>Ga0065711_1009434_pt1 | contig 11088 bp, 2 predicted proteins | sample Hoacrofraction12_FD_59098 | JGI IMG/M metagenome (GOLD analysis project Ga0065711, IMG submission 59098) | Hoatzin crop microbial communities from Cojedes, Venezuela - Epithelial fraction 12 v2 (version 2) | ecosystem: Host-associated > Birds > Digestive system > Esophagus > Crop | place... | reverse complement strand
TGTGTGTGTGTGTGTGTTTGGTTTGTTTGTTTTGGTTTTTAGTTGGTTTAGCAGTAAGTTTTGGCACCCTTGGAGGACTGTAGCCAAATCTCTAGCTGACTCTGGAGGCAGTGTATGTTTGTCCACGTCTATTCTGGAAGCTAAATTGACATCAGTCCCCTAAGCAGTCCTTGCTTATAGGGTAAGTTCATTCAAGAAACTATAACAAATGTGTATTTCACTGAATAGTTTTTAGTTTATACAAGTATATGTAAATAAAAAATTTGAAATCCTTTCCCAGTAAGACAATTTCTAGGGACATAACTTGCCCAGGTTTTTTTTTTTATTCCCAAATAATAAATTCTTTGGACTGGTTGCCGAATTTGAGTGCTGAAGCTGGAGTAGGTGGTATTTGCTTTTGTGGGAGGTGGAATGTTTTCACTGTCTTGGGCCATAGGGTTTAATAAAGGTACTTCTAGTAAGCAGGCTAATCTTTTAAATGCAGTTTAAGTCTTTGTTTGTGTCATAGTAGTACAATGAAATAATTTTCACAGTTGGAAAAATCGTAGATTATTTGGAGAATCTGTTATGCACTGTGCTTGGAAAAGGAGTACATTGTAGTTCAGTACCTTGGTGACTTTTTGGTAGGATTATTTCCGTACTAGAAGACATCTTGAAATTAAGAATCTAGAAGTAAGTAGTCATGAAACATGAATGTCCTAAATATGTTATTACTAAGCAACTGATCTTTTTCAATTATATATTAAAAAGTTGTGATCTGTATAAAGATTTTATTTACTTCCTAAGCAATCTGTAAGTTTGCCATATGCTTTAGTAATATTACTTTGTAGGGCAAGTCTAGTGATGCTAGGTTTTTTGTGCTTTGAGCACGAACATGAATGTCTGTGTTCTTCTAAAAGGCGTTTCAGACTTGAGCAGATTTTTTTCTGAAAAGATGGAGTAACTTATTCTTGAGACCAACTTCAGCAAAATAAATAAGTAGGAAAAATGCAATTACAAAACTGAAAAAGTAACTTCAAGAACTGTAGTTAACATGACCAAACTGAGGGAAACGTCTCATAGATTGAAATTACTTCAAGAAGGAGTCTGATTCATAAGATGCACTCACAACTTCTTTCCATTTAATAAGTAAATTTAGAACATAAGATTTGAAATGTCACTCAGATTCAGAACTCATGCTGTGCAGCCAGTTAGTCTAGCATGGCTTTGAAAATAAAATGTCATGTTTTAGTAAAGCAATTACCAATAAGTGTTAAGCTTTTATTATTGTTCTTCCATTTAAAAAAACATCACATTTTTCTTTTGGACATGATCTCATTTACCCTAGCATTTTTGGTGAAAGGAAAATTCTGTACTTTATCTAGATTGATGAAATTGAATTTTAGAATTTTGTATCTTTTTCTACTTCCATCAGTTCCTGTCTTCACGGTTTTCCCTCTATTCGCTACCAGAGAAATAAGGAAAGTTCCTGTTCAGAGAGGGTATTCAGACCATTATTGCTCTTCTGTTTGGCTCGGAGCAGGGTTAAAGCTCTGAGTTGCACTGATACCAGTGTTACTCAGAAGTTTTATGCCTAAAATCCAGTAGCAAATATAAACAGGAATGAGTTGGTGGTATTGGCAAATGATGTTCAAACAGATAACAATTAGGAATTACTGTCATGAGTTTGGGTTGTATAACTGTTTATTGGATTTGGTACTTCGTCTTTACTGCAAATGAGTTTAAATGTCTCTAAAGTCAAAGTCACTTTTGCTTGGTGGAGATATTAAATATGTTCATTTTTCTTTCAGCTTACTGGTTGGTGTTAATATTAAATCTGTTCTTTCTGTTCTGAATATTCCATAATTAAGAAGCTGATACTGTTTTGTCCACTTGAATTGCAGGAACTGGAGTATGAAGATACCATGAAATGTTTAGACAGTGTAGAACATCCAGCTTTGCTAGCTTTCCCTGAATCCTTTTCTACCTCGTGCCTAAAAGCCTGTCAGTCCAGTGCAAGTGTTTGAAGGAACTGACATATGAGTGCTTAAGTAAAAAAGTTCCTACTGCATTTATGAATCTGAAGGCCAAGATTTATCTCCAGCGCTTTGATCAAAGAGAGATAAACAAAGGGAAGAAAAAATTAGATTAATTTACAAATACTGAGTTGAGGTCATGTGAATGCCATGCAGTAAATCCACATTTTATATGTGAGTGTCAGCATGTATTTGATTAGAAGTCAGGACAATGAAATTTAAGAATTACATCTGTGTAATATTCAGAGGAAAAATTTAGGTTCTTAAACTGGCTGTACTTAAATCCATTTGTTTTCTTATCCTTGTAATCTAAAGATTGAAATAATCTTTTAAGATGAAAGAATTTACATGAAATGTATAGGAGCAGGATGCCTTTGAGGTGTTGCTTTTATAAACTGATTTGTTTGTTACTGTTTTGTCTTTTTTTTTTTTTTGTCTTATGCTTCAAGGCCCAAGTGTTATTATAAAACTCTGGACAATTAACTTTAAATTGTTGGGGCCTGAAAAACTGGCTTGCAGGTAACCTGTGATCTGGAAATTCACTCAGGAATTGTTGTAGTTGCTGGATACATTGTAATTGCACACCAATGCATAATTTATAAACTTTGAGATAGTATGTATTGACCTAATTTATTTTTAAGTTGGATCTTATTACTGATGATTCATGGTTCATCATTTTAGGTGATTTAGTGCTTCAATTATAACAATAGTGAAATGGATTTCCTTCTGTATATATTTGAACACATCTGTGGGGAGTATCAAAACTTACAGTAATTCTACTTTTTTATTCTTTCAGAAAAGAAGCATCAGGTGACTGATGGAGCTGTTGACTATTTTCTTAACTTGCAAGATACACATACGGCTCAAGGAAATAAGATTAAATTTGACATGCTATTTTCCTGTACATATAATTTGGGTACGTAAAAGGTGTGAAAAACTGATTAGTGTACTCATTTAGGACTTGAGTCATGTTTTGCATAATCCCCAAGATTCACTAGTGGCTCCTGAGGTCATCTCTGTGTGTTAACACAGCAGGACCAATTCTGCAACAATATCTTTTGGTTTTGCCATTAGAACTGCTGTGTGTGTGGCAATGTTAATTTATTCCGTCCTTGTGAAGTACTTTTCAACTAGAGTTTTGATACCCTCAACTCATTTTTGAAAGTTACACATGAAGTGGCTTACTTTCATTGTGACTTTGGGTTGTTTTTTGATGTGTTCTGCTCTGAACTTTCGATTAATTACAAGGATGGTAGGGTAGTGCACCTCGGCGTGTCCCTTAGCCTGTGCATGCTGTGAAAGAAAGAAGCTTTGAAGGATTCCTTTCCTAGTCTCTTGTGGCTCGGTAGGAGCTCTTGTTGTCGAAGCATCTCAGCTGTGTAGTCTGCGCTGTAAACTCTGGACTCTCTCTACAACTTGCTCCTCCACCTGTGTGGTGCTGTGGAGCAACAAGGGAAACAAGTATTGCATTCCAGCCAGTTTGTGTCTGTTTAGAGTGGAAAACGTGCAGTCAGTTGTAGGCAGGTCCAGCAGAATAGGCAGGACAAAATGCTGGATGATAAGTAGGACAAAATACTGGGCTCCTAGATATGGCAGTAGTGAATTTTGCAGTATCGACTGAAAAACAACAATTTTCCACAGTACTGTAGCCGTGGAATCCAAGGCATTTGGAATGATTGTGTGCTCATGCTTCCCAAGAGAGTTATTTCGGGTTTCTTGTAGACTTTTCAAGGTTATCTGCCTAACTGTAAAGGCTAGAAGCTTCAGCTGTTCGAAGTGAGAATGGAAATCTGTTTTCCATTATTTGTGTTGAGAACNCTGTGGTAAAATTCATAGTTGACCAATAATTCCCGTTTACTTGGAGTGTTACATCTCTACTCACCACATATATTCAGGAAGCGTTAGAAAAACATCAAATAGATTATTAATTTAGATTATTATAAAAGCATTGTAGAAAAACTTTGTATGTATTNATGATAGATCTCCAGTCTGCACACCCATGTTACATTTGAATTTGCACTCGAAGAGAGAAGTGATGTAAAGGGTTTTGCCCATGTAAATGAAATTCTTGAAATTATTCTCTTCTATTTCAGATTTTCGGATACTGTCATTGTTATTCCACAGGGTTTTTCACTGCAATTTGTTCTGGTAGGATACTCCTCCGTTACTGCACTTCACTCCTGCCTCCTGGGAAAAGGAGAGTTGTCTAGAAACACATAGAGCTTAATTGCTGTCAGGTTTTCTTTGAGAATTCTTGTGGTGGTGTGCCTTTTAGAGTATGATGTTTGTTTGTCATTTACCAAAAAGTAAGTTTTATAAAAGATCCCCTACTGTGAGTGTAGATATGAAGTTTCAGCTGGCTTCTGTAGTCAGTGGAAACTTGTTTCCTTTACAAATAAAAGGGGTCTGCAGCATTACTGCAGTGGACAGGGCTGCTTTGTGATTATACAATGTAAATTTATTGTAGTATTTCTTAAATCGTGTATCTCACTGTTCTTTAAATTTGTCTCATCTTGAGAAATAATGTGATGTGTGACAGATACTGGATACTAGAATGCATCAGATATGACAGAGAGTCACCCTACCTGTAAGCATATGTACTATTTCATGAATACTAATGTCATTTAAGAGCTGTCCACATATAAAGTAGCCAGATAGTGGAGTGGACTTGACTTTTGTTTTTGTTGTGGTGGTGGCGGTTGCTGTTGTTTTGCCCCTTTTCAGAGAAAGGAAGTGCTATTTAGAAAGAGGTGAAACAAGAAAAGAGTGTTTATTAAATATTCAAAATAATAGTAAAAAAACCCAAACCACCAAAGCTTTTATTACCCTAAAGCTGACATTTTCTATTTCTTTGAAGATATATGTTCTGTTTTCTTCCCTGTGAAAACTAAGAGACTTTATTAGGAAAGATACAGGAAACTTTGGGGAGTTTACTGGTGCATAAAGGTATGTGTGTGTCTGTGCTGGTCTGTTGTACTGCTCTAGACTGCTATTAGAAGTTGAGCTAGCAAGTGAAGGCTGACTGGAATAGCTATACTATGTGCCACCCCCAGTTGCACTGAGGTTGAGATAAGCATGATTTAAACTTGGGACCTAGAGTAGCTAATATATTACTTGAACACCAGCTCTGGTGGTATCTGACTTCCATTTCCTTTTATGAACACAGCACTACATTCTCTGCAGTTAAGAATTCAACTGAGCAGTAATGTTGGAAAGGCTTTTGAAGCTTAGATGCATTACGGGGCTATGTCACGCACCACCTTCACACAAAGTCTTTGTGAATCTTCACTTGGACTTCAGCTACTTTTTGATCACCACTGTGATCGTGAGCCACAAGCGAGAAGAGCATTTGTTGACTCAGACTGTATTTGCCTTCTAGTAGTCCGTGGGTATTGACGTTCAGATAGAATCTTTTTGCTGTCAAATACAAGAATCCTGAAAGTGATAGAGGGTTTTTTTATCACTAATCATGTTAGTATGAATATAATAGATGCTTTACAAAAATTTTAAATAGATGCTTATCATAATCCTAAAAAGGACTCTTTAAATTCTCTCTAACTCTTGTGTTTCACAAAAAAATTGCTTCCAACTTCTTGGATTTGTGGTGATCTAAAGAGGAAATAGTTTAATCCCCGTTACTAGAGGATTATTTTTGGATAATTGTGCTATTTAGTTTTCCAGCCTGTTATTTCTTGCATGTTGTAAATAACAAAGGCATGTATGCTTTGTAATAACTTCAGACTTTGTTAAGAACTGTTCAGAATTTCACTTGGAGTGAATATGTAGCAGTTGCGTTTTATGTGGGTCAGATGAAGTTATGCCTACACGGTACCACAGTGAGACAGTGTAAAAACCTGAACTAGCACATTCCAGTGAAATGTCATGTAGACATACATGTGATATGTTGTGTATCAATATTAGAATTTGAGACCTGATGATTCCCACTCATGTTTAAGCCATTGTCTCCTTTGATATCTAGATCTAAAAATGTAATGCAGTAATTCTTTCACATATGCAGCTGGGGAAAGAGGGAAAGTTATTGTGGTGGCTTAAAAGATAATTGACTGCGTTTTCTTTCTTACAGAAAATGCCAGAAGCCTCAGAAGACCATAATCATTGGAAGGCCTGTTGACTTCCGTTTTTTGGTAATCTGGATCATCATCAATCTGGCATGGCGCAGGGCAGTCAACAACTCGACGTGCAGGTACTCCATGATCTCCGACAACGTTTCCCTGAGATACCCGAAGGGGTGGTATCTCAGTGCATGCTTCAGGTATAGTAGGAGACTCTGTATTTTATTTTTGTAGTGTGAAAATTCGTTTTAGTACTATACATGGAGCATAGATTTTCATTCTTCTGGTTTTCTTTTGAAAGGGTGGAATACTCCACTACCTGCATTTTTGTCCTGTCTTTTATGTACAAAGATTTTATTATTCTTCACTTATGTTTGTGGAGGGTTTTCTGCTGGCTATTCTTGTCTATGTGACCTGTTACTGTATACATACAGGGAATAAAGAAAGTGGCTAATGGGATGATTATTGATGATGGCTACATAAGTAACGTACATCTACTGGAGGAGATTTTAGCAATCAATAACTTATTTTTCCAAGATAAGGAACTGGCTTTGGCTAGGAATATAAAGGTTTTCTGTCTTCAGGGCATCTTTTTGCTACAGCTGTCCAAAACTTTATTTATACTTGCCTGTTTCCAAGTCAGGAGGCAGGTGGGGTTTTTTATTTTTTTCTTTATTTTTTCTCTTTTTTTCCCTATTTTTTTCTTTTTTCCATTTTTTTCCTTTCCATTTCTTCCTTCCAGTATGATCTAAAATCACAGATTAGAAGTGATAGTAAGTGATCACACATCATCATTTTCCAAAGTCATGGTCATCTGGGAATACCTTCTGTTTATGGGAAGATTCAGGAATGGAATAGAAACATGTAAGATCTGGTTTGTCCTTCTGTGATCATGGCTGAGGTGGAACCTAATGTGATAAACTGCTGCATATGAAAGTAGCGAAGCTGTATTTGCACCCTACCTGTCCCTGGCAGGAGACTAGGTTGACTTACAACTGTGGCTGTAATTTTTGCATTGTGTGTCTTCTAAACCATACAAATACAAAGGAATTGCTTTCAGACAAATGTGAAGTGGGAGAAGCCCTGCAATATAAAGCTTTACTTTCTCTGACAGTTATCTCTTCTGTTCTGTTAAGTATATGATCCTTTTGATGAATTGTGTTTGAGTCAGACATCTTTAAACTGATAAAATTAAAGAACCCTAATGCTGCAGGAGCATATGGCGTTCTACATCTATAATACGATGTTCTGGATAGCTAGTTAACATTACATTGCAAATATCTGTCATTTTTTTAAGTGTAGAATTTGTTTCCAAACCCACTTCATATTTCTTTTAAGAAACATGAGCTGGTTTCCATTAACCTATTGCAATACATGCTCTAGTTTTAAATCAGTGTGAGTTTTGGACCTATTAAAAATTGAGGGTCCTTTGAAATGACAAATACATTCAAATCAGATTAGAGCTTGTCCTATCTATGTTCTCTCTACCTCCACCCTGATAAAGTGACCTAAGGAAGCTGAGGACTCTGTGACGTCCTGTTGAGATGGCAAGTGGCTGATGGTAGCAGTTAAATTTTTTGAGACTGCTGTCTTGGCACTGTGGTGCTCGTTAGTATTACAAGGTCTGGTTCCCACATGTTCTGGTTTTAAATTTTTCTGTGATACCCCTGGATATTCCCATTGACTGTTGGGGCCTAGAAGGAGAGCTTGGCATGAAGGGGAAGTAGTCAGGGAGAAGTATCCATAGAGTGAGAGCCATGCATGTGCTGGACTCTGCTGTCATGTTCAGCAGTAAGTTGTCATCTGAGAAGATGCTGAATATATGTGTTCGACAGTGAAATCGTGTGAAATGTTGGGAAAGTCGTCTTCACTTTAATATTAAGAATAACTAGGTATCAGTCCTTTAGGAAAGAAATGTAACTGTGACTTTTCAACCAACTGGATAGGCTGTTGAAAAATGTATTGCAAGGCCACATGAGTATTAATATATGTATACAAACTTTATATAGTGATAGTGTTTAAAACAGAAGTAAAGCCATTAATGTATATCCCTTAGAATGGTAACCTTTAGCACACTAAGGAAGGTGGGGATGTATGCGTGTGTGTATAAAAATGTACACGCTTGTTCTGGTAGGAGGTGCTGTGTATCACAGTCTTGGATCACAAGTAAGAAAGTGAGGGTGGTGAGTGCCAGATGTGGTTGAAATTCACTTAAAGTGAATTTTTTTTCTTTAACTACTGTTTAAATTAAAAACTGAACCACAGCTGGTACAGGCTGTTGTGTGAGAAACTGAAGAGGAAAAAAACCAAAAATCCACAATCTGGAGTCCCTTCTAGTGTTTTTACTCTTTTGGAAAAGCTATAATTCGTGTCGTTCTTTTAACAAGACTATATTAAGCTAAAATGAGTGGAGAGGGGAAGAATAGAAAGGGAATCCCCCATCATGCTTTTGATTTGATTCTTAATTTATTGGCTGTATAGTTTCAGCTGCTGGCACTACAGAGCAAATCAAACATTTACAGGGGTTATTTGGCTTCCTCACTGATGTATGAATAAACTTTTTTTTAGCCTTGAGCCTGAAATTCTTAAAGGCAGTTGAAATTATGTCAGAATTGTAAGGTGCTTTATGGAATTGCCAGTACTTTTTCCAGCAATACTTATTCTGACTTCACCTTTAAGACACTAAATTCTGTTCTACCAAGAGAAGCTGGTTTAAAATGTTGGGCTTTTAAACTTTCAGGTAAAGATAAATACTCGGGTAAACATTAAAATGTCATCTGCATTTTTGTTTCAACTTTCCAGAGTCTGCAATTTTGATCTAGTTTGATTTGGCTCATGTTGTTATTAAAGTAGTTAATTGTACGTACCTCTAGCTTGCAGAAAAAGCCAAGAGTTCTAACCATTGCTTTCCCCAAAACCGGACTTGATTTTTTTAGTATGTCATACTGTAGCTAGTGTTACCATAGCATTTTGCTAGATGCAGTGTGAGCTATGTCCTCCTTGCATACTATGACCTAGTAGGTATTACCTTGGTTTCACAATTCGTGTTTGTGGAATATTATCCCTAGTAGTGTTCAAGCTAGTCTTGACTCCAGCGTCAGTTGAGTGCTTGTTGAATGCTGAGCAGTGGCTTTTTCTTTTGCCGTTTGACAATAATAGACATCCATTCTTACTCCTAGAACAACAACAACCTAGATGCCTGTTGTCGAGCCCTTGCACAGGAGAGCAACAAATACTTATATATGGAGTACCATAGCCCTGATGACACCAGAATGAATAGAAATAGCCTTTTGCACATTAATCTGGGTATTCATCCTCATACCAGCTATCATGCAGGGGATGGAGCTCAACTTAATGGTGGTCGTACACTGGTACACAGTTCAAGCGATGGACATATTGATCCACAACGCACAGCAGGTAAACAGCTGATATGCTTAGTTCAAGAACCACATTCTGCTCCCGCTGTTGTGGCAGCTTCTCCTAGTTACAATCCATTTTTCATGAATGACCAGAATAGAAATGCAGCTACTCCACCTCCACAGCCACCTCCACAGCCATCTTCCATACAACCAGGAATGAACACGTCTGCTATGCAAGGCCCTCCTCCCACGTATATGCACATACCTCGGTACAGTACAAATCCCATTACTGTTACAGTATCACAAAACCTCCCCTCTGGACAGAGTGTACCCAGAGCTCTACAAATTCTTCCACAGATTCCAAGCAATCTTTATGGGACTCCTGGCTCTATTTATATAAGACAGACATCTCAAAGTTCTTCAGGACGACAGACTCCTCAGAGTACACAGTGGCATTCATCGCCACAGGGCCCGGTTCCACATTATACTCCTCGTCCCCTACCTGTGTATCCACATCAACAGAACTACCAACCTTCTCAGTATTCTCCTAAACAACCCCAGATCCCTCAGTCAGCTTTTCGATCTCCACCGGCATCCCAGTGTCCCTCTCCCTTTGGGTCTCCTCAACACCAAGTTCAGCCTCCTCAGCTGAGTCATCAGAGTTCACATGTTTTCATGCCTCCTAGTCCGTCAACTGTGCCACCCCATCCTTATCAGCAAGCATCCCAGACTTTTCAAAAACAAGGCGGTCACTCTGTATCATATCTTCCTCCGTTTGCTGGACCTAGTTTATCCAAAGGTTCCATGAATAAAATAGAAATTACAGTTGAGCCGCCGCAAAGACCTGGGACTGCAATGAACAGAAGTCCTTCACCAATAAGTAACCAACCATCTCAACGAAACCAGCACCCGCTGTATACAGCCACTACTCCTCCTTCAAGCTCTCCATCAAGAGGTATGTCGGGTCAACCCAAACCTCCATTTAGTGTTAATCCGGTATATATTACGTACACGCAACCAACTGGACCTACAGGTGCGCCAACACAGTCTCCTCGGGTAATGGTGTCTCAGCCAAACCCAACCGTTTTTAAAATCACAGTAGGTCGAGCACCGACTGAGAATCTTTTAAATTTAGTGGACCAAGAAGAGCACTCTGCAGCACCAGAACCTATTCAGCCTATTTCTGTAATCCCAGGATCTGGAGGAGAAAAAGGAAGCCATAAGTATCAGAGAAGTTCTAGTTCTGGATCAGACGACTATGCTTACACTCAAGGTAAATGTTTCACCCTGAGAACTGTATTATTGTAAAATGGCTTTTCACCTTGATTTTGCTACTTACTAAGTGAGAATTGTCAAACCAGTACAGAGAAGAATAGAAATTGCATTAAGAATCATCTAATTGAGAGAGTTTGTTCTGATTTTTAAAAGATTTTGCCAAATTTCAGTCTAATAAATAATTTCTGAGGTTCTTAAAGTTGCTATGCTTTTAATGTTAAGGGAGTTTCTTAAACGAAAACACTGCAGCTAACAAGATTAAGTGGTTTGTTCATATGCTGTGTGTCTGGTTTGTAAATTCTGTGTTGAAGAACTGTGTCATGAATTTACATGTGGAATTTTTTTTTTTTTTTTTTTTTTTTTTTT
>Ga0065711_1049881_pt1 | contig 11090 bp, 5 predicted proteins | sample Hoacrofraction12_FD_59098 | JGI IMG/M metagenome (GOLD analysis project Ga0065711, IMG submission 59098) | Hoatzin crop microbial communities from Cojedes, Venezuela - Epithelial fraction 12 v2 (version 2) | ecosystem: Host-associated > Birds > Digestive system > Esophagus > Crop | place... | reverse complement strand
GCGGGGGGCAGGGGGGAGGCGGGAGGGAAGGGGAAAGAAGATAGAAAAAGGGAAAAAAAAACCAGGAAGATTGTATTGGTGCCATTTCATATTTTCCGGTTTAAGCAGCTTGAGTTCTTAAACCAAGAGCCCTTATTGTATGTAATTAAGCTTTCTACCCACCACAATATATACTGTTACCACAACTGGCAGCAAATTAGTCGCTTCCAGAGGATGCAAAGCTGTCAAGTCCTGCTGAGTCCCCGAAGTCCTTCCATAGCTGATGGTTTCTAATGTGAAAGACAAAGACTTACAGGATCTCGCCTACTCTCAGGTGCTGGGACCAACACACTTGCTTCTGTTCATTCCCAGAACAATCGCTAAAAATCAAACAACAGAAGAAGTTCAAGGTAGAAGGAGTAAACTACCGTATTTCTTGCATTCTGGCAATCAGTAAATGTCTTGTAAATTTATTTTGAATGTGAGACTTTGCTGTTTAAACCTTTTTTCCCCCTCTCTTTACAGCATATCTACAGAACAAAAAATAAATGGAAACAAACAAAAAGAAAAAACAACAAAAACCCCCACACCACCCAAAGTTCCATTTTGTGATACTCCTGAAAATGTTTGGTTTTACTGAAAAAAGATTTCAGTACAATGTGTCTAGAAATGGTGGGAGTCATTGCACTTTCTAAATTTATGCATCCTAATAAAATGTTCTTTACTATACTCTGACAGAACCTGCCTCTACATATTGCCTCTGTGGTGGATGTTGGCTGCTAAATTAGTTACATGGAATCAAGTTTGAGTTCGTACCTTGAGTGGGCTGTAAGAATACTTCCTCAAGGATGCCTTATCAGTTTTTTGATTCCTTATCAGTTTTTATCCTTATGAGGTACTTTGAATAGTACGTCAAGGGGAGCAAGAATAAGTCCCTTAATTTAAATATTTCATTGTAACAGCAAAGTCAAAAGCCTTTCAGATACTTGGATCAGTTCCTCAGATCCGTAACAGACTAGTAGTACCACAAAATATGCTGGTTTAAAATCAGAACCAATTTTTTTTCTTTTATTCTTTAAATTTTGAACTTTTTTTTTTTTTTTTTGGCTTAGAATATCAGGCAAATAGTATTCTAGAATTAAAGAAAACTCTCCTGAAAGTAATGGCCAAGTGTGATGTAATTCATAAATTGACATGTATAAGGAAGAAAATATCGTTACATTATCTAGTAGGGTTAAATTGCATCATATCCCAAGAAGGAGAGTGGGAGTGTGATTATTTAAAGATGAAACTTTAGGTTCATGATATAACATAAAAATCTAGCTATGGTTCAAATTTTTTCAGAGGAAAAAACAATTCTTTTTTACAAAATCAAGGTGTTTTTTCTATTCAAAAGCTGATAATACACCATAGTAGAATTCATGAGATGATGCATCAGCAAACTGAACTGCAGCCTGTTATACATGTAATGAAGGATGTTTTTTTTAAAGGTTCGTTTTTGCATTTTTTCTGAAACCTCTTTGTTATTAAATACAAAATCTGTGTAAAATAGACATCATTTCGTTTCAACTCTGCAGAATGGAAGAGATTTTTCATTGTAAAAGAAACAAAATGGTGACAAAAACTCCAACAAAATTAATAATAAAAATTGAAGTATTTCCTCCCAATGTAAACCAGTCTTTGACCCAAAGGGCACTGCTGTGTCCAGCCGGTATGCTGGTGGGACAAGTAGCTTTACTTGTTTGGCACTCTCAAGCCCAGGAAGACGGTGGCTGCTCTCAAGGATGGATGAAGGCAGAGGCATCACTTGGAGGAAGGGAAAAGGGTGCTTTCCAATGGCGGTATCTTGCATGCTGCGTTCAGGCCAGCATCAGCACTCAAGAGATGGCAAAGTAGAGTGACGCTCACCTTTGTGGTCGCCTTTCTAGTCAGCACAAGCATCTTTGCATCTGCTGAAAGATGTGTTTTGCGTTTGGACGAATGTCACCATGGAAGTCTTCTGGGTAGATACAGCAGCTTGAACACTGAGTTTTCTCAGCTGCTGTAGCAGAGCTTTGACAGTCATTCTTGGCTGTGGTGGCACTTCACCTGAGCAAGGAGGTTCTTATCAATCTTTAAAATGTGCACTTTATTTTTAAAAGCATCATGGGAGAACTCATTTATTAAACAGTGAATTACAGTCTGTATGGTTGCCACCTTAATCACTCATATCTAATCATTCTTACTAGCTCCATGGGTGTGACCTTTCTAAAATAATTTCCATGCAGTAATAGCAATAAGATACTTTAGGCAGCGCATTTCTGAGAATCATTGCACTTCTCAGGTGACTGAAGTCACTCATTCTTCGTTCTCATGCTTCACAACACATCTGAGGCATGAAATTATTCCCTTCCAGAGTGATGCCTTCTTCTACTCTTATTGCTTAAATGATTTTTAAGGATTAGTGTGTTAAAAGCATTGTGATAAATTCAGAAAAAAAAAGAGAAGATAGTATTTTGCATTAAAATTATCAACCTGATCCACATTTCAGTGATTTTCTTCAAATCATGAGAGTCTGGATCTAATATACATGCATGGTACGTGCTAGCAAAAATATGAAGGGCACGGTGTCTTTCTTGACAGTGTGCTGTAAACAAAAATTGTGTCATATATAGCAGAAACTACCAGAACTGACAAGGTTTTGTATTTAAGAGAACAAGGAGAAATGCATTTCTGTGTCCATTGATGGGTATTGCCAGCTGTCTCCTGTATGCAGGTACCAATCTTTGTTCCCAGGATTTTATGCATTCAGCTGTGACTTCTCTCTAAATCGTTTCACCATATTGTGATTGATTTGCAGACAGAATACAAATTCTCTGGGGACAAATGTATCATTACCATTTTAAATTGTAATCTTTTTCAGGAAATATTGTTGGTTTTTTTTCCATTAACATCTGAGAACAAAAGGCTGGAGTTTTAACATTTGTTGCAATAATGACAAGCTACAATAACCACCCTTGGGGTTTCTTTTCTCATATAAGCATCTTGTTGCAATGTGAGGAAACAGCATTTATTTCATCTTCTCTACAAATCAATGTGTACACAATCACAGAAACATAGCTTCTGTGCATTTATTTTACTGCGAGCAAGGACTGTAAAAGGCCAGCATACATTTTAGTCAGAGGACTAGAGAAGTAACCCTTCTTTTGGGCTCCAAAAGTTCTCTAAAGTGGTATATTTTACTAACTCATCACTTAGTAAATCTGTATTTACAAAGCTCTGGTGAGCACTACTCTCAAGCTTAAAGTTATATAGCTGTCTGTATGCTCTGATGAACCAAAATTTTAGCTGCTTCCATTTCTGCCTCAGTGACAAACTTCCTATATTGCAAGAAAATGCTAGAGCTATTAATTAAAATAAAATATCTCTTTGATACCCAAGGCTGCATCACCAACCCAATGGTTTCTCAGGTTGAAATAATGTGCATATGTAATCGAATATTTATCAGTAATACCTTACAGCATCAAATGCAGCAAAAATTATTTTATGTTTTCATACTATCATCAATCACTCATATACACATACCAAATACTATGTGATAGGTAATATACAATAGTGATGTGTACACGGTCTGTTTAAAAAGTAATTTTTCCTAAAAATATGTTATTCATCTCTATTTATTCTCTTCTCTCTCCTGGTGTACCCAGTCTCAAAACACTTTCGTATGCCACGTACAATGACAAACATGAGGTGAGAAAACATAATTGCTTTTCTGTTTCTCTAAGTAATTGCCTTCATTAAAATTAAGATTTGTCTCTTCTCCTTATTTGATTAGATGCGTAAAGCTTTATAACTTGTATTTTATCTATCTTCAATATGTAAGATACAATCACTGATCTGCTTATGGCATTTTCCTTCACAAGAGAGGTGAAAAGTATAATCCTCAGCATCAGCAAACTGGTCTCTTGCTGTCACAGGTGAGAGAGAGCATCCCAGAAAAGGCAAGCTAACACAAGTTGTGTGTGAGTTATATGTAAGTTTATACACATGCTGTGTCTTATGCAGATAGCATGATAAAAATGTCTTGTAGAATAAAGTCTTTAATCGAGGATAGGAGAATTGCCAAAATCCTTGTAAGTCTGGTGTCCAAGTTATTGCACCAGATTCCTTTCTGGGGGTCTCACTGAAAGGTTTGGGATGGTTTGAGACAACTTCTGGTGTCAGTTCTGCTCCCAGTGGGCCTTTTACCAATACTGAAGGGACTGGGAAACAAATATCGGTCGTGGTTTAACCCAGCAGCCAACAACTAGGACCACGTAGCCGCTCACTTGCTCCTCTCCCCCAGATTGGTTGCGGAGGGGAATGGGAAAAAGTAAAACTCGAGGGTTGAGATAAAGACGATTTAATAAGACCACAAAGGAAATAATAATGATAATAATAATAATAGAGGAATATGTAAATCAAGCAATACACAGTACAAATTTTTCTCACTGCCTGATGACTGATTTACAGGCAATCCCCGAGCAGTGATCACAGAACTCATGAATTTTGTGGATATCACAGAACTCGCAGATTTTCACTGAACTCACGCAAAAAGTTCGAACTCATGAAAAAAAAGAAAAGAATTGAACTCCTGGAAAAGAGGTTCCTGCCCCCATTCCTAAATAGGCCAGCCCCCATTCCTAAACAGAGCAAGACGTCCATGATATGGAATATTTGCATTGGCCAGCTTGGGTTAGCTGTTTGGCTGTGCTCCCTCACAGCTCCTGCACACCTGCTTGTCAGCCGAATATGGGAGACTGGAAAAAGTCCTTGATTTCTTAGCAACAACTAAAAGCATCAGTGTATTTTCAATATTTTTCTCCTACTAAATCCAAACCACAGCAGCTTCTGGGAGGAAGATTAACTCTATCCCAGCTGAAACCAGGAGGACAGCATGTAGGAAATACATTCTCAAGAAGAAGGAAAGAGTGGTAGGGTTGGGCCAGGAAGGGCCAGTGTGGTATTTTCAACATCATTTTCCCCTTTTCTGATTAATTTTTCAATTAATAGACAAGTCATATCTGTAGGCATATGCGGTAGCCTTTTTGTGAATAGCAGACTCATTGAATTTCAAGCAAATTTTACTGTTGTGTCTTTTCAGAAAACTTAGTCTTTTTTAACTCACTGGTTTTGAAAAGTAGTCAGTCCTGCTTTTGGTTTGGAAAGGGAATAGAATTGCTAACAGAAAATATTTTTCATTTGATGTGCTCAGCCTGAATATCGGGAACAGATAGTAGCAAGAAACTTCACAATCTCTCTGGTCCCACTCTGAAGACCTAATAGGCTTAGCTAGCTTGGAAAGGACTTTCATCTTCTAGGTCCAAGCTCAAAGGCAATTCTAAACACTATGAATTTGAATTCTTTGCCTCTGATTTCTCTGAATGACCATAGTATTTAATACGCTGAGGGTTGCAGTGTTATGGGATGAATGCAATTGCACATAGCTAAGTAGTTCAGTTTCTGTACTCACCTGGGAGACGTTTGAGAGACATACATGTGTTTCACATCTGCTGATTTCTGGAATTTTCATGCAGTGGTCTTTGGCTCATTCTTTGCCCATTTCATATTGTACATATTTAAACTCCAGATGTGAACAAGAAAAATTAATTTCTTCCTATCCCATCTTTTAATAATGCCAGATGAATATGAATCTCAGTTTTCTAGAATATATTACACAGCATTTTTATTTTTGTTTAGTGATCATTAATACTTCTACAGTTGTGAACTTATGCATATTTTTATTTTAGGCTTTTCACAGTATATTACATCTCCTGGGACATGAATTTTCTGCCTGTCATTTTATAATCAATAGTTGTTGTTATTTACATTTTCTTTCTGGCCATTTTTGTATAATATGCTACCCCTTTTCTTATTTCTAGTTAGAAAATACCAGCATAATTTTATTTGGAACATCTGATATTTTGATAGAAAAAAGCCCAACTTAGTTAAGTATTTTTAAATTATTCTTGGTTTGTTTTTCTTTTCTTCATAATACCAGATATCACCTTTGATTAATAACAATCATACATAGGCTTTGTTCCCCTTATCTGGGTGTCAGCAGTAATTGGAATCCATATCCATATCCTACCTTGCAATCGTGCTGCAAAAGGCCAATAAATTCCCGCTGAGTGTGTTGCTTGTTAAATTTAGTGCATTACATTCAGGGTAATGAATAAAAGCAGTGGGCCGTTACTGTCTGTTTGGCAGAGGAGGAGTAAGAACAGCCAGACTCCCCTGAGGCCCTGAGCAGGCTTAAAACTGTGACAGGCAGAATCAAGGGACTCCCTAAGCATCACAGTTCAGTTTGCCTCACTTAATTTCCCCTTTTACCAAGATTTTAGAGGAAATGGAGGGAGGTGAGGTAATCTTCTACAGAAATGCAAAACACACTGTGCTTGTGTACCAGTACTCCCTAGTGCAGATCCTCTTCTAGGCAAGTGTGTTTAAAAGTAATAGATCTGTGTTAAGCATGCAGCTGATGACAGGTTTGACTTTGCTTGAAGAGATGTACCTACCATATGTTTGTATAGTGTAATGTCGTTATATATAGATAGATTAAAAAACCTATACGTGTAAACGTATGATTATAACCGACCCATGTTAACCTCTGTTGGATTGCTGACTGATAGAAATGAACTCTCAGACTTCTATTTTGTATGTCTGAGCATTGATCTGACTGTCACAGAAATAGCGCTGCATCCCTAACCAGAAACAATCTGTACTTCAGTTCTAAATGTGGACCTGGTAAGTTCTTGAATTTTGGTTTCTCCTGGTATGCAAATTCATGGTGTCAAAACGATGAAAATTGGTTAAATAACATTATGGAATAACTGAAGTAACAACTCGTAACAGAGTGTCAGTGAGAGGATACGCAAACCTATATTGATAAGACAGGTAAGGGGTTTCTCAGCCCTCCTGCAACCTCCTCTGCATTTTTCTGTTCCTCTGGGCAGAGAGCACACATGAGCACGCTCCCTCTTCTGGAAAGAGAGACTGGCTTGGGCCCTTCCCATGCCTCTGTGGGCTCCGAGGCTGGGAGGAGAGCCTCGTGTGCCCACATGTGGCCGTGCCAGGGGGAAGTGGCACATCCAGGGGACCCATCAGCCCACCTACGGTTGGAAAGATGCTTTGGAGGCTTTCTCTCTCAGGCCCGCTCCAGCTCCCTGCTCGTTTGGGAGACCTTGAAAGCGAGTCTAGGACGATCGCATTCAGCCTCAGTATTTTCTGGACATATAAAACTCTGATTTTTGGCAAGATTTGGACTTTTGCTGAAGATGCACTCCTTTCAGGGACACTTGTCACTGCCAAAAATCCCAGCAAATCTCCTGAACTGGAAATACTGCGTAGCAAATGGATTAGGTATACACATATCGTGCAGATCCCAAGTAACTACATGTTTTATTTTCAAGTGAACTAAAATCCAACAAACAGAACAAAATTACAGGGAAGATCTTATCTCTGCTGCAGTTAGAGGCAAAGATTTTACTTCTTCAGGATATTATTGGTGGGGAGTTGCTTTATTTATTCCTCTGAGGTAGTACCCTTTTTTTTTTTTGACAATAAAGAAAAAGTCTTCCTCTTATCCTTCAAGAACAGGAGCAGATTTTCAAAATTACAGAGGAAGCATAGGCTCTTTGGACTAAATCCACCACATGATTCAGGTTATCTAGTTCTTCTAACTGTTCCTGGAAACCTCTAGAGTTAAAATTCAGATGTTCAAATCATCCACTAAATTGATGCCTAACCTCAAAGTGCTGGAAGTTTATATGTACTTACATTTTCATCAGTAAAGCTGTTTATATGATTACAGCTCTGCTTCTGAACATGTCTTGACTGTGTTGAACAGGTAACTGACTCGACCAACTTTGGGAATTACACAGTGGGTGTTCTGGTATCTGTATCGCTTGCATACTCTGTTTTGATATGCTCAGCAGACCTAAGTAAGGAGACTTCTTCCAAAACACAGACAGAAGGTGGGGTGCTGGGGAAACATCAGGCTCATCATGTCCACAGATAATGCTTCGATGGTCCTGCACAAGTGGTCTGGAAGAGCATGAGGCTTCAAGAAATATAGCAGGAAACTCCTAATAAAGCTGAAGCTAGTGGAGGTGCACGGGCAAGCAGCACCTGCTTCTATTTCACCTATTACTGGAGTTTAATTTTTGTGGTTTCATTTTTGTTGGTTTATCTTTGTAGTTTCAGTAATATTGTAGTTTAATATTTGCTGAAATAATTTGCTTCACTGTGACATCATTTTTAATCAGAAGAAAATGTGATGGAAGAAGATAAACCACGCAGGCCTTCAGTCTCTATAGCTACATGTAATATGTATTAGGGTGTTACTTTCGTTCAGGGTTTTGAAGAGCCTATGTTTAAAGACAAATTAATTTGTTTTATGAAATGATAGATATGGGATAGCTGTACTCTGGGAATTGGACTGTATATTCAATTATAGAAGTGCCTGTGTTGACAGTTCAAAACCAAGAAAGGCCTCTGTCACCAGAGAGAAGAAAAAGATCCTCATACTACCAGACACTGCATCAGCCCAGGTCGATGGAGCTTAACATAACCCTTTCTCAATATGAAAAGCAGTATTTTGTTTTAGAAATGGTAATGTTTTGATATGGGTGATCTCACACAAAATGAAACATTTGATGTAATCTGATGTTTTAAATACGAACATGGCTCATGCTGCTGCTAGGAAAAACCCTTTCCTGAAATTGCCCTGTTTATTATCCTAACCTTACAACATATCCTGGTTCTGTCTGGCAATCCCATTAAAACTTAAAATGACAACTCAACTTTTCTAAAATGCAAACACACTTGCACATGTAGATGAAGCATACACACAGAGAGAGTTCTTAAGATCAGTTCTTTAGGAGGATAATTCTGGCTCTGATGTGGTCTTGTGGGAAGTCTCCTAAGTAGTTTACGTTTCATTAAGGAATTCAAACAGGTCCTTGATTCTCTCCTTGTTGAACTGGAAAATAGTACAGATGAGTCCAGGGCATCCAAAGAAATCCTCGTGAAACCTCACAGAAAGGAGGTTAGGAATATCTGCTGAAATCTGAATAGCTCCACATGCTTGAGAGCTCCAGTCCCTGATCTCAGGTCAGGTCATGGTTTTGCTACCTGCCAAGAACCGACATTTGTTGTTGATGGATTTTTATTTCACCTTCTCATGTTCAACATTCCTTTGAGCTGGAACATTTAGTTTAAGGCTGTCTGGGTGCCATGGATAAAATCATCTTTAATCTTCTTACCATCAGAAATTCACCAGGAGCAGATCCAGGTGCAATGGCTGTTGACTAGCTAGAAGTGTTTTATATCAACCCATTAATTTTTGCAGAAGTGTTGTGGGTATTATTTTCCTTTTAATCTGTGCTATTTTATGCACTTCTTGACTCTACCTTTTTTCCATTGCTCTGGGGGCAAAATAAACTATGATAACAAAGTCTAATGTAAAAGCTCTATGTAAATATGTTGATTGTTTTAAAAGCCCATTATCTGACATGAGGAATTCATGTTTCTCAAGTATTTACTTTACTTTCTGGACAATGGTGCCAGTGAGGTCTATGTAAGTAGAGCCAAAGCAATATATCTGGAGAAGTAATCAGCCACAGTACTGTATGTGTGTCCTTTCCAAAAAGTAAGTCTGTTGCTTCTACTGCCAAGATCTGGCAGGTAGCTTTGAGGAGATTAATGGCCCTGGTGATTGTTGTTATTGGTGCTTTTTTTTTCCCCTTCCTACCCCTGAACTATTACATTCCAAATGCTTATTTACTGAATAGTCTGAATGTACAGAAAAAAAGCACACTATCATATGGGATGTTGTGATCAGGCCATGTATTTGTTTATAACTTTATGTTCTTCAAAGTAGGAAGGGAACACAGCCCTCTAAAGTACTTGAGGGATCAAAATCAGCTGTCCTTTCAGAGGCAGCCTATCAGTCATATGAAGGTTATTTCAGTCTTGCCAATAAGGTAATGTATTTGCTGGAAGTTGACTCACTCACCACTGATGAAGGTGGAGTTGAAGTTACTGGCAAGTCTCATGTGCTAGCTCTTCATCTCTAGCTTGCTTTGATCAACTAGCATTGCTGCCAGGATGAGGTCAGATTGTTCTTATCATCAGCTTTTCTTCTTAATTTAGTGGTTGGTTACTAACTCTACTCTAAACACTCTAGAGTATTTTCTCCTGTGAAAACTTCTGTGTTGTAGGGTCATAGTGTGGGAAAAAAATAGATGAAGTCATATTATTTGGATCCTAGTTGAAAAAATATCCAGTGACCTGTGTTCTGTTTCTTGTTAAAAACTAAGATGAACAAATATGCACTGAACCAGTGAGTAAGTCTGTGTAAGTACTAGAAGTTCCTCTTCTGTTTCAGCACACCTTCTTGCACGGCTTCTTGATGTGGTGCAAAAAGACTTTGGTCTTCTGGAAGCTTTTGTGTAAGCATATTTCCTAGGCCACATGAAGATGCGTCTGTGACTACTGGCTGAATATTTTAAAGAATAGTGAACCAAAATAGGTGGAGATACATTGTCTGTGTTATTTGAAATGAATGCATTTTTCTGGGCACTCCTCTTTTCTACCAAGATTTACATATTCAAATCATTAAAAGACAGTCTTCAGAGCTTCAGTTAATAGTTCTCGAAGCATGATATCTTTACCCAAGGATCTTCTTCAAATGTTTATGTCTTGAAATTTGGATAAAGCTAGCAATGTCTTTTGTTTCATTATTATTATTTCTGAAGCTGGCTGAATTCTCTATTTTCTTATAATTTGCTCTATATCAGGGCCCTGATTAGGCCTTAATCACACTGACCAGCCCCACCTGGGGCCCTCATCCACACCCCTTTCTGTGGACACACCACAGAATCACAGAATCACAGAATAGTAGGGGTTGGAAGGGACCTCTGTGGGTCATCTAGTCCGACCCCCCTGCCGAAGCAGGGTCATCTACAGTAGGCTGCACAGGATCTTGTCCAGGTGGGTCTTGAATATCTCCAGAGAAGGAGACTCCACAACCTCCCTGGGCAGCCTGTTCCAGTGCTCCGTCACCCTCAGAGGGAAGAAGTTCTTCCTCA
>Ga0065711_1049880_pt1 | contig 11090 bp, 9 predicted proteins | sample Hoacrofraction12_FD_59098 | JGI IMG/M metagenome (GOLD analysis project Ga0065711, IMG submission 59098) | Hoatzin crop microbial communities from Cojedes, Venezuela - Epithelial fraction 12 v2 (version 2) | ecosystem: Host-associated > Birds > Digestive system > Esophagus > Crop | place... | reverse complement strand
CCTAAATGGCCACCTTGGGGGAACGGGGCAGCCTCCCGCCTCGGCCCCCACCTGCCGCACACGCTCCCTCCCCGCTGCCCCTCTGCCCCGCACCCTCCACAGGCCCGCCGAAGGATCCTGGTTCACACATCCCACTCCTCTGTGAGCGGCCTTACCGACACCCACAGCCCCTCTGGCTCCTTGGAGGTCTCCTCGAAGCGGCTGACGGTGCCGCCACGCACTGGATCTGCTCCCTTCTGCCCAGAGCAGTGCTCCCACAGCTCCGGGGTGCTTCAGGCTGAGCAGCGGCCGAAATGGAAGAGCACCGACGCCGTCCATGCACCTTGCACAAAGAGACACGATTCAGATGGGCAGTGGACGGGGATCGGCACAGTCTGCAGAGTTTGTGGAAGGCAGGGAGCGGATGACAACTGGCAGCTGGAGCGGGAAAAGGCAAAGAGGATCAGGACACCAGAACGGGGGACGCACAGGCTGGGAGGCTGGCAAGACAATGAGGAAAAAAGTGTGTGGGTGGAGTAGAAAGGGAAAGGTGGGGCTGGCTGAGCAGTGAGACCACGAAAGAGCAAAGCGGTTACTGGTGTTCAGCAAGGCAGAAAAAGAGCGCTGCGTAAGCCTACGAGAAGCACAAAAGCCTGGGGAAAACTGGGAATGAGGAGAAAGGCAAGCACGTGGCATCACGAGAGAGCGAGAGGTGCAAAGCAGCACACAGCGCAAAAGTAGAAAGATTAAAGAAAAATCCTGTGTGTTCAGGAACTGAGAGGCATTGAGACTCTCCGTTTTTAATTTTTCTGTCACAAAATGCCTATGAAAGTTTCTGACAAAGCACCCCAGCTCTCCCGAAAGCCTCAGACACCCCGCGCCGGGCAGCTGGCAGCTGCTGTCTGCTGCCTTCTTCACGGCATGCCTGGCACCAGTCCTGCAGGGAAACTTGCATTTTTGTCCTCACTGTTGGCATGTCTGCAGGTATCAACAGTATGATAAATCCATGTGTTGTCTTCACTTTTTAGAAAGCCAGGTTCCCATTCTCGATTCCATCTGCCACAGCATGCACCATCATGTAAACCCTGTACAGAGAACTTCCGTTAGGAGACACAACTCACCAAGGACTCCGCTCCACTAACTGAGTTTACTTCTTTTTAAGAGAAGACATTTCAGATAAAATATTTGGAGCCAGTGCAAAAATATCAAATGTGTTCCTCTTAAATTCAAGCAGGTGAAAAGAAAACATTTCCATTCTATTTTTCTGGAGGGGAAAAAAAAAGCATCATACTTCCAGAGTGGCACAGTCACAATTCCCGGAGGGATTTCTAGGTAAAAGCAAAACTTGTCAATGGACAAATTAATTTTCTTGAAATGGCATTTTTCCGTTATATAATGGAAAATTATATAAAAAAACAATAAAGTTACTACATTTTTTTACTTCAAACTTTCTATTGTCTATCTGTAAAGCACAGTAATGCTACCTATTCATCTCTTTGAGATGTTACGAAAATAAAGCCACGTGAAGCACTCAGTTGCTGTAGTAATCAGCATCATAGGAAAAGGCCAACAAAGAAACAAAGGACGTTGTCTCCAGAACAGGGTTTAAATCACACATGAACTGTATGTTAACCTTAAGACTCACATAACATGAGGAGGGAAAAATCATACTGAGGCAAAAATCCTGCAAGAAGAAATATGCTGTGTGCTGTTATAATTAAAGGCTCCATGGCTCACACAGGCACCTTCATTCTGACATTTGCTAGGAGACTTTAGACAACTTGGCAAACAGAAGAATGTTTTTATTAGTTAATGGATTTTGTGTCAAACTCTATTTGATTTTCCTTGTATGTGTAATTTAGTGTCTCACCTGGATACTTGAGGAAATTATGAATTTGTAAGTTCTTTGTCCATTACAATAGGTATATCTAAACCATACCATATATATATTTAAAAATACTTAGGATAAAAACAGTTTCTGTTCTAACCTTTGTCCACAATCTTTTTTTTTTCCTTTGCTTTGGAAGACTTCCTTTTTATCAGCTTTTTATTCCACTCTATCTTCAATAAAAAATAAATGCTTCCTAATCACAGACATGACAAGGCTTGCTACGTTTTGAAACAGCAGTATGCTTGGGTGCTTAAGAGCATTTGGCTTTGTGCTTTGCATCTAACCAACAACGCACCCAGGTGAGCTGCTATTGGACAGGGACATAATCCCTGTCATGTTTAATCACTACATTAAAAGATTTAAAGACTAACGTTAAAGGCCATTCAGTTTGGGCACCATAGACTTAAATGACAGAGTTGGGAAAAGCCACTTGCTTTATCCAGGCAAAACCTGTTTTAAATCTTTGAGAACAAAATCTAGGGGAGCTGAGAAGGAAACTCCTTCTCTGTGAGCCCCCTCCCCGTGGCTTAGACATCCACCCCAACGCCCTCGGACTTCCTGTAAGTTTCACGTACAAGGTGTTACTTGCACCATTTACTTAAACAGCCGCAATAAATGGTGAGCTCTGGGCCACTTCTGTTCTGCTTGACACCAATAAGAAAGTTATTAGGTCAGTGCTGAATGCACTGAAAAATCCCCATCTCTGCTCGATGCGTAACTCTGCAGTGAGGATGACTGATCCATGCCCCAGTGCAGAAGACATGAGGGGGCTGTTTTACATTCCCTCAAGAATTTGACCCCCAAGTGCAAAATCTCCTGTTGGCATCCCACATTGTTATGGGATGTGATTGCTAGCAGCAGTAGCCAGGGCTGTTTCTGCCTGTCCAGTTGGCTAAGAAGTTAGAAGCCTCTCTTGGAGGTGTGGACATCGCTACAATTCTCCAAGTGCTGTTACTCTGTGCTTAACTGAGATCTCAGGCAGCTGAGAAATAAGAGAGAGTGGAATGTAGCTGCACATCCAGTTTTTTCCCCTGGGGTCACACTACTCCCATGTTGCATAAACTCCATTGGCTTCCAAATTCAGTTCTCCAGTCCAAATTCAGTACCTCGCTTTGATTTGTCAAATTGCTTATGACTCTAGTCCTCTAGATCTGATAAAAGACTTCTCTGCATTTTTAGCCTACTAATTCATCAGTTGCAGGACTCTGGTGCTGCACCAAACTATGGGGCAAATGCAATGCCTTCTGCACTGTGTCCCAAAGTCTCAGTCCCTCAATGTCCAGATGAGGGCAATGATGGAGACGACCATGGATTCCTCCTTGAGTTTCTTACAGATTTTCTTCCAATGGAAACCAAGGTAGGCAGTGAAGGAGAAGTGAAGCATGCCAGCTTTCTCTCTAACGTGCTGTCAGGGTGCAGGTACCACAGCTCAGAGGCATCCTCATGGTTGCTAAGATAGATCACACAATCATAGAACAGTTCAGGTTGGAAGGGACCTTTAAAGGTGACCTAGTCCAACCCTCCTGCCATGACCAGGGACATCTTCAACTAGACCAGGTTGCACAAAGCCTTGTGCAGCCTAGCCTTGAATGTTTCCAGGGATGGGGCACCTACCACCTCTGTGGGCAATTTGTTCCAGTGTTTCACCACTCTCATTGTAAAAAAATTCTTCCTTATATCCAGGCTAAATTTGCCCTCTTTTAGTTTAAAATAATTACCCCTTATCCTATCACAACAAGCCCTGCTCAAAAGTCTACATCCATACTTCTTATAAGCCCCTTTTAAGTACTGAAAGGCTGCAATAAGGTCTCCCCGCCTTCTCTTCTCCAGGCTGAACGGCCCCAACTCTCTCAGCCTTTCCTCACAGGAGAGGTGCTCCAGCCCTCGGATCATTTTTGTCACCCTCTTCTGGACCTGCTCCAACAGCTCCATGTCTTTCCTGTGCTGGGGGCTCCAGAGCTGAATGCAGGACTCCAGGTGGGGTCTCACCAGAGCAGAGCAGAGGGGCAGAATCACTTCCCTCGACCTGCTGGCCACGCTACTTCTGGTGCAGCTCAGGATACGGTTGGCTTTCTGGGCTGTGAGTGCACATTGGTGGCTCATGTCCAGATTTTCATCCACCAGTATCCCCCAAGTCCTTCTCAGCAGGGCTGCTCTCAATCCCCTCATCCCCCAGCCTGTATTGATACTGGTGGTTGCCCTGACCCAAGTGCAGGACCTTGCACTTGGCCTTGTTGAACCTCATGAGGTTCACATGGGCCCACTTCTCAAGCTTGTCCAGGTCCCCCTGGGTGGCATCCCATCCTTCAGGTGTGTCAGCTGCACCACTCAGCTTGGTGTCATCTGCAAACTTGCTGAGGGTGCACTCAGTTCCACTGTCTATATTAAACAGCAGTGGTCCCAGTATGGACCCCTGAGGGATACCATTTGTCACCGATCTCCATGTGGACATTGAGCTGTTGACCACTAACCTCTGGATGCGACCATCCAACCAATTCCTCATCCACCGAACAATCCACCCATCAAATCCTTATGTCTCCAATTTAGAGACAAGGATGTTGTGGGGGATCATGTCAAAGGCCTTACAGAAGTCCAGAGAGATGACATCCGTATCTCTTCCCTTGTCCACTGAGGTAGTCACTCCATTATGGAAGGCTGCTAGGTTGGTCATGCAGGACTTGCCCTTGGTGAAGCCAAGCTGGCTGTCTTGAATCACCTCCCTGTCCTCCATGTGTCTTAGCATAGCTTCTAGGAGCATCTCCTCCATGATCTTCCTACGCACAGAGGTGAGGCTCACGTGTCAGTAGTTCCCAGGGTCCTCCTTTCTACCTTTTTTTAAAATGGGCACAGTGTCTCCCTTCTTCCAGTCAGCAGGGACTTCCCCTGACTGCTATGACTTTTCAAATGTCATGGAGAGTGGCTTGGCAACTACATCAGCGAATTCCCTCAGGACTCTGGAATGCATCTCACCAGGTCCCATACACTTACGTATATTTAGTTTCCTCAGGTGGTCACAAACCTGATCTTGTCTTACGGGGGGGGGGACTTTGCTCCCCCATTCCTCATATTGCAGTACATCAACTCAAGAGGTATGGCAAGAGAAGTTGCCAGCAAAGACTGAGGCAAAAAGGTTAAGTACCTCAGCCTTCTTCTCGTCCATTGTTACCAGTTTGCCAGTGTTGCTCATCAGGGTGGGTACCCTTTCTTTGACCTTCCTTTTCTGGCTGACATACCTGTAGAAGCCCTTCTTGTTATTCTTTGCATCCCTTGCCAAGCTCAGCTCCAGCTGCGCCTTGGCCCTCCTGACCTCATCTTTACACAACCAGGCAGCATCCCTATACTCTTCCCAGGATATCTGTCCCTGCTTCCACTGCCTGTCCATTTCCTTCTTGCCCTTTAGTTTGACCAGCAGGTCTCAATTCAGCCATGCCAGTCTCTTGCCTTCCTTGCCTGATCTCTTACACCTGGGGATCAAGAGCTCTTGCGCTCTATGGAAAGCATTCTTAAAGGTCTGCCAGCTCTGTTCTGCCTCCTTGTCCCTGACGGAAGTTTCCCAGGGGGTCCTACTGACTAACTCCTTGAGGAGCTGGAATTTTGCTTTCCTAAAATTCAGGGTCCTGACTTTACTCTTCATCTGATCCCTTAGGACTGCGAACTCCACCAGTGCATGATCACTGCAGCCGAGGCACCTCCAGTCTTGACATCACTGATAAGCTCCCTTTCATTGGAGACCATCAGGTCCAGTGTCACATCCCCTCTGGTAGGGCTGTCTATTACCTGGCTTAAAAAGTTATCCCCAATGCACTCCAGGAGTCTCCTGGATTGCCTACAGCTCGCCATGCTATTTTTTCAGCAGATGTCGGGGTGGTTTAAGTCCCCCAGCAGGACAAGAGCCTGCAAGTATGAATCCTCCTGTAGCTGAGTAAGAAGACTTCATCAATAGGCTTCTCTTGATCGGGTGGCCTGTAGTAAACACCAACCACAAGGTCTCGTTTATTGCCTCAGTCTCTAATTCTCACCCATAAGCTTTCAACCTGCTTGTGCCTATTCGTCAGAGACAGCTCTGCATACTCTATTCCTTTCTTGACACAGAGGGCAATGCCTCTGCCCCTCCTTCCCCGCCTGTCCCTTCTGAACAGCCTGTAGCCATCAACAGCCACACTCCAGTCATGAGATTCATCCTACCAAGTTTCAGTAATGGCAACTAGGCCATAGCTTTCCAGCAGAACAGTGGCTTTCAACTCCTGGTTGTTGCCCATGCTGTGTGCATTGGTGTAGAGGCATTTCAGCTGGGCTGTCGGTGGTGTCACCTTCCTAGAAGAACACCCTTTAATTCCCTTGAGGTATTTCACTGGTGTTTCCCTGTTGGCTCCTATTACCTCAGAAGCCCCTGGCTCATCTCCATTAGACTTCAAGGGTGCTGCAGTGTAGCCAGCACGTCTCAGAGCAACAAGCTGAGGGCCCTCACTACCACCCTGTCCCTCTAACCTTGGCGTGCTGTCCCACAGATTGTCATGGGCAAGCCTGATATTATTGTTCTCCCCCTTGAAGTCTACTTTAAAGGTCTGTCAAAAAAGATGCCTCATGTCTCAGAGGGTATACCATTCAAAGTCCCTTTCCCTGGAAAAGACCAAGTTTAATCAACTTCAGAAGATGCTTTGAGTACAATTAGTTGTATAACCAGACCATTTCCAGAGTGTTACTGAGAAGACCAGAGAGCTTGAGGGGTATTTTAGTCCTTTAGTTGGTACTTGCTTACATGTTGTGCTAGTTAACTTTGCTGCTCAGTTTATATCTGTGTTAAGTGTAAATGCACCTGGAGCTGGTATACATATGCATCAATAAAAGAACAAAGTAATAAAATTAACCAACATATTGATTTTAACCATATTCCTACAATATAAATGGAGGCCAAAATTCCAGCTGAGATGGACACCTGAGATGTCTTCCACTGAGTAAGGAGAAAATACAACATTATAAAACCATCGTAAGGAACTCTACTGAAGATACAAGATCTTTTAAATTGTATTCATGAACTCATATATGAAAAATCAGGTTTCAGAACTCAAATCATGAGGCAGTTGAAAGAGAATTTGGATCTACAGCAAGGCTTCCCCACATTATAATCCTTCTTCTTGCAAAGAACAGTACAAAGGTCTGAACCTGCGAAACCTGCCTCGTATGATCTTCCCTGTGAACAAAAAAGGCTGTCCAAAGCCTCACACATTACTTTCCCAAGTGGTTAAGACATTAGTATTGTGATAGCAGTGCATATGCTACCTTTATAATGGCTATATCTACAGATAAAATTTAGTTTTTCACAGACAACCCTACAGTAATCTTCATTCCTTCCAGCTATAAGAACCTTGCACAAACGTCCAGGGAGCAACTCTGTTTCACTAATCAGCTTCTGCCATCACCCATGGAGCAAAGATATCCCTCCCTGATGCTCTCCCTGCAGCCCTTTTATCTACGCTGACTTGACTGAAAACATTTTCACAGCCAATATCACACATCTTCAAACACCAAGTCTTCCTGATATGGTAAAAAAAAAAAAAAATTGTAAAACAGCAGACTACATAGTGATAACCACTGCTGTAGAATCTACATCATATAAGGATCTTATCAGCAAGGTAATTCCTTATGAATGCTCATTTAGATTTACAATGCCTCTACACAAACAATTAGCAATTTATTTCATTGATCCTCTTTTTATGTTAACAATATGTGGAGTCATTCAAACCATGCAACTTTTTTTTTTAATTAAAAATTAGCCACTGTTGTTTTCCTACCAATTCCTTATCAGGGTAATAAATACTGTCTTTGTCATAGGTGTATGATATCCCAATACAGATAGGTTTTAATACTCAAAAAAACCCTTTTCTAATGCTAGCTTTTATCACATATTTGCCGTGTCTTTTCATGCATCAACATGCATATGCACACACACACAGATAAATAGAAACAGAAAAGCTAAGGAAAACAAAATACTTTCTAGCCCAACCACTGCTAGCAACAGACACTTGAAAATGAGACAAATCATCTCCGTACATAACAGAATTATTTGCTCAAGTAGGTCAGGGAAGACTTGGCCTAGGATACTGTTTAATGCAAATGTAATATAAAAGACTTTGCAGGTCAAATAATCCACCATTCACATGACTTGCATATAGAATCGTAGAATCATTAAGTTTGGAAAAGACCTCTAAGATCATCAAGTCCAACCGTCAAACCATCACCACCATGCCTGCTGAACCATGTCCTGAAGTGCCACGTCTACATGGTTTTTCAACATCTCAAGGGATGGTGATTCCACCACCTCCCTGGGCAGCCTGTTCCAATGCCTGACCACACTTTCAGTAACGAAATTTTTCCTAATGGCCAATCTAAACCTCCCCTGATGCAACTTGAGGCCATTTCTTCCTGTCCTGTCACTAGTTACTTGGGAGAAGAGACCAACACCCACCTCACTGCAACGTCCTTTCAGGTAGTTGTAGAGAAGGATAAGGTCTCCCCTCAGCCTCCTGTTCTCCAGACTAAGCAAACCCAGTTCCCTCAGCTGCTCCTCATAAGGCTTGTTCTCCAGACCCCTCACCAGCTTCGTTGCCCTTCTCTGGACATGCTCCAGCAACCATGCAGTCTGTGGCTTAAACAGCATGGAGAGTGGGATTCTCTTCGCACTGAGAACTTTTTTTTTTTTTAATTTAAGAGAATGGAAATTGAAATATGAGCACAAAAGAATCGGTGTCTCTCTGTGAGCTGGCCTCTCCAGGCCGCCCTCACCACAAACACATGTGCCTGTGGAAGGGAAAAAAAAGTTGCATGCCCTCAGTGTCTCTGATGGGACAGCATGAGAGGTATTTTCTTCTTCTCAGAAAAGTTCAACATGAAGTATAGTACTGTTGTTCCTTACATATTACTTACCCAGATATTTGCATATTGCCACAGTAAGACCGAGGTTCAGAACTTCACTTGGTGTCAAACTTCAGAACTCATATCTAGTCCCAAGTGTTTTGACACTAATTTTGATATTATTTTCAACTACTTTTAGTTCATGATGTTACAGACTTGGCATCACTTTAGTGTGTGGGGAAAAAAAAAAAGATTTAGGCATGATAGCCTGTGTTTTGGCTAGTTATGTCTTAACTAGTAATTAAGCATATGATGCACTTGTGACACAATGTATGAAAGTACTATTTCCAGCATGACAAGCATTACAGCATTAGAAATCACTCTACAACCCTAATTTCAGTTCATAAATGATTACAAGCACTTACTAAGCTGTATAACTCTTAGTTTAGGATCCTACAAGCTTATAACTACACTTTTGAGAAGGCTGGAGTCTTGGCAGAGAAATCAAACCACGGTATCCACTCTCAGGGCAAAGATTTCCTTGTCTCAGTCTTGCTTTCAGATTCAATAGGAGTGTTTTTATGGAGAAGGAAAAAAAAAAGCACAGAAGGCTACTTTCTACACTTAGGAGCTAATTTGTTTAACTGAACAATGGAGAGCATAACGGTATCTGAAAGTGTGGAATTAACCAAAACTGTAAAATGAAAACGGAAGGATGTTCCTTCTGGAGCATAATATGCCAGTCTTAGAAACATCAGCGTGGATTCTTTAATGAAAGATAAACCCACATTCTACCCCATGCATCTTTCCACATTTCCCCTCATTCTGAGGGGCAGAACCTTCAGCAATTTCCAGATGTTCACTCCAAGCTGGAGAGGGTAATTGGTGCCTTGAAGGACAAGTTCCTATTCCAGCACAAAGTTCGCACTGGTGACTGAGTCTCAGAGATGCAATTCCTATGACTTTGGCTCCAACAGGACACCAATTTAAAATTTACTGTGGCTTTTCACCTCCTTTATGGTCATTGCAGATAAGTCCTAAATAACAGACAAGCACTGAGTCTGGTTCATACAGTAAGAACAAGAAACTGAAAACTGTCAGACTACACTGTGATGTCCACTGTTACAGAATCTACATCGTATAGGGGTCTTACCCTTGAAGCTATGCCTTGTGAGCGCTCATCCAGCTTTACAATGCCTTTATGTCTGTAATGACACCAATTTTGATCAATTTAGAAGCGTGCAATGGCATTAATTTTTAATATTCTCTCTAGGATGGTGAGGATACCAGGTGAGGTACTTCTTAAATCAGATGTCACTTGTGAAAAAGCATATAGGTGCCGACCCACTGCTTCCTTTTGCAAAGGCGCTGTCAGTTCAACCTTTCAGGGTTACAGAATAATTCCTGGGCACAGAATTACATCTGCTCTGTGACTTTTTTTTTAATATTTCTTTCTGTAATTGCAAGGCTGTCAGGGAACTTGTAGGCTTACAAAGGAAAACCTGACAAGAAGTCACAATTAACGTTTATTGTATCTGTTTGAATCTGATTCTCCAGTGCATGAAGAGCACTATATTCCTTCTTCAATGTCTCTAAACAGTGTGAAGTAGCTGGTTTTTATTTTTAAGTGCCGGTGATAAATGGTTACTGTAGGTTAGTAATGAAACTAGCTCAAAGGAACTTGTCTGGTCCTTAGCAACACAATTTGCTCACAAGCTTGGCCTTTTCCATTTAAGTAAAGTAACATAAGTATTTCACAGTTCATACACATTATAAACACCGGCCTAGAAAACCAGCACCAGATGCAATACACTGTTTCATACCTGAGCAGACTTTCTGAGAGACCAGAGAACGAAGATCCTGTTTTAAAAGATACCTATTATTAGTTCAAACGAGTTCTGCATCCAGACAGCTCCAGTCATCATATTTGAAAGAGAAAAGCAATGGGAACAAGGAGCTCTGGAGGACCTTGGTAAAACTCCAAGGTCTATTTCCATCCCAAGGGCCAAACCTTTCAGCATTTATTCACGCAAAACTCCCACTGTATTTCAACTGGATTTTCCTCTGTCATGTAGCATTTTACTTTCTCTGTGAAAATACCTGTATATCTTCAGCGTGCCAGACAGAATTATTTTCTAGTATTACAAAATGTAAAATTAAGAAAGCAAAACTGTGAAAGTAAAATGGGACAGAGTGTACCCTCACAAGTTTGCTGACGACACAAAACTGGGAGGTGTGGCTGATACACCGGAAGGCTGTGCTGCCATTCAGCAAGACCTGGACAGGCTGGAGAGTTGGGCAGAGAGGAACCTGATGAGGTTCAACAAGGGCAAGTGCAGGGTCCTGCACCTGGGGAGGAACAACCCCA
>Ga0065711_1049878_pt1 | contig 11091 bp, 8 predicted proteins | sample Hoacrofraction12_FD_59098 | JGI IMG/M metagenome (GOLD analysis project Ga0065711, IMG submission 59098) | Hoatzin crop microbial communities from Cojedes, Venezuela - Epithelial fraction 12 v2 (version 2) | ecosystem: Host-associated > Birds > Digestive system > Esophagus > Crop | place... | reverse complement strand
CAGCCCCCAGCCCCGCGGCTCCCCGCTCCCTGCGGGTGCGTGGTTTGTGATAACTGCGGTGGAGGGTTCCCTCTGCTGGCCTGAAAACCCACGGCTCGGAGCCCACGGAGAGGATTTCAGTGCACGGAAATGTCTATTTATGTGACTGAAAGGAAAGGGCTGGGTTTGGTGGGCCCCTGACCTCCTCCCGTATCAGCACCTGGACTCCTGCTCCTGTGCAACTTCCCCCAGCATGAAAGCTCCCTTTCCCTTAATCCCAAGGCTCTTCAGAGCTGCTCATTCCCAATAATTCATGCACACTTCTTTCTTATTTAGGGGTGCTGCTTTCCTCCCCACTCAGGACAAATCCCACACATGCAAGGAAGACCCAGGTAACTGCTAACCAAACACAACCCTCCTTCTGTGTGGCCACAGTTCAGGTGTGGACCACAGCGCTGGCACCAGTTATGGGCCCTACATGATGGCCAGGAGAGCCACAGCAGTGGCTGTCCAGGACATGAGCACTACACTTTGCAGGAGGGACATGTCCCTGCAGCCCTTTCAGGCCATGAGCGCTGGGTTGGTGTTTTAGGAAGGAGTTAGATCCCCTGTGATGCAAAGGGGATCTAACTCTGTCTCCAGGAAACACAAACAAAGGAAAGCAGGAGCGAATAAAAAACATAAAAGTGGGCATTTAACTTTACTGAAAGGCATCTAACCAGCCCAAGCAGAAGCAACAGGTCTTAGCAGTCAGAGCATGCAACGATCAACAGAGATAAAGGGGAAACTCCTCCCCTGTGATTGCTCTGCTCTGTCTTTGCTCCATCTTTCCTCCCCCACATGAGCACCTATCTCTTTCCTTCCCTCCTCTCTCTCCTTGCCTCTTCCCACCTCTGTCTCTGCTACTATCAAAGTAAAATTTATGAAGAGCTCGAGGCGTTGGCGATTTCCTGGATTTCAATATAACTTCTTGCAATCTTAAGTGAACAGCTTGGTTGCTTCTGCCTGTCAGAGAATTTAAATTGCAAATTGAATAGTGAAATGCAGCAGCCAAGGGTCTGTATCAGTGACTTTGGAGAGCAGAGATATCGCTTAGCAACTGGAGCGAGGGCTGGAGGACATGGCAAACACAGCAGTGAAGTATCTGGATTTTGGGACACCCCTCGCCCTTGCATGGCGGTCCGGGATTCTGGGACGGATGCCTGCGGGGAGGCTGATGCTGGTGTTTTGTCTTTGAGGCAGCACCAACAGCAGCTGAGAGAGCAGGTAATATCACCTCCCAGCTGTACATAGCAGTGCATTGTGGCTCCTTCCTGACCCCAGCCTGGTGAAGCCTGAAGACACAGTGTTGTAGCATTAGGTCACTTCCCGAGCGAAATCACCAGCTTTGCTCTTACCAGGTCTCACCTTGGCACTCGGGAAGTTAGGCACTTCCTAACAAGGCAGGGTGAGGACTGTGAGAGACGAGTGAAACTCCCTGGCCCCTTTACATGGAGTGCCAGATGAAATAATCACTTAGGGAGCTGGAGGAAGTGGTTTATCATGGAAACAATGAGGGTCCTGGGTTTAATAAGCCTGGAGAAGGCTGGCAGCTTACAAGGGGAACTATTTGCTTTCTAACCTCCACCAACAGCAGGTGACAGAAAAGGCAGAGTTGGACTGTCCCCGGAGATCCACAGCAAAATGGCCAAAGGTGGTAGTCACAGGCTGCAATGAGGGAAGTTCCAGATGGAAATAAGGACAAAATCTTCACAATTTGGCTGAGCATCAGGAGCGGGGTCGACACGAAAGGTGCAAAGTCCACATGGGAAAACTTTAAAACTCACGTGTACAAGGTTTTGAGCTGCCTAGTCCAGTATTGAAGTTGGTCCTGCTTTGAGCTAGAGGTTGAACTAGACACCTCTAGAGGTCCCTTTCAACACATGCTATTCTACGATTCCACCCAGTGGCTCATTTTTTTTCTTAAAGATGCTGAAAATTGACTTCAATACTGCCAGAAATTAGAACAGAGAAGAGTCCTGAGCAATCACTGAAGCCTCCCCTTTCCCCTGGCAGGTTGAGGGGCTCTCAAACCGGTGCTGCTGCCTGTTTGCTGGAGCTTTTCTTGCAGTCCTCCAGGGAGGGAGACTCCACATCGTCCGTGGACAGTCTGTTCCAGCACTTCCTATCTTTGTTGTTAGAAAATATTTTCTAATGTTATTCTTGCCTAGATAAGCTTCAGTAAACTTCAAAGCCACAATAGTAACAGTTGCTTTGCACTTGTTGCTTAAAAACACAAACCTTCAATGCATGTAGGAAAGTTACTACCATTTAAGGGTACAGTAAATGCCAATATCCTGCAGCAGTGAGTTCCATCTGTCTGTTGCCCTCTGCATTAGAAATAATAATAGCTCCTGATGAAGAATCAAAAAGGCCAAGAGTGAAGCAATTCTCCTTGTTTGCTCTTCCTGATTACAACCTCCAAGAGTCACACAGAGAAAACATTACCCAAGTCCATCTCACACTAGATCTCATATCTCTAGTATGCAGAAACAGAGCTCTGTGACTCAGTAAACTCAGTTCAATGCCCTTTGATCATGTACATCTTTCCTGTATAGATGCGAAGTTCAACAAGTAAGATTTGTCAGAGCCAGTTCCCCACAGGACATAGTAAAGATGAGACAGGCATTGTCCAGGAACTGTTCATCTTATCTTTTTCACATGTGTGTTTCCATACGAGATGAATTGCTCTGTAATAAAGTCTTTTCCTTCCTAACAAGGGATGAAGAAGGCTGTCTTGGAGGAAGGTGCCCACAGTGTTGATTTCCAAGCTTTAACAGTATGAACCCCAGCCCACATATTTCACACAGGTAGCAAATAGGTGGTCATAGAGAAGTGACAACAGCAGTGTGGGCTGTGGGCCTGGAAGCTCTAGGAGCTCACAATACAAGGCCTGATAGAGCACCTGGAGCCAATGGAAAATACTGCATTTTGAGAAATACTACAATCAACAGGGAGGATTTCTTCCCACCGATGCTGTGCTGAGGTAATTTTTTGGTTTGTTATCCAGGGGACTACTCAGTGCAAGTACAACGAGTTCCTAAGCAGAACTCACCAAGGAAGTCTTTGCAAGGAATTTTTGGGTGGGAATCTAAGGCTAGCAGACACTAAATGCACTATCCAAGGCTATTCAGGGAGTCTGCGACAGACAGAGTATTAAACATATGTATCCAGTGTTCCAGAAGAGTGCTCTAATCCTAAATCATCTCCCCCATCATTAAAAACCCTCATAGGTTGCGACTTAGAAGGAACAGGGACACTTACATGTCCATTCCTCATCTCCATGGGTACAGTAGTAGGTGCTGCCTGGCCTAAAATGCTGGCTTTAGTTCAGCTCTTAGGAATCCCAGAATCAACTGCAGCTTCCTAGCTGGTGCACAATCCACTTAAATCCCTTTCTTCCTTTAGGAGGGTGTTGACATTTGCTCAGCTGCTTGTCAAATGTCTGGAGATGTTAACATCTCAAACAAGAGCTGTTGTCATTAAAGGAACACAGACTATTGCAAAGACAGGTAGTTAGCATGACTTTGCGAGAGGTGTCTGATGAGAAGATATTTCATATGTGCCTGCATTTCCCTGCAGCTCACAAGGAAACAGTTGGTGCCAGGGTAGCACGTTGCACATCAGATGGCACAGGAGTTTTGTGGGATAAGCAGAGAACATTCAGATGGGAAGACCAGCAGAGAAGTGGAAAAAGCCCTGTCTGTCATTCAAGAAACAGGCTCATTTTCTGAAAGAAATATCAATTGCACTCATATTTGTATCACCTAGTCAGCATTCAGGTGCCTAATCAGAGTTCCTAAAATGGGAGAGAAACAGATGTTTCTAGGAACTAAGCATTTTTGCTACTTCAGGATGAGCTGAGTTACCTTCTCGCAGTGTAACCCTTAGGACCTAATTAGTCCTTGTGCTCTTCAGTTTTCCTTATGTGAGAATACCATTGCTGTGATTTCTCCACTGAGCCTGGGCCTTGGGCTGTTTTTCATCTTCTATGAACATCTCCAGTTCAGAGAGCTCTTCACACCATCCTCCATGAACTGCTTCCACATAAATTATATCCCTGTCCCCAGGAAGTCTGGCCCCTAAGCCTGACTCTTCAAGCCTCATAGCAGCCTGAGGGCAGTGGAGAAACATCTGGGGGAGCTGCAGAGACCCTGGCATGGACCACACCACCACAGGGGTTTTGACTGCCAGACTAGATGCTGAGCGTACTGGCCCATCTCCACAGCTGTGGCATCACTGTGCAGCTTGCACAGGCATGGACAGTGCTATATGCCTGGGCTGGAGTTTGAGAGCACTGTGATTTTAAATCCCCTGCGTCTCATTTTCCAAGACCCAGCCACTAACAGGGGGGCTCTTTCCCTGCAGGCTGAGGTTAATTGGCTTGTGCTTTTAAGAGGATAAAGCTGCGGAGACTCAGAGTCAGGGCTGTTCTCCAGATTTCCATTATAATCTACATTGGAGAAAAATAGCTTTCCTGATCAAATCATCTGTCCTCTCAGTAGAGAGGATAAAGAGCTGGTGATGTGGGAAATCTGCAGAGTGGGAAATCTGCATGGTGTCTGCGCACGACCTTGCTGGACAGAGGAGCAAGAAGAGGCAAAGACTTTGCTGTAAGGAAGCATGAGTGAGGTGCACAGAGGCATCCTGCCCTTGTCCAGTGTCCCAGGAAGGAAAGTGGCTGATCCACAGCAGCAACTGGTAATAGGGCCATTTCTGAGCCTGGTGTTATGCATCTCTTGATAGTCAAATGAGGGAACAAGCTGGTACATGAGACTGGGAACTCACTGGGAAATGGTGTGAGTCCTGGGACCAAGCCCAGAAAACTAGCTTGTTGCACTCCTTGCTCTTGGAAAGTAGCTAAATCTTGTCCAAGTCAAAGACAGGTTTCAAACACCTGTGGGAGAGAGGGAGATAAGGAGGGAAGAGAGGATCTGGCAAGCAAGAGGAGGTGGTGGTATGTCCCCTAGAGCCAGAACTGCTTGTCTCAAGGCTTGTACCTGGTTGTCCACAAAGCCTGGAGGATCATCATTGCTTTCAGAACTGATGGCTATTTCATGAAAAAAGCAGCTACCTGAAGACAAACCTAGAGTGATGAGAAGAACAGGAAAGAAGCTAGTCTGGGTCACAGAGAATGCTTCAGCTTTTCATTTCCCACCTGTCAAATGGGAACAGTGAGATTTATTTTCCAGATATGTCTGTTTCAAACTCTTTATTTTGCTCCTGGGCAGCACCTCGCTCGCTAGCCAACCTTCATCCCAGTAGGAATTGCAAGGAAAGGTTTTCTCCCAGCCGCCCACAATACTCTTGGTCCTTTTGGACCCATCTGTAGAAGTGCTTACTAGTGTACCTGGCCTTGAACACTTGGCACCTGGACATCCATGTGAACTCCCATCCCAGATGCAGCTCTCAAAAGCACACAGCTGCTCAGCTGTACCTTCTATATGGTAAGCTCTTATAGTGCAGAAAGTAGAAGTGCATACCATTCAAAGCAGTTCACCAATTCATTTTGGCTGCCCCAAAAATTCCATTCTTGGGGTGGTTCTAAAAGTGAGACAAAAAAACCCTCTTCAAAACCAGACAGAATCAAAACATAAAATTCAAAGCTGATGGTAAAGTTGCTCGACTATTAGGGTTTTTTCCAGTATCAGTTGTGATAGCTGCAACCCATTTTCCACAGAAAAATATAAATTACTTGCAATCTTCAAGTCCATGGCAATAAAAACACATGACCCCATCACCTGTGTTAAGATGGCCCCACCACCTGTGTTGAGATGGCTGCAGAAAACAGGAGTCCTGAAAGCATTTTCGTTTTGCTGAGGCCTGGAACTAGGAGGAGTTGACTTTCAGCTGCAGGGTTGAGTCAAGTTGGCCTGGACCACCTTGCCCTCAAATTTCCTCTCTGTGGCCACTAGTTCAGACTCACTAGAAAAGTGACTCATCTTCTCCTTTCTCTTCCAGCCCTTACCTGACACGCTTCAAACTGTGCAAACCAGCACCAAGACTGACATAGCTTTTTCCATGTACTACAGGTACAAATGCACAGAAAAGCCTTCCTTCCTGAGCATCCCACCATCACCTCTTGACACTCAAAACAGTCATTACCTCACCTCTGCAGTGCAGCACTTCAACTTCAGGGAACAAAAATCCAAAGACCAGCTCTACCCGCCTCCCCATCCATCCTATAAATAGTGCTGAGGACTAGGAGGAAAAACAAGTGTTGAGATTTCTTGCTCTCACACAGCTGTATGTTCTCGGTGCTAGGCTTCTACCCATAAAGATTACAAGAAGAGTGTTACAAGAGTGATTTGTAAGAGAAGAGAGGATGTTTACCTACAGTAAATTACAGGCTGCTTCTTTGTGTTCCCCTGAAATTTCAGTTACTGATCTATTCTTCTATTTCTAGCTTTCCTGTAGGTTTTTCTCATTTAGACTACAAGCACCAGAGTTCAAGTTTGCTCCTCTGTATCTTAAGATTTTATACTACCCTTGTTTTAGCTCAGTGCTTTATACCCTGCATGTGTGTATTTCTCTCTCTGTATTTACATTTTCTGCTTTAAGCTATTATATAGCATCTTGCTCTTGACTCAGTTGCTGCTGCAACTACAGGGTAGACTGGCTGACTTCAGGGACAGGACTGCAGTCTTTCTGAAATGTTTCCATGATGCATCGCTTTCTGACCTAAACTGCCAACACCTTCACCAGGAATAGTGGTCAGTGGCTGCAAAGGAGGATTTTGAGACAGGACACTGACAAGCAAATTTAAAAATTTAAGGCTGGTGTGTGTTGCCCAGGCAAGGAGGAATGGTGTAACAGTCTTGGTTACACTCTTCAGATTTGGCTGCAGAGACTGACAGAGCAGAGGACGGACGCAGGCTCAATTCCCAACAGGCAAAAGTCTTTGCCTGTTCAGTAGGACAGAGGCAGAATCTATGACAAACAGGAAAGTCCTTTTATCAGTTTCCCCGCCTGTAAAATTGCCTCCTTCTTCTGGCTGAGCAAGTTTAATAATCATCTCTGGACCCTAGGTCAACCATAAGATCGAGAGAGTCTGATATACTGGACATGCCCATGCCCAGCCTGGTAGGTATTTAAGTGCTCATTTTCTCTTCCTTAGTCCCTTCAGCATTTCACAGGGCCTATGTCATCAGGGCTTTCCACTGTCATACCCACTTTTGCATGGTTTCCATGCAGATTTTGCAAAAAAAAGTGCATAATTTTGGCCAAGAAAAGGACTTGTTCTGATTGTTGCAGTGCTTAACAATCTCTACTCTGTGTTGGAGCATTACTTTGATCATACCACTTCCTGCCCAGTTTCCTAACATTATTGTTGTTTGAGGTAATGTTTATGATGGAGTTCAGTAAGTTGTGCATTTCCTTATCTTTCCACATGTCTATGAATGCCAGTATTTGGAGTCAATCCAGCATAATCCCAGGATGATTTGTGAGAGAGTTGACAACAGTATGAAAGGGGAGGGTGATGGCAAAGATACGTAAGTTCTTCCACACTGTTTCCAGCACAGATGCACTGTGTTCAATAACTTCCTGGCATTGCAAGCTCTGAATTGTGGAGTCCAGGAAGAAACTAAACAGGTGACATAAAAAAATGTCCTGTGTACACTGGGTCATTGTGGAAAATCTCTTTGCCCTGCTGTCTTCATTTTCACAAGACCTGTAGAAGCACGAAAGATTAGAAATGAGCTCAGTAAAAGATACTTCATATTCATCAAACAAATTCTTGTAATACAGTTGTATTTCTCATTAATTACAGACTATCAAGGTAGGAACACCAGTGCTGAAATCCGAACACATCTGGGACCTTCTTCACTATAATCTGTTCTCAGGAGTGGTGACCTGGTCTTCATTCACAGCAAGGTCAGAATTTCAGTGGCACGCAGTACAGTTGTGGTTGAAGGAATGGACAACAGTTAAGAGTACAGGACTCTCTGAACTGTTATGCAAACTTCAGGGTATTGGTATATGATGTTCCCTACTCTCCTCCCTATCAGCAAAGTGGGAACGACAGTACAGACTGATCAGAAATATTTGCAATTACCATGTGCAAAGTGCTTTGAGATCCTGGGGTGAAAGAAACGGGTGATGAGCAAAGCATCTTCCTCACTAAACTCCTTAGCCATGGTAATTCTACACGGTCATCATTCACTGGAAGAATGTTTTATTTAGAAGGGAATAATCACATCTTCCTGCCAAAACATGAAATCCAATTATGCTGTGAACTAAAGGCTGTTTTAAAGGCTTTTTCATTTCTCAGCTTTATCCTCATCAGCTGCGAAAGTGGGTTCTCTTCCCTTCTTTCCTTCACTTATGACAGCGCTTAGTCTCTTCTTTTCCCCTTCCCATCTTCCTCGAGTGCCAAATCTCCCTTCTGTATAACAGAGTTAACAGTCAGACTTTGCTTTGGATTTTGCCTCACACCTTCAATATTTCCCCACAAAAATCGTGGCAATCTCATTAGCCTGGTTTTATTGTTTTCCATTGACTACAAAATGCAAGATCATGGGAATGTTGAAAATGGAGGTTTCTGCCTGCTTCCTCCTCTTGAACAGACTTAGTGGCTAGACTTTGGGTCTAGTCCTTGTAAAATATCCATCCATGGGGAAGTACTTTCTTAAAGCAGTGATTTAAAGAAGTGGTGCTTCCTTTTCTTTCCTTTACTTCCTTTCTCCTCTCCCTTCCCCCCTTTTTTTTTCTCTTCTCTCTTTAACAATAAATAGCATAGCTATCAAAGTATAGAAACAGAAAGAGTGTTTACGGTGTCTCAAGCTCCTCTCTTTTCGTGACCTTAAAACAGGACAAAACTAAAGGTTGAGAAAGATCGAGAATTTAAAGGCAGAAGAACTGGGTCTCTTCCTGTTGCTGCCACAGATTTTTAATGTGAGCAGACGTTTGAGAAACATACTATTGCAGAGAGGTGTTTGTGAAAATGAGACCAGTGAGGGTGGGATTTGGTAAAAGTCTGTTTCTCTAGAGAAGGCTGTTTCAGATTTGAAGGGAGAAATCTCTCTCCCATGTCAGTAATGGACAAGGCAAGAGACAGTTGTTTTAAAGAACAAGGATGGTTCAGAATAAGCAGCTGTCTTCTGGGGTATCAGCGTGTTTACAGAGATTGCCTGGAAGGTGATGTGATGACAGTGTGCAGAGCTGCCACCCTTGAAAGACTAAAGACATGCATCTGTCAGGAACTAATTTAGGTGGAAATGACCCTGCCTTGCTATCTCTCAACCTCCTTGCAGGCCTAATTTTCAATGACTGAGGAAATCCTTTACTGGGTTAGGTCTCTCTGTTTAGCCCTTGTCTATGCAGGTTCTAAATCCTCCTATGCAAGTCCTACCCACCCTCTCCTTGCACGTTGCCTCTGTCCTGGAATTGTTGGGTCTTTTTTACTGGTTGGAGACCACACGATTGTCAAATACATAACAGTTGAGTCTGTGTTTAATCAGTGATCTGTCTTCTTTCTCTTCATGACTTCATGAACAGTGACACTCTCAAAGAGGTTGCGACTCAGGTCAGTAGTGCAAATGAATGCCCTAACAGCATCCACTTCGAGTCACAGTTAGGGGCAGCAGTAGGAGACCCTGAGAAACAGACATATCAGTACGTACAGATGTTCACTAGACTGGACATTTGACAGCTTTCATACGAATGCTGCACCTTATGGAGTCAATTGTTCTTTTCCCATAGAAAAAAATGGAAAGCTCCTAAAACCCAAACTGGGTTCGGAATCCAGTGTTCAAAGATCCAAGGACTATTGAAGAATCTTCTATGTCTTCCACTATAGAGACCTCTGGCTTCTCCTATTCTTGTAGTTGCAGTAGCTCTAGTCTGAATCCCATGACAGTTGGAAAGCTAAAGATGGATGAGCTCCAAGCCTTTCCTCTCTGAATACTTGATTCATTAGTTAACGTCTGAAAAGCACTTTGGAGCTCAAGAGTACTAAGTGCTATTATTATTAGACACCTTTCATATGAATGTTGATTAAAAAAATAATTGTTACCTTTCATTCTTTTTTTCTTCTTTTAATAAAGAAAATGATAACTGGCTTCCCCGAGAAGCAGAAAGGAAAAGCTGGATGTGGTACTGACGTAGGAAGATAATGGTGCCGTCCTGATGGATAACACTAAGGATGGAAAGAAAAGGAAAAACAGGATGGGGGGCCTCCATCTGCCAATGTCACAAAGATGCAACGGAATTTGTGGAAGAGGATTTCTACTGTATGCACCTCCAGGACATTTCAGTTCCTCGTATATGGAAAAAAAGAAATTATTTGCTCAAGTTTCAGCAATCTATTCAGCTGCCTTCACACAGTTATTGTGTCCCAGAGTCACTGGGTTATCCTGTCTGACACTCAGAAGGGCATGGATGTCTTTTATGTCTTGTTCCCTTCCAGTCAGACCTTTATGGATGTCTCTCATGCCCCAGGTCACCTCACATGGCACTGGATGCTTGTGTGAAGACAACTCTATCAATACCAGGATGCTTAGACAGCAGGGATGGCCTTCAGCTGGGTAAATGCAGGGGTCTTCTGTCATTTTAGACACTGAGGAGCATTGTACCTGGCTTCCAGTTGCCCTTATAGAAGGATAAAGACCTTGAAGTCCTGCTTCATATCTGCCAGCTCGATCCTACAGGGTTGAAGACCTTCAGGCACATCAAATGGTCAGAGGAGTTCAGGGAACTGTCCACCTTACTCTAGATGCCTGTGCTTGTCAGTGAACCTGGAAACGCTCTGTTGGCTAAATCTCTGAACTTGACAGAGTGAGACCTTAGTGAACCAGACCAAATTGACACTGCATTTGGGGGACAGACCGGGGTGGACTAGAGAATCCCAAGGTCTTTTACGTACTTAATTATTCTGTGATTCTTAGATTGCGAAGACAAATTTGACTTCTGGGTATCAATCTCTTTCCATTGACTGTAAAGGAGGACAAGGAGGAGTCTAACTCAGATAGAGGCTTCTACACCAGAGACATATGAAGTTAAGTGGGTTCAGTATTGTATCACTAGCTTGAATATCCATCACAGCTGTAAATCAAAGCCGCTCGTAACTGGGGG
>Ga0065711_1049877_pt1 | contig 11092 bp, 7 predicted proteins | sample Hoacrofraction12_FD_59098 | JGI IMG/M metagenome (GOLD analysis project Ga0065711, IMG submission 59098) | Hoatzin crop microbial communities from Cojedes, Venezuela - Epithelial fraction 12 v2 (version 2) | ecosystem: Host-associated > Birds > Digestive system > Esophagus > Crop | place... | reverse complement strand
CCCTTCCTGCTCCTCACACCGCCCGCCAGCCAGTGGGCTGAGGGTGCGCAAGTGGGAGGGGACACAGCCGGACAGCTGACCCCAACCGACCAACGGGATAGCCCATACCGTGACTCATGCTCAGCAACAGAAGCTGGTGAAAGAAGGAGGAAGGGGAGCACGTTTAGAATGACGGCGCTTGTCTTCCCCAGTAACTGTTGGGTGTGATGGCGCCCGGCTTTCCTGGAGATGCCAGAACACCTGCCTGCCGACGGAAGCAGTGAACGAATTCCTTCTTTCGCTTTGCTTGCACACGCAGCTTTTGCTTTACCTGATAAACTGTCTTCATCTCAACCCACTAGTTTTCTCACTTTTACCCTTCCCATTCTCTCCCCTATCCCACCCAGGGAGAATGGGCAAGTGGCTGTCTGGTGCTCACTTGTCAGCTGAAGATAAACCATGGCAGATGCCCCTGTTACTGTATGTTCTGTATTAATTTTGTCAAAAAACAACCATGTAGGTTCAGATAATTTCTTAATCTGTTTGTATGAGTATTCATAATTATTTATAATAATTCTTACCCTGGGAATTTTCACTAGACAGTTTTAGACACCAGGAACTTGTATATATACTTATTACAGCAAAAGGGCAACACCTTTATCCTACACTTTTATTAAAAAGCTATATTGCTTCATAATCTACATGTTACTTCCTCTCATTTTACATTATTTCAGATTTTCTCCCCCCAAAGCTTCTACAATTTCCTGAGACGAGTGCCTTTTTCTGGCTGCAAGCACACCGACCGAGGCCAAGGACAGTCACCCCTTCCGACCTCCCTGTAACAAATGTTACCACGCTCAGTTGTTTGTCACCACTTCCCTCCTGGACGCTATCAGTCCTCTAAAATCTGCCAGCTGCTACATCTGAGTCATCATACCTTATCTGCTACTACATACCGGGTTTCAAAACTGCTGAACTACACTACCCCCTTCCTAAGTTAACCCAGTTAAAGGATACAGGCTTCCACCCTTTTCACTTTTTATCTCTCCATTACCTTCAAAATAGTCTTCTGATAGAAAGAAGAAATAAGGTTTTCTTCTGTCCCTGTTTTACAGGTTGTAGGAACTTTCAATTATTTACCAGAAGCTCAATCCACTCACCTTTGCCATCTCTACAATTTCTCCAAACACATCAATTTATTAACTTCTTATTTTCATTTTAACTATTCTTACTAAAACAAATTCTCCTAAGGAGGACACTCAGGGGAGCACACTCTTGAGCAACAAGTGAAAGGGTATCACCACATTAATGTGAATGACTGTTTAAACCAGTGAAAATATCCACATACAAACCAGCATACAGCATCCACTTAAAAAAAATAATCTGTAATTTCTTTAAATCTTCCGAAGTACTCCAAATCAAACAAAATAGCACTTTGTAATGGCAAGATTTTCTACATGTGTAAAGGACACACCTCTTCTGCATCTACATATACACCATCAATCACTTGAGCAACTTTGACAGTGTAACAAAGCCTGTTTTACTCTCAAGTGTATCTTAAAATTTTTCTCTCAAGCTGCCTAGAAGTCTTTCCCTCTCATTACTGGACTCATGCTGCGACACAACTGCCAGTCCCTGAACTTGTGCTTCCCTTTTTGTCATGGATGGAGAGCATACTTGGAAAACATTACAGAAAATGATAATGGTACACTTCAGTTTTAACAGATTCCATGCTCTACTTTAGAAAGGAGATTTAATGACAATTTAGTCACATTAAGTTAAAAAAAAACTAAAGAGTTGTTCAGAATTATTTGATAGTAAAAATACATAAAGAGATTTCATATGCATTCCAGATGGTCTGAAGAACTAATGAACATTTAGAAAGGCCACAAAATACATTTTTGGTAGTAAAACCAAAACCAAGAGAACCCACATGTGGAATTCTGTTCATTTAGTTTATAAACTTGTTTTGGTAACAAAGAAAATGGGAACTATAGATGAGTTATAACATTATTGTTCTCAATACAAAACAAATTCAGAATAGTATGCATGTGTCTTTGTGACTAACACTTGGAACATTATCTACCACCATTTATTAACTCTTATCCTAACTAGCCTAAAATTATCACCCTTAGAGCAAAATGTTCATGCTGGCAAACAAAAATAACAACAACAATCTACAAACTAATGCTAAAGTCTTTTCAACTTGCTTTTCCTCTTGATTGTTCAGCATTTTGTACCATAAGCCTGTGTTACAGAATATCAGGTCAAATGTAAGTAAAGGTGTTACACTTACTGCACTTCACCACAAAGAAACTTTAATTTAGGGCAACGCTCTACCTGGTTTTGTACAAAAGCTATTTTATGTACTGCATTTACAGTAGACTATAGTACCCATAATCCTTCTTAAAGCTTTTACTGCAAAATCTTTGTTCTTTGTAATATATTAATAGACCCATCCACTATTAAATTGATCTCAACCTATAAAGTGTGTATTTTTCTAAACGACATAGGAGCCTAAAAATTTAGAACCATCTCTGAAGCACTAAGTGAAGCAAGCAGTCTCCCTCTACCATCTAGCAACAGTCCTTACACTCTTCACTAGTGTTTTCAGGCTTGCATGTTTTAAGCAAAGGGCTTCACCACCAGTATAGAGCTATTTCAACACTGTTTAGCCTAATTAAAACAGCAATGAAAGGAAAGGTGTCCTACTATTATTGGTTTGGCCATGAACCTGATTTGTGACCTTGGGAAACTATCTTACAAGAATACTATTTCGTGCCTAAATTCAGAGCAAGTGCTGTAATCTTAAGCAGTGAATGCCTGGCCCTTATTAGGATAAAAAAAAAGTACCTGGTAGGCAAATCACGCATCAGGCTAAACGATGCTACAATTCAATAGAATACATAACAAGAAAATGAAGGGACAGGTGGTGTCCTAATCTAGACATAATGCAACCTGGCTGTTGACTGCTATTCCCCTTCTACGTGCTCACCTGTACTAAGGTTTGCGTGGCCAGGTTTTGGTAGCAGGGGGCTGCAAGGATGGCTGCTATGAGAAGCTGCCAGAAGCTTCCCTCGTGTCTGATGGAGCCAATGCCAGCTGGCTCCAAGACAGATCTGCCACTGGCCAAGGCCAAGCCCATCAGCGACAGTGGTAGCGCTGCTGGGATAACAGATCTAAGAAGGGAACAAAAAAAACCTGCCGCACAACAGCAGCTGGGAGAGGCCAGCGAGAAGATGTGAGAGAAACAACTCTGCAGAGCCCAAGGTCAGTGCAGGAGGAGGGCAGGAGGTGCTCCAGGCGCCGGAGCAGAGGTTCCCTGCAGCCCGTGGAGCAGACCACGGTGAGGCAGGCTGTCCCTGCAGCCACGGAGGCCCACGGGGGAGCAGATCCCCATCCACAGCCCAGGGAGGACCCCACGCCAGAGCAGGGGGATGCCCGAAGGAGGCTGCAACCCTGTGGGGAGCCTGCGCTGGAGCAGGGCTAGAGCGTGAGAAGGAAGAAGTGGCAGAGATGTGTGATGAACTGACCACAGCCCCCATTCCCCATCCCCCTGCGCTGCTCAGGGGGAAGAGGTAGAGACAACAGGAGTGCAGTTGAGCCCAGGAAGAAGGGAGGGGTGGGGGGAAGGTGTTTTAAGATTTGGGTTTATTTCTCATTACCCTACTCTGATTTGATTGGTAGTAAATTACATTAATTCCCCGAGTCAAGTCTGTTTTGCCCATAACAATACTTGGTGAGTGATCTCCCCCTGCTCAAAGGCACAAGTTTTTTGCATTCTTCTTTACAGTTGCTTCAAGTTAAGTCTCCATCAATTTCACTTTTGAAGTTCAAAGGAAATAACTGCAGAACAAGGATTATACAGACAAAATTAAACAATCCTTAGGAAAAAAAATGAAAGAAAAATAAAACCAGATGTGCTTTTAAACTGCTGGTCTGCAGGCTACCATCCTCTGCTTCAGACTGTATCCCTATGTGAATGACAGAAATCCAACAACCCACAGCAAAAGTCTGAACATTTTAAGACAATGGGAAGAGGAAGGGAAAGAAAAAGACTACGCCTACATTGGAACACAGGAAGGTTTGGTGCTGATCACCCAATCTCCGTGCTACATACATTTCAGTAATTCAAACTAGGTGCAGTCTGGTTCTGCAGACTGAAGAAGCACCAGCAGCTGGAGCGCAGAATGCTGATGCATATCTTTCAGCTCAGTTCCACCCAGAAGGCAGCCAGTTTGCGCACTCCAAGCCCTCCTTGCATTATCAACAAAACTGAATAAGCAAGGACAGTCTGGAGACTTCTTTCAAAAATGCTCTTCTTAATTCAGATGCTAACACGGATGCACCCAAAGTTCTGCAGGGGACTGGAAAGCATTTCTATGTCTAACGTGTTACAAACACGCTCATGTTTTAAAATTATTGTTTTATAGTAAATAATGCTGAAATTGATGTAATTTAATTAAACATACAATTTCAAAACTGGTACTAGGCATCCTTCCTCCCTCTCAAAAAAGTGTAATTTCCTTTCATACTACCTAAGCCTTGATGTAATCAGGCCAGTATTCTGTCACCTGCAAATATTCATAAAAGTTTTTCCTGATGAGGAAAAGTGTTAGACTTACCCCAGTTTGAAGATTTCAGATACAAGGGCAGAGCCTACATAGCTGTTTCATACAAAATGTGTCAATATCATGGCTGAACACACATGAATGAAATAGCCTAAGACTGTTGGAAGGACTGAAAGATGATAAAACCCACCACAGAAGTTAGGTTTTTTCTTATCCCTAATCAGAAAAGGCATGAGCACACCTGCAATATCCCAAGAAGCCTACTTCTATCAGAAAAAATACCTAACCAGAAAATAAAGTCAGCCTGCCATTGTATCAGTTGAACAGGTAAAAGAACATGCTTTTATAAAGGCGGGGAAACAGAGCACTTCTATCCCAGCGGTTGTTTTTTAACTCAACAATGGTTTTCCAAGGGCAAAGCAACATGATATCGTATAGCCTAGATCGGATTAATATCTTTGAAACGTATTTATACTGATCTACCAATTACGGGAAAACAAGTGAGCCTTTACAATTAGGATTCACACTGCCTGTTCCAGTTGGCATGAATCAGCTCTACTGCCAAAGGACACAAACTCCCATGCCGCGACACGCACACGCACCTGATGCCACCCATACTCTCAGTTCTCTCCTTTCTCCTAGCTTCAGCACAACTGTTTGTTTTGACCAGTCCACAGAAGCTGATCCATATTAAAAGCAGCCATTTCTTCTACTGAATTTAGGTAATTTCCCTAACCAGCTCACTGCTCAGTGGCAAGAATGTGTCCACAAGCAGAGGTGATGACAGTCTGAGCTGGGGAGGAAGCAAAATGCTATGTGAGCTTGAACTATCACGCAGCTGCAAAACTAGAGCTGTCAGCTAAATGACACCGAGAATCACAGACTCATTTAGGTTGGAAGAGATGTCTGGAGATCGCTCAGTCCAACCCCCCAGCACAAGCAGAGGCAGCTACAGGAGGTCACCCAGAAATGCGTCCAGCCAGGTTCTGAGTGCCTCCACAGCTGAAGGCTCCAACAACATCTCTGGGTGACCTGCTCCAGTGTTTGACCATTCTCACAGTAAAAAGTTCTCTTGTGTTTAGACAGAATTGTACCACATTAAACTTACTAAATCCAATAGAGCCAGAAAATACCCGAATAATGAAGCTCTAACTGAAAAGAGGTGCAGGCATCTAGCACTCCATCAGACTTGGAGATACTATGCTTCAGACTTTGTTAACACAGACTCCCTCTTTCACTTTGTTTAGAACTGACTTTAAACCCACAGGGGCTTAATCAAGTGATACCTAGCACACTTGAAGACACTCAGTGATGTGGATGAAGTAACTTTGGAGCTTAAGTACAGCACAACAGGTTCAGACAAGTAAACAGAATTATATTCCTCCAGACACACAAGGGGAATGAAAAAGCAATGGTTCAAAGTCACTAAGAGACCCTTTACTCTGTTCAAGGAAGATTACACAATTTCTTTTTGCCGAGATGGTATTCAAACAACCCTACCAGTATCTGGCCGAGAGTCACTATGTTTCACTAAAAAGTGAAAAATCCTTTGTTTTTTAACCTGTTCCTTCAACGGGAGTTTAAAATAAGAAAAAAAAAAAAAAAAAAACCCACACAAGTTAAGACAATCTAATTTTGGTTGGCTTAACTGCCACACAGAAGTCTGTATCTTCAATCGCAAAATAATCTGTAAGATGCAAACAACTGACTGCAGTATTTTCACCTTTATGACACAAAAATCATGGCAAACTGAATACCTTATTATATTAATTCAGGAAAGAAAGCTCAAACTAGCATACAAAACCTGTAAAACAGAAAGTTGTGTTTAAAAAGCATAAACATGGTTTGTTTAAAGGGAAAGAAGGGCTCCACATCCAATACCATTATCATCTTCTAACTCTAAAACTGTCTCCCCTTCTGCTTCCTGGAGTTTATCATAGATTCTCAACGAGATATTATTCATTACAAACTCCAAGAATTAAAGCGTGTCCCTTCAAGTCTTCCAGATATTCCCAACCATGTTTGCTACGGGTTTTAAGGGCTGTAGTCCATCTGAAGCATAGGTTTTTATTTTACAAGATAAAAGTCATCCCAGTTTGCCTCACTGTGAGTCCTGAATTTATTGCCTAATTTTTGTTTGTTTTGCTTTAAACAACAGATGTACTTGCCTGACAAGGCCTCTAGAGTCGAACCTATGGATCTACTAAGACAGAAATTTCTACAACTGTGCAGCTTTTGAGACTTGCAAACAAGCGGCCTAAATAGCCCTAAAGTTGACACTGGTCAGCAACGTGTGCAATCAAGTTCTTAATTTTTTCACGGTCTTACTCCTCTTTTAAAGAAGAAGAAAAAAAAAAATCAACATCAATCAATCCATCATCCATCTCGAATGACAACTGCCTGGTGGCTAGATGTTAGAACAAATTACAAAAGCTTTATACTCTTCCCCTAGTGTATCAGGGCACGTTACCTACCATCTTCTAAAGTTAATATAAAACCTTCCATTATATTTGCCACTGAATTTCTACCGTTTCTTCTTTCTCCTCCTGACTCACCAGTTGAACAACTTGACACCAACCTACCCGTGAACTGATTCACATTTCCAGATCACCTGCAGGCACAAGCTGAGGTCCAGTGATACAAAATGTGATTTCTGGAGGTTCAGCAGTATCCTTAGGCTTTCCTGTTTAGAAGAGACACATCTAGTGATCCAATCTAAAAACATACTTTGTCAAAGACTGCAGGCATTTGTTTTTATGGTGAACACAGCATGTTTTAGTATTGTTTTTTATATTTTCTTTTGGCGAGGTATATCCACATAAAAAGCACTAACTTTTCCTCCCTTCAGCCAGACAGTGCAAGCGCTCTTCCATAACGGAACCAGGAAGTTCAAGTTTCCACAAAGTTATGGCCATCCTACTACAGAATATATGCTGTACACCCCTTTGTCACACCAAATTATTTCATAGAAAATGAAGATACCTTTAGTTAAGCCCTACAGAGACCCGGACACAAAGTTTATAAAATCCTAACAGAGATAGCATTGTACTAAAACAGAAATAACGAAGTCACGGCAGTAAGCTCCTCGCTTAGAGAATTTCATTAGAGTAGTGCAAACACACCGGCTCTGGGGCACACCTGGCACAGCAGACAACAGCCAGCCAAAAGTTCTCCTCTTCTTGGGGGAAATGCACATTCCACGACTGTGCGAATGACAGCTAACTTAGACCATACCTTCAGAGAATACAGAAGATTGCTATTGACTTATTTCCAATTAGATTACTGTGGCATTAAATAACATCCCTCGAACAGCCCTTACAATATCTCTCAAAGAAATTCAAGTGATTCAGCAATGCGGAAAACTTAACAAAAATGTTAAGACCAAGTTACCAAAGTATCATACTGAAGGTTGAAAAGTCTGAATCGTAAAAAAATCACTGCAAAGTGTTTTTTGCCAACTCAAAAAATCTAGTATCACTACATTGACTATCAGATGGCTCAAGTGAGGAAGATTCAAAACTTGTCTTCTTTTTCTATTGTTGTGCTTATTTTGTACAATGTATCAACTCATTGGTAGGAACAGGTTAGGTCCCTACGACACTTGTAAAAAAAAAAACCATGTTTTTTGGGCAAAAGTTGTAGAATAACCTCTATAAACATTCACAGAGGCAGGGGGTTTTTTTGTTTGTTTGTTTTTGTTGGTTTTTTTTTTAAAAAAAAAGTTTCTTAGCAAGTTACTCCAGTCTTCATCACGTTTTTCAGCATTCCAAACTTCTCATCCTGGACATGGGAGACTCCTAGGTTCTTAATATTCAATAGAAGTATTCCTTACAAGAAAAGTAACTTCATAGCCAGCAGACCAGTACCGATGGATTTTTTCAGACTTTTAAACACCGTTAAGTCTAACTTCCAGAAGTGCTGGGAAAGGATTTTCCATCCAAATTCTATTGTTTGTATATCTTCCAAAGAATTCTGACAACAACCTCCTAGCTTTATTTCTGTACACAACTCAAGTGAGTAAAACTGCAGATAGCAGAAGGTGAAATGAATGCGCAGGGCGACTGTGCAGATCGACAGAAATGCAGGCAGCTTCCAGGCCAACAGGACTTGTGGGAAATAGGAACAAAAAAAGAGAAAGAGAAAATGTGTGTATTTTTCTCTTCCCTCTCATTCTCTCCCTCTCATTTTTTCCAACTCTAATTTTAAGTGCAACTTCAATTGAGAACAAAAATAAGGAGAAGCCCATGCAACGTGATCATCAGCTTATGACCAGCCCTATGTCGTGGTTCAACCTGGCAGCCAAGCACCAAACAGCCACTCATCGGCAACCAGGACCATGCAGCCACTCGCTCACTCCTCCTCCCTGCAGCGGGATGGGGCGGGGAACGGAGAAAAAGCAAAACTCGTGGGTTGAGATCAAGACAGCTTAATAAGACAACAAAGGAAGAAATAATAATAAATAATAATGAAGAATATGCAAAACCAGCGATACGCAATACAATTTTTCTCACTACCTGAGAACGATTGTGCAGCTTGTCCCCGAGCAGCAATCACAGAACTCAGAACTTGCGGGACTCACGGATTCCCACCTCCCCCAGCCAACACCCACGTATCTACCAAGCATTACGCCTAAGGTACAGAATATTTCCGCTGGCCCACCTGGGCTGGCTCCCTGGCTGTGCTCCCTCCGAGCTCCTGCTCACCTGCTCAGCAGCTGAACATGAGAAGATGAAAAAAGGTCCTCAATTTCTTAGCAACAACTAAAAACATCAGTGCGTTACTGGCATTCTTCTCCTACTAAATCCAAAACACAGCAGCACCTAGGAAGAAAATTAACTTTATCCCAGCCAAAACCAGGACACCCTGAAACCGTGGTCACCCTACAAAATCATTCCTCGCTCCTGGCATGAAACTGTTCTTGCAAAATAAAAACAAACTGTTCAACATGAGCTCTATATGGGAGGAGAATTATAAAAACCATTTAGACTGAATGAGAACTGAGCTCACGAACAGAAGAAAAGTGTGGAGCACCAAAAAAAAAAAAATTTACATCCATCTACTTAAAAGTAGTTTGTCACAGGGCCTGCTTATTACGTGGGACAGCTCCAACCCAAAGACCACATACAATCTCAAATCTATTTCGTACCTACTTTTCAATCATTAAGATTACAAATAATCTGAAATAATCCAATAAACCTTTCTGTCTGCAGGTAATCTGAAAAATTGCATGAAAAATGCATGAGCTTCTGTATCCTCTCCCACTGAAGCACCAACTAAAAGAGTCCCTTAGCAGTAACACTAACTGTTGCACAAACGACAACATAAGAATATGGAAAGGGTTAAGTACAAAACCTTCACAATGTAGACCAGGAACAAGTGGTTCAAAACAAGACAGAGCAGAATATGGGAAAACAGGGAACAAAATACAACTGTCATCGCAAAATCAAAAGCAATGTGGTCCAAATGGAAGAGCATTTTTCAGAATATGTAATACTAGTTATGACCATAAAGCAGTCAATAAATATGAATAAGCCAGATCTTTTTGCCATACAGAAATCCAACTCTACCCTTGATGATCAGGGAAGAAAAAGGAGAAAGCCCTTTAATTAGTCTTTCAGTCTACACACAAAATAATTGATCCAACCACAAAAGTGGTTTAAGCTGTCAAAGCACTTTAAGAACTCAGAGGGGAGAAAGCAGGAGTGAGGAAGAGAAGGGGGGAAGAGACGGAGAACCCTTATCCTACAAAATAGGAAGAAAACATACACAGAAGAAACTGCTCACTGCTGGGAAGTCATGCACCAAGTAACGTGTATTTGCAATACTCGTGACTTACATCCAGCATACGATCAACGTCAATAACGATGAATATATTTTTAAAATTGTTTTGTTAAAAGTAGATTACATAAGCATTACTTCCTCAGAAAAGCTTTAAAATCACACAATACGCAACACCATCCCTTTAACCTCTGGCTGAAACCAAACAGTAATTACGAACTACTGAAAGCAAGTGTAAAACTGGGTGGTGGAGATACACAAACACGACGACACAAATAACTTTATCCAAGGCCCCGTAGTTCAGACGGCCTGATGCCTCCCTTTCTCAGCACTGTCTGATCTCGCAGCTAGGTGCAACGTTTGCCAGGGCGAAGCGACAGCACTTCACTGCTTGTGCAGCGCCCCAGGCACGCGGAGCATTTGTGGGTGACGGCCTGCGCTCGTCAGACCCCTCCGGAGACCGAAAGCGCACGCAGCCAACTGTTTATTTAGTTTAACATGGCGCCTTCCTTACCACCGACTTTAGCTGGGGTTCTGTCAGCTCGCTGACTTCACGCAGCGAAACGGGAGCCGTCGGTAACACCTACGGCGGCAGGAGCCAGCTCCTCCGGGGCGGAGGGAGAGGTTTGTGAGCAAGCGGGAGAACAGGTCCCCGGCGGGGGCTCCGCGGGGTAGGAAGGGCTTTACTACAGCGCCAACACGTGGGGCGGGGGCGGACGAGCGGAAGGCGCCGGGGTCACGGCGGCCGATGGCGGGGGGCGATG
>Ga0065711_1049875_pt1 | contig 11092 bp, 9 predicted proteins | sample Hoacrofraction12_FD_59098 | JGI IMG/M metagenome (GOLD analysis project Ga0065711, IMG submission 59098) | Hoatzin crop microbial communities from Cojedes, Venezuela - Epithelial fraction 12 v2 (version 2) | ecosystem: Host-associated > Birds > Digestive system > Esophagus > Crop | place... | reverse complement strand
TTTTTTTTTTTTTTTTCCTCTCTTCTTTTTGTGTGTGTGTGTGTGTGTGTGAAGGATCCTCCTGGTTACCGCTGTTGTTATTTTCCCTTAGCAGGGAGACCACACAAGCCATGGCTGAGAGGAAGCAGTCTGGCCGGCAGGGTGAGGAAGAAGAAGTGCCAGCCTTCTTCAAAAACCTGGGCTCGGGCAGTCCCAAGCCCCGGCAGAAATTCTGTGGCATGTTCTGCCCGGTGGAAGGCTCCCTGGAGAACAAGACCATCGACTTCGACTCCCTCTCGGTGGGCCGCGGATCTAACAAAGTCGTGGCAAAGCAGAAGGATGTTGCCCACCTGGGTCCGGATGCTCCGTCCGTCTATTCCAGGCAGAGCGGGAAGGGAGGGGAACCATCTGTTGATTTCGGGAGAAAGGTGGAGATCAGGACTGCCACTGGGAAGGAGGCGCTGCAGAACCTGAATGACAAGGTGGGTGCACATATATATATATGTGTGTGTGTGTGTGAGAGATGCAACCTGAACATGCGATAGGCTGCAGAAGGGATGTATCTTTTCCACCCTGCAGTTTCTTGCTTTTATGTCACTTGCATGTATGTGGTAGTCAATGTCTTCCTCTAAGCAGCAGCATCTCTACTAGAGCCTTCTTGCCAGACCTCTAATGTTATCCATGTCCTCTCTGCAGGTGTGTGTGTATGTGCACAGGGAGGAGGGCAGAAGAAGCAGCCCCCACGCTCACAAACGCTCTCCCTTTCCCCACCCTGCTTTCCTATTTGGTGATAGAGACCGACTTTTTTGTTGCTTAGGCGATTCCCCCCAGCACAACGGTAGCAAAATGCCCCACCCAGCTAGTGAATGCAGCTCACAGGAACAGAAATGCAATTGTTAGCAAAAGAGCATCAATGAGCCTCTTCCTACAGGGATCAAATCCCTGCAGGCTTCTTCAAGAGGGAACTCCTACCCCCTCCTCCCAGGGGAGGACAGACCAGAGTCACCCCTGGGAGCTGTATTTCAATAATGATTTTGATCAAGGCCTTTGGCTACAGTGGGAATTTTTGCCTCAGGAAGGTCTGGGACTTTTCACAGGAATGTGGCGTTCTCTTAGAAACCTGCTGAACTCCTCCCAGTCTTTTAAGACTCCTGAAGCTATTTTCTCACTCTTTGTATGTGTCATGGTGTAATAAAGCCTATACTCTTCCCAAGGCAAAATCCATTCAACCCACAGGTCTAGCTGACCATGCACATTTGTCTTCCTCGATACATAGATTTAATCAAGCTTTATTCAGATCTGAGCCATGAAATACTCTGTGCGTTCCTCTGACAATGCTGGCTCCTATGCATAGGCTGGAAGAGCGGAAATGAATGAAGCACCAACCAGCAAACTGATAAACTTCTGGCATACTGGGAAGGAGTTTCTGTGACTAGTCCCCCAGCGAGTGTACAGAGCAGTCTGTCCTTCTGGAAGATGTTTCTAGGATGTGCTTTCTGATTTTTATTACTAGCGTGGATTGCGTATACAGGGCAGTAGTCTGCCTGGAATTTATAATGTGGGTTTGTTTGCCAGTTTCTCCTGCTTTGAGAAATGAGAAACACTACTAGGAGTATTACTGGGGGCTCGCCCTCCCCAAATCAGACCTTACTCTGCTTTTTCCTGCTACAGTAACCTAAGGGCTCCATCCAGCCGTATTTGCATGTGTGAACAACTGCCATTCACGGTGAGATCACAAAGGTAGGCCCTGATTTTTGGAAGAGCTACGCACCAACCTTTAATTAGGAGTGGGATATGCTCCATGCCTGTTCAAACCCCATTTGCCAAACCCGAACACAAGTTTGCCACTGCAGATGCCTGTGGTTTGATTTGACCATGTTGAAGTGCCTACTAATTGAGTAGCTTTCCATGATTAATTATTCTTTTTGGACTAACTAAGGTGCATCTCAAGAGTAAAGGGCATATACCTTTTCAGTTTGGGGAGTCAAAGGCTTTATAGTTCAGGACATTTTCAGGACTAATTTCATACAATTTGGTGCAGTGCTATCCTGCAGGACATAAACAGGTGCTATATTCTAAAAAGATGAATTATTTTGTGATTGAAGGGTATCAGTATAATAAAACACTAAGTATATCATGGTGAAAAATTAGAAGTCTACACAGAATTAATTACATTTTTAAAAAATGTGGGTTTTCTGTTTTTGAAGATTGACATATAAACGTTAACTGAGGGGATGAAATAATGGGATAATGCAAAACATTTGAATTGTTTCTCATTAGCTTTACGTAACACTGATGCCAATGGATTGTGTTGTGAGAGGTTATGAGCGTTTGGGTAAGTGCAGTCTTTTATTATAAATGTCTTGGTATGGATTGGTACTTTATTGCTGGAGTGTTTTAGCTTTGATGGTTTTCCAGCTGACTGCATCTATAGCTTGAATCAATGGTTAGATCCTCAGCAGGTAAAACTGGCTTTACTTCAGTGTAGTTAATAGAAATGTGTTTATGATGATAATAGAAGCTTAACATATTAAAAAAAAGGTAAAGAAAAATAATGTTGCAGGAAGTGGCATTAAAGGAAGCAGTGCATTAAAATAATCTCAGGAATTAAAAGGGTTCTGAAGTTTTGCAACTGAATTCGGCCTATTATTTTCAAACGTCTGTGTAAGCATTCAATAACACATCTGAAATAGGTTCTCCCTGGATAGATTGTACACTATTTCCATATGATACGAATCTAAATTATAGTGAAAAGGAAAAACATGCTAATTTATAGGATCTTGAATTTATAACGTGCATAAATTATTTCACAACAGGCTAGAAATCTTATTGCTGCTTCTTTAGCTTGAGGCTGACAACAGTTGCAATTTTTGTCAATTCATGTAACAATCAACGTACAGGACGGTCCATGCTCTATTTCAGCAACCAAAGGACCGTACCGTTCTGGTGGGAATGGGTGCTGATCGGCTGGAGGCAGTGGAGATAGGTGGAAGTGTTTTAGCTAGTGACTGGATCCAAAGTGGGTTTAAAACGGTCATCCTTTCTGTCACTGTATAGAAAGACCTTGTATTAATCTCCACTGAAATAATTAACAAAGCAAGATGGACAAGCTATTTTTTATTTTTCTGCGGTCTTAACTGTGCAGAGGATAAAAAAACGAGAATGTAATTATTCCACATTAAATTGCAATATATTGTTCTTCAGGCAAAGATAAGGGTAATCAAATCTCTTTGTGTCTGTCCTGTCTAGGGTATTCTATAGGCATCTATCATGGCCTCGCTTTATTGCCTCTGGGCCATGGTGCCTCATAATTCAGGGTTAAGATCATCTCTAGAGGCATCAGGAAGGCTTTCTATCTTAGTTTAAGCAGCTCTTTCCAGTTAGGCCTCTGGAGGCAGCGTGACCTATTCAACAGGTGTGCAACTCTGTAGATCTGAGGCAAGCTCTGCTACTTCCCAGCTGTCAGGCCTTGGAGAGTGAACTGAGCTTCCATTTCCCATCTTAACCTTTGTCATCTTCCCTGTTCAGGCTGTTACTGCCTGGTCCGGCAGCTACTTCTTCAGTGTCTGAGCACTGCTTAGTGCTTTGAGGCCCTGATGGCAGCTGGGCCATCACTGCAGTCTAACAAGAATGTCATGTTCAAACCCAGGATTTCTTGAATGAGTCAATAAACACTTGGCCTGGCTTTCAGAAATTGCTGTGTGCCTGCAAGCCCACTTGCTACAGTGGGATCTGGTAGTCAGATGGCATCAGGGCAGGGACCTGTGGAACTTACTTGTAGTACTGCTTTGTAGTAGTCAGCGCAGAAGCTGCAAGCTACCTTGTCTCAGAGCAAGGGGGCTGATAAAATGGCTTCCCAGGGCATTAATCCTCTGTTCCTTAGATGAACAGCCTTGAGACACATGCATTCATCTGGGTTTTGAAAAACCTCAGTCATTGCTTGCTTGACCTGGGTCATTTCTCTGTATTTCTCAGATTTCCCGTGTGTATAATTGGTGTTCCTTCTGTCTTGCTCATCTGTTGAAATTCTTTGGGACAGAGATGGTCGTTTAGGGAACATCTCTAGGGAAAAGAAAGGTTTGATTGCAAGAGGGACCAGCAAGCTGGGGCTTGCTCTAATCTAGTTTGCATAGAGACCCTGAGTAGGTGCTAAGACACTTGAACTCAAGTACGAGCCCTGGGATCCCAGGTCTTTTCTTAACTTGGTAGCTAAAGTTCCCACTGCCAACTTGTTGTTGCTCCAGTGAATCAGGTGGTTCCCCTATGCAACAAACGGTCACCTTTACATACCTTTTCTGCATCGCTTAGAAACAGTTCATGGACCTTTGGGAAGTGCCGAGCACTAGGTGTAAAATACTGGTCTAAAACAACAAAGCTATGTCCTATTGTAATAAGATAAATAACAACAATGAATAAACAGAGACTAGGAAAATATTTTTGTTTTGGAATGGACACGAGAGGAGTCGCTTGCAAAACACAGTTTCAGGAAGCTTTTGACATGACTGGACTTTTTGCTAAAGCCTGAAAGCTCTCAAGATCGTGGTTATTCATTCCTGGAGAGAAATAATGAATAACAGGACGTTGTTGAGAGCTCAAATAATCACAGACTCTGGAACATTAATGGAGATGTTGTGTAAAACAAAGAAGCTGTTCCAGACAGTTGGAAATGCAGTTCTGAGTTTAATTTGTTACAATGCCTGTAATCTTTCTAGCCTTATTTTGACAATCATTGCTTGCAAAATAATCATACAGGAGGACGACTTGCATGTTCTTCCAATGGATCATCATAGTTTGTCTGACTACTGAAAAAAAAAAACCCATAGAGAAACTAACACTGATAAGCACAAATGCCAAATTCGTCCTAACTTCTTAGATCCCTTTCAGAGCCATCAATCTGCATAACTGGAACGTGATATACATCCAGTGAGCGTCTTGTGGAGTGGTCTGTTAGTGTTAGGTCAGGAGTTTACCAATGGCACTCTCTCTCAAGGGGCTTTGATACAGGGCCAACTTATTATTTGGGCTAAAGACTGGAGGGAAAACTGAAGCACCTGGGGCCCGATCTCCCTGCTCGGTGTGGAGCTGAGCCAGTCCAGAGGTCCGGTCTTTGAGCAGCACTTTGCGATGCAGGCTTTGTCTCGGGGATGGGTACAGTGCCTGGCACAGTGAGACTGGCAGCTTTGCGTGCCACCCTCATGCCAGTGCTATGGCCATCATTTGACGTGAGCCATCTGTTTTTAGCAGGTGCTGAGCAGTCATGTAGGTCTATTTGTTTTTTTGTTTTGTTTTTCGTATTTTTTTTACCTGCAGGACCCCGTCTAACTCCCCGTATCACTTGCCTGTCTTGCGGCACATTAAATCAGAGTCTGTCTTCTGTGGTGGTGTTACAAAGTTGGGAAATGACGTGGGCAGCAAAGCTCACATGGAGTTGATATGTGTGTTCTGCATGAACTCTCTTACCCTAAAAAGGGACGGCTTCTGGGAGCAGAGCTGTAGGAAATGTACACAAAATCAAACCTCTTTGCACTTCTGTGTGAATATTACGGTAATGTCCTGTCCCAGAAAGCTGGAATGAATCTCAGGGTGGGAGAACAGAGGTCTGAATTTCATTTTCTTATTGTCTGGCGTAATGATTGCCCTGTACGTCAGAAGTAGGCAAAGCTGGCTGACACAAGCAATGACAGCAATTGCTGACAGCCTGACACTTTGCCCTGTAGGTTTTGGGGAAGGAGAAGAGATTATAATGTTAACTAACAGTGGAAATCACTGTGAAAATGGCCATTTATTAGACCCTACCCATAGTTCCCATGGGCCTGGAGATGCTAAACTCGCTCCGCTGGATGAAAGGGAGGAGCAAAGACAAGGATGCCCAAATGTCCCATGCTGCTGTTTTAGGAATGCTGTATTTAACTACAGTGAAGGTCACAGCACGAGTGCAAGCTGTTTAGAGAGGAGAGCACATTTTTGCTACATACTGTGCTACCCATGACAGAGCTGTTCCTGTCTAGAACCCTGAAGAGGGCTGTCTCTTTCCTGGTAGCATGACATGATAATAAATTAACTGTGGAGCAGCAGCTCGGGCTTGTTTAAGGACAATTAAGATTGTAGTGCACCTGAAATGCTCAGGATACATCCTCTAAGAAACACACTATAACAGTAACAGTCTTCTTAAAAGGTTATTTCTGAACCTTCTCAAGGTTTCCTGGGATTTTAAAGGAAACAAAATCAATTGGAAGGTTAATTTTAATTTGCAGATGAAATGTACATTTTCATCGACCAGTTTGTGTGGCTAGAAAGTGAATGTCCCCCCTCGCAATCTTGGTCTGTATTAAAAAAAAAAAAAGGCTATTCCTCTGAGAAATTGTATTAGTTAATCTTCTCGTAGTAGCATGTTTGACCTCTATGGTCATTTCCATATCACGACATTTAATTCTAATTTTCTCCTGTAAGATAATAAAACAAGCCAAAGATGCCCATTGGCAAGTATAATTCCCCTTTGTAATTTAATTTATAGCGATTAATAACGGACAGTTCTTTCATCATCTTTTGGGAAGGACAGATGTACTCCTTCTGCCATGTATCAGCCTGTATTTAATTCTCCCAATACTCCATAAGATGCAGGGGGCTGCTGGATCTGTGTGAAACTCCTTTCAAGTCATTGAGACTTGGAGCTGATGCAGCAATTGGCATGGGCAGAGCCATGACAGAAAATTAGGGCCTGATTGGTGAACTTGTGAAAGCTCTTTTGGCCCAGTCCTGCTGCCTCTGATCGCAATACCAAGAGCCTCGCTGACTTTGGCAGGGGGTGATTCCCCAGCAGGGAGTGGGGATTATTAGCATCTAACAAGCCGAAAGGGAAATCTAGAGCTTGTTGATGCTGTAGTGCTTAAATCCATCTCTGATCTCTTTTCATTACATTTTTAAATGTGTATTTCCAATTTACAATTTTATAGCAAAATGTCCTTCTGATAAACCTTTAAGAATTTAGTAGGAGTAAAAGCATCGGGTGTTGCAGAAATTCTTTGGGGTTTGTTGCATTACACTAAAATTTCCCCAACCATCCAGTAACACCACAGTGGGAAGAATATTCCCTGCTAAGTGCATTATGGTTGTCCACAGAAAGTTAAGATTCAGAGCTGATGTAAATTGATTTCCACTGATGCCTGTGATGATTTATTTTAGCATAGATTATCGCTGTGCAGAGATTCTCATATTCTTGTGCCATTTTCCCTCTCGACCTTTCCAGAAGACAAATTTAGACATAGATGTTCCTTTAATACGAAATGCACTTCTGCTGCAAAAAATCCTGCATGAGATGTCCTACACCAGATGATATTTGTGCAGAAATGGCTGTCGGCAGTCTTGGGTATCCACTGCCCAGTATATCCCCCAACTACCCTAAACCTGAGGAGGGGCCTGAGATGCTCAGCCAGTGCAGAGCACAGCGCTCTGTGCCCAGGGTAGCGGCTGGCAGTGCAAATGTGGGCATAATGCTCTGTTTTGGCGTTTCCTCCCCTGTTGTGCCATTTGGGGAATGTTGTCAGGGCCCTCAGCAGTGCTGATGTAGCATAATTGAAGATATTTATGTTCTTTTGCTGTTCATCTACCGCTGATGTGACTTGGCTGCAGCAGCCTTGCTGGTCCTGTCGTAGCAGCTGCAGTCAGGGAGCTGGGCTGGCCAGCCATCCTTCATCGCTTTCCTTCATTAGTATCTGGCAAAGAAGAGTTGGCAGTGCTCGTCCTCTATAGCACCTTCTAATTTTATCCTGCTCAGCCTGCCGTGTGCATTAATAGACCTATGGAAGACAAAGCGCACCAGCGTTATCCAGAAATCCCATCACTTCCTGCAATACCTTGGCAGGTAACGGCAGCACTGTGTGACAGCTGGACTGGTACAAACCTGCAAGGATTTAAGGAGCAAGTTCAACTCCCCTCTTTTAACCTAGGACCTGACTCCTGCCGCTGACATAACTAGTTCTCTTTCTTAATGTAACTAAAGGGGCAATTTATACATAAACTATAGGTTTACCAGGGGAATGAAGCAGCTTTTGGGGAAGAAAAAAAAAAAAGCAGGTGTACATCTTGGTATTTTCTGACTGTTCCCCACTTGTTCTCATCCCAGCATTCTCCTTTACCTTCAATAGCTCTTCTCCTTCCCTCCTGATGACCTCCCCTCACGTGTGTTTATACAGCAGATAATATCCACTCCTTGCCTTTGTTTAGCAAGGCTAAATAAGCCAGTTTGCAACTAAGTTAATAATTTTTAAAGTATTTGTTTTGACAACCTTTAATCTCATTGCTAAAAGGAATGAAAATCAGGCCATGTTGGCACTTGATATAATGGAGCTAGAAGATACACCTGGGTGCTCAGTTCTGGTCCTTTGGATACACGCTGAATCACAAGGAAGTTTTTAAAATTTGGTGCTGTGTAGATATTGAATATTGAACAACTGTGTTTTCCAGCCCTTTAATCTCTTCATTTATTTTATTCTGTACTACTTAGGTTCTTGCAACATGGTGATGGGAAGGAAAAGCTAAGTGTCATCTGAAGATTTGTTATTACTGTCTGAACCTAGTCACTGTTGGATTCATGTTACGGAATGTATTCCAAGTTCAAGAAATGCTGTTCTGAATTAGGCCCATGTGCAGTGAGGATTGCCTTTTAAAAAAAGTATTTTAAATAGTTATCTTTGGCCAGGTGAGAACAGCTTTAGACATATTAGCATGCTGATGACATCATCCCCTTAAAGGTGCTTCTATTTCTTCTACCAGTAGTGCTGTTCCACCACGTTTAGCATAATGCAGAGAAATGAGGTGAGTCGCTGCTGGAGGTGAACGGTTTCCTGCACCCGTGTTTGTGGTCGTTCCTCCAAAACCACCCATGTCTGTGGTTTTCCTCCGTAATCATGCTGCTGCTGCCAGGGCAGGGTCGTGAAATGGTAGCTGGACTTGGCACACCTCAGATCAGCTGCCCAAGGGCCTCGATGCTCTCGCTCCGACCCTTTGGCAGTGTTTGCTTCCTCCGCGATAGCTCAAGATACTCTTACTTGGCAAGCAAAGGCAAGAAACTATTTGGATATAAAGTTGAGAAGAAAGCTAGCATGAAAGAGAAAAAAGGAACAGTTGCGCTGTCTAAATTTAGAAATCTGATGTAGATGGTTTCTTCCATGTTCTGAGCAAAAATATGCTGAGGTTTCAAAACTTCTTCCAGTACAGATCAGAGAGGGGCAGGATAACTCGTTTAACATTGTCTATTCTCATCATTAAATCAAAACAAAGCCCTACAGGCTAACAAATTAATAATTCTGCTACTGCCATGAGCCACTTTGTCATTTGCTACTCATTGGATATTAACTGATTGGCATATGAGCTACTTAAATGTTGCCTGATGCCCTACCTATACCCAGGAAAAACTTTTTTCCTTATAGCCTCCTGTATTATATAAAAGGTCCTGGTAGTCATCTGTTTGAACAGATGTTGCCTTTATAATGATTTACTAGAGTAATATGCTGAAGGCTTTAATTTCTTATGGGCTGAGCAGGGTGTGTTTCACGGAACTGTTTGGGTCTGTAAAGATGCTGACATTTTGTGATAGGAGGAGCTGGCCATTTGCTTGTGTGACGGGAAATTCACCCAGGATTGAGGGAAGAAGGTAAGTCTTTGTTGGACATTAATTGTCTGTTATAACCTTCAAGCAGAACTGGATTTGTGCTATTTATGAGAACTGGTGTCACAGAGGTATTTTGAGCGGGTGTCCCACACTCTGGCCACGAATCCCATCTCTCTTCAGTGCACTGGAAGCGCACTGTAAATAACCAGGAAATGTTTATGCCATTTAATGCGTTTCTTTCCTTGAAGTACCGGCTTATGGAGTTCAGGGACTGAGAAATTTCAAGACTCCAAGCGTGACTGAAACGTTGAACGCGGAGTTGGCAACCCTGGCATAGTAAGAAAGGGCCAGAGTGAGTGGTGAGGACGCCTGCGTGCGTACCCCGGCCCCGGCCTTCCCTGCCGCCGGAGTTCCAGGTCAGTGACCACGGGAGGTCTGGGCCGCGTTTTCCAGACGAGGAGGTGCGGGAGAAGGCACTGAGAAGGCCCGGGACTGCCTTCGAACCTTGCTAGTCTCCCCCGGCAATTTGCTTCCCCCCGCCCCAACAGCTTTCTGCTCCGGTGGCGCCAAGAAGGGCGGGGTGGGACAAAGAAGATGGAGGGCAAGGCGTTCTCCCCGGCGCACCGGCTGCCCGGGCAGCCCCCTCTCCTCCCGCAAGGTCCGTAGCCGGGGGGGCGGGGTCCCGCCATACCCCCCTTCTGCCATCCCCCCCTTCCCGCTCCGCCGCGGGGCGCGGGAACGGGCGGCGCCGCGGGTACCGCGGAGAGGGGCGGGGCCGACATCTCCATTGCGCCACTCCGTGTGTCTGCTCCTTCGCCGCTCCCCATTGCACGGCGCCCGCCGCTCATTTGCATCCCCGCCAGGCGCTCAGCCAATGGCGCGCCGAGCTGCGCCGGCCCCTCCCTCCCACCGGGAGAGGGAAGGGAGCGGGCGGGGGCGCATGCGCAGCTGTCGCTGTTGTTGCGGGCGGTGCTCGCCCCCTCGCTGGGCTGGGCTGGGCCGGGTTTGGCGGGGCTGGGCCGGGCCGAGCGGGGCTGGGCTGGGCTCCGGGCAGAGGGAAGAAAGGGAGACGCGCAGGGGTGGCTGCTTCTCCCCTTCCTGCCATTGCGGAGAGCAGGGCTCGCCTCCCCGCCGCGCCGCGCCCTCCCCGGCGGACCCCCCCCGCTCCGCTTCCTTGGGATCGCATTGATTTGAGCTTGGGGGATTTATTTTTATTCTATTTAATTCTATTCCCCCCCTCCCTTCCCCCCCGTGGAGAGGAGGTCGGGGAGCGGTTGCTGCGCGGGAGACAATAGAGATACAGCAGCCGCTTCTCAAAAAAAACGCAAACCCAAAAAACCCCAACCGCATTAAATAAATCGGTCGGGGGAGCGGGTTCCCGAGATGTCTTACCAGGGGAAGAAGAACATCCCGCGGATCACGGTGAGTGGGGGCCGGGGGGAGGGGTGCGCGGGGATTAAGCCCTTTGTGTGCGCGGCGGGGGAAGGGTGGGGGGGGAGCCGC
>Ga0065711_1049873_pt1 | contig 11092 bp, 6 predicted proteins | sample Hoacrofraction12_FD_59098 | JGI IMG/M metagenome (GOLD analysis project Ga0065711, IMG submission 59098) | Hoatzin crop microbial communities from Cojedes, Venezuela - Epithelial fraction 12 v2 (version 2) | ecosystem: Host-associated > Birds > Digestive system > Esophagus > Crop | place... | reverse complement strand
ATTATATATATTATATATATTATATATATTATATATTTTATAGTTATATATATATTATAGGGATATTACAAATGTTATAGAAATAAATATTATATCAGAGGAAACTATTCTATCAGAGAAAAAAACTGCGCAAAAGCTATTTTGTCTCTGTCCTTTACTGATTACCAAAGTACTTTCAAGCATAGACCCTGCAAGAATTTTCTCTTGCAAATATTTCACCTTGCATGTTTTACTGTTTCTTCAAAGCAGTGTTTGTGAACAAAGCATACAAGGCACTAAATTTTTGGCAGAATTTCAATATAATACAATCTGACTTCTAATAGCACTGATCTGAGGAAATAATTTCCAAGTTCACCCTTTAGTAATACTATGACACCCCACTTGTATGCAAGTCAATTGCAAGACTAAGTTTTCCTTTTTCACATGAGAAATTTATATTAATATTATGATAGAATAGAACATTAAACTATCATATATTTTAGTTCAGGAGATTATTTAAAAGGAAACTGCTATGTTACATATTTTGACCCTTCTTATATTTTCCATTTTGGCTTAAAGTTTCTGACTTTTTATTTGGGATAACTTTCAATTACTTATTAACAATGTTAGAACTAGAATCATGAATTTTCCATTGCTCTATATACTTTCATGTCATCATAGACCAAATTCTAGCTTCATTAACTCTCCTATATCTCACTATAGTGTCTTAAATTCACTGTTATAAATTGGAAGAAGAAAATGCAGACATCATATTCAGTGACATGAAGTGAAGAACCTAATTCAGTCTTCCAGGAGACAAGACTTCAGTTTGGCACTGACCTTACCCACTAAAAGCAAAATTAAAAAAAAAATCCTGGTGGCTTTATCTGACCAAATGTGTAGCATCACAACTGGTTACCTTTGACTCCCCTATAGTCACTGGAGAGGTGTTGTTAATTCAAGTGATTTTAGATGTCTACTTCAGGGTAAGATAAACAGCACCCTTTCTAAAGAGGCTTGCTTTGTTCCACTGAGCATGTGGGCAGCCTCAAGTGACTAACTCCAATACAGATATTGGAGACTTCTAATACTAAGTAAGAGGAGTCCCTCTTGCTCATACCTGTCTTCTGGGGTGCAGATACAAAGAGTATCACAAAAGACACTTATTAATAATATTAGTAATAATCTAATATTAATAGTAATATCTAATAATAGCCATTACAAAGAGTACAATCATCATCAAACCAAAGCACTACATAAACTTAATTTTTGCTTTTGCTTGCTACTCTTCTATCCCTGGGCAGTTGTCCATTTCTTCTGATTCTATTTTGCATTCTGCAAAAATGCAATGACACCATATTCAGTACAGCAGTACAAATAATGATTTAAAATGTTGTGATCCAAAAATTTTAATCATAAAGCCATTATTTTCTTGGACTTGATAAAGCTACTGAAGAATTTCTGGCTGTTTGCAAAATAGTTGGGAAATGGGAGAAAATGACAGGTCTCCCACCTGAGGGCAGGCCAGCGGGCCTGCTGGCAGCAGAGCCCATCCCCTGCCCTTCACACCTTCCTGGGGCGTTCTGAGAGACAACAGGCTCAAGCTGAACTTGCAGACTTAGATATAAAGAAAACCTTTCCACACCCTGGAAGATGCTGCCCAGAAAAGCTGTGGAATCTCCACCCTTGGTGACACTAAAAACTTCAATGGACAAAGTCCTGATCTAATTGCTGGGTGAGGAGGGCTGGGGTAGAGGACCTGCAGGGCTCCCTTTCAAGCTCTGTCATTCTGCTGCTGTGCTGAGCAGTCTTGCTGTGGAATGGTGACCGGACATCATGAAAAGAAAGCTCAGAAATATCCTCCAACTATTCTAGACTTCCTTAATTAAATAATTTGACAGATTAGTAAAAATTCACATTTACGTTGGCACTTGAAAGTAGGTTAAATGTATAATGATTTCACAACAGTTCATCTGTAAAACTGTAGCACTTAACATGCGACAGTTCAGAGTGGATAGGAAAAGCACACACAAAGGGTGATAATCTGTGTTAGTGAAGGTGAAGAGTTTAACCTTGGTATCTTTACTGATATTAGTAAGACAACAGAAACAAGCTTTGACATAAGAGTCTAGTCGGCACAAAAATTTCACAGACCACAGCAACCTTGAATAATATTTTGTGAAATTTAAATCTCATGCTGTTCCAAAGAGTATTTATTTTGGGCAGAAATGAAAGGATGGCTTTTTTATTATCCATAATTACTAACTATTCTTTAGCTTTCTATACAAATAATTTCAATGTAAAAAAAAAGTTTTTACTTCTGGAAGGAAGCAGAGAGGCTTTAGAATAATGATTTGGGTTTGAAGGAGAGACTTCTTCTCTTAGTGCAGTCAGTGACAATTCCATACACAGGGCTCTGAGAATATTAAACGAATTTAGAAAATAACGCTTGACTTTTTTCTGCTTTTCTATTTACTAATACAATTTTGTAAACCTTTTGACTTTGATTGGAAAAAGAAATACACTGTTTAGTCAAATATAGCACTGTTTGACCTATTTTGCTTAGCATCATTAAAAGTAATTAGATTTTTAAATCACATAATTAAAAGACATATACTTCTTTGCAAAATAAGGGCCTACACTAATTCATACTAAAAGCATGGATGGTCTTCATCCCAATGAAATTCAGCCTCACAGATTTTGTAGTAGAATTTTTTCATGTGGCAACACTGGATGAAACAAGCTGGATGACTTTAATTACACCCAAAAATACTGTGCTGGTATGCAGTTGTAAAAAAACCACACAATAGCAAAAAAACATCATGAGCTATTTGTATCTTATGTACATCTTTTATGTCACTTCTTTACAGGTTATGAGTTAAAAATTATTTCTGCTTCTTCACTTGCCCTTACTCCCATTGACATTTCTCTGTAGCGCTGTAGATGTATTTTCATTATGTTTATTTACAGCAAAAGGTTTTCTATTATTTTAATCTTTCTTGCTTCTGGATGAAATAACAGTTCAAACCATGAGGGAGACACTGAAAAATCAACTACTCAGAAAGAGAAACTGCTGTCAAATGTTCGCAAAAGTGCTCAAGTGTTTGCAAAATTTGGGCTCACAAGTACAATACTTCTAACATTAGAGTGGAAACTGCTCAGTGCCTGGGAATTTAGAGTGGTTGAATCATCAGGAAAGAATAAAAGATCACCATTTGGTGATCTGGGACGTGAAAGATATTCGAAGAATAAAAATAATTTTCCAGGAGTAATATATACACGACAAAAATTTTAAAAAGGGAGAAAAAAGGAGAGAAGAGACACTGAAAGAAAAAGAGATAAGAGACACTGAAAGATGTGCATCAAAATAATAAGCATTGTGATTTTGGAAAGACCAGGAATAAAATTTCATACAGGTTTTATGATTTTTTTCTTATTTTTTTTTCTAAAATTATCATATAAATCATAGAACTGAAGCTCAGGAAACAGTTCATATTTTCTTATCTGTTCTGGAATCACAAACCTCTTACTGCAGCACAATAAAAGGTAACAAAGGATTCTTCGTTGATATAAACTGGCTTATTAAACACAATCTCCACACAGCAACTCATTCTTATGGGCTTGATGTGAACTATATGTTATTTTAATGCTAGTTTTATTTCCATCAATCCAAGTGGGAATAGATTGGGATTTTTTTCAACCTTCAGGTCAAAACAATAAACCTTTCTAACTTACTGTGGAAAATTAGAGGTGATTTCAAAGTAAAATTCAAGTCATGAAGTGTATTTTGAACTCTCTTCATTAAGCTTGAACAAGTAATGATTGCAACATCCACCTGCAAATATTTATTACAATGATTTACTATGAGTTGAAAAACATTCGTATTTTTGTAACCTCTTGCTAGACATCCTTAAGGAGATCCATCACAGGCATTCTGTAGAACAGAGCGTGAGATTAAAGATAATTGCCAAGAAGAGAACCACTGGAGTATTTGAAAGCTGTTGAAGACATTAATGTAGCAACAGACAATAAACATATTTCTCTGTCAAGCACACCTATGTACATGTTAGTTGTGTGGGTAGTTCTGTTGGCTTTGGTGGCATAGAGCCATTTGACTGAACACAGCATATAGATGTTCATGAAACTGCATCTCATTTTCTTAACTCTTTTATGCAAATTTCTTATCTTCACTTGCAATGTTAAAAGAAACACACTGCTATATGAAGTACGAGCTACTAACTTCAGTAGGCTTTGAAATGTCTCTAAATTAACAAAAATATTCTCACTGTCTTCAATGGACAGTCAGTTAAAAATGCAGGGTGCTGATCCAGTGAGGTACTGAGACTTCCTTTGATTCTTCTTTGGAGAGTAAGGAAATTATATTATTTGTTTTGGAAGTTGTCATTATACGTGCAACATAATGCCTGCGAATTCCTGTATCTGATCTAAGAGAAGCAACAAACTCCATAAATTACCTTTGACAACTTTGGGTTTTCATGCATTCGCCCACAATTTTTCCTCCTCCAAGGGATCAGCACTTGCTGATCTAAAATGTCTTGAAAACTAAAATGAGAATTTACTCACAAAATGGCGATTCAGGCTCTTACGCTGTTATTATGAATGGTTCATCACCTTGATTGCTTAGGGGGAATATGGTATCTGCAAAAGTTTGGTGACAATTTGTTGATCTAATCACAAAAAAAAAAAAAAATCCAAACAATTAAAATCTTATCCTTGAAGGAACTCCTTTGTGGATACACATGTACATACCTTACCAATTAAACCAGCCAGTGATCTTGGCCTGATGCTGTGCAATGCCAGGAACCTATGCCTGCTACGCCTAAGATGATTACAGTGCAGAATGCCTCAGCACGTGGAGCAGAAAGAGGTGAAAAAAAGAAACTCTTTGGCTAGGTATTTTCTCTCTTTCTTATTTTACTTGTCTTTTTCCCACTATTGGCCCTTCCATTGGTCTTTCTTTCCGGTTTCTACATTCCCGATCTGCTACATTTTTCTCATTTACTGTGATCATGCTCTTATATGATATTTTCCTTAGCTCTTTTTTGGTCTTTTTTACACTCTTTTTTCCTTCTTCTGAACCTTTAGACTCCATGCCTTCTCCCCACTTAAAACAAAATACATGTACAACTTTTTTTGTTTTTTTCCTTGGCTTAAGAAGTTTTAATTTCATTTCCCTGGAGCATTTTTGTTTTCTCTGTGCCTCCCTAAACACCATCTGCTCAACTAATTTGATTGAACATATGATCCTGGAGCCTGGGTCTCCTCTTGTACCTTTACCACTCTTTTACATCTCCCAGTTTCAATGGAAATATTTTCATTTGCAATGGCATTATTGAGACCACAACCCTAACAGATGAAACACTGATTTATTAATTCCTGTTTGAAGCTGTTCTACTTCTGTATTCAAGGGACTGGAGAATCACTTTCTAGCCTAGAGAGACAGGAGTTAGCAGTCTCAATGAATATTCAAGTACTTTATATACAAGCAGAATACTTCCAGCAGAGGAGACAGAGGTTATGTCCAACCAGTTAAATAATATGGGGAGAAGGAGAATGCACAAGCTCTAAACTACAATGGTTAATTATCTGTGTTCTCTTGCTGCATTTTTGGTAACAGCCAGATGTGCATCAGGGGACTGACCACAGCAGGCACCATTCCCAACAGGCAACTGAACAAGGCTTCCCTCCCTCTGGCTGTCTCCAACCTGCACCATCCTTCCACACTGTCCCAGTTAAGCTTTGTGGTCTTGAACACCTCTGTATGTCCTCATGCTATGCCATACCATAAAGTGTATAAAGTATTTTCTGCCAGTAAACCACCAACATAGTCCTCACACTATATAAGGTACTTTGAAATTAACTCCTAGAAGATGGGAGATCATCGTTTGAATACAAACTTCGAATGAAGCAAAATGATGGAAAGATGTCTTGAACCAAAGTCTTTCGGGGTGTAGCATAACGCAGTAGAGAAGAACTGAATTTTTGTTTGAGTTTCATTAGTCTTCCACTAAAGGGTGTCAAGACACTGTAGTAAAAGACACTAATTAGTAATGTATCATTATTCTCCTCTCTGAAAGTAGAAAACATCCGGAATAGCCAAATGATCATTTGGCATATTGGGTTGAGTTTTTTAAAATGGTCTCCAATTACTCAGTTTACAAGTAGTATTTTCTTTTTTAATTTAAAGTCAATTAGTATCAGATAAAAAAAGAAACAGATTAAACAACACTAAGTACCCAGAAATCAAATAATCAAGTTTTGTAAAGCTTATTCAGTATTTCTCATGTTAAAATAATTGTAATTTTACTTTATAATGCAGTGTATTAATGTGCTATTTTTACCCGAAAAAGCTAGTTTTTATTTCAGCAGACCACATAAATTCAAGATGACAAAACTGAGAACTGCATGTATATTCAATAATTTACTTCCATTATGTCATAAAATGGGAAGTTAGAGAGCAGAAGAATATTTTCCTTAAGGCAATCACTTAGTGTTTGACATTTCTAAAATGGGACACTTAACAGCAAGTAATATCGCAGAAAATATCCTCACAGAATAATAATCAAATCAGAGGGAAAATGAGGTGAAGTGCGAAGGTCTTAATGCCATGATTTGTTTAATTACATTTTTATGAAGCCTTTTTTTCTGTTCTTCCAGGCCGTATAATTTCTTCACTAAATTTTACATATCAAACTAAGTTTACATGTTAGATTGGCCACAACAGCTTTCCTCTAAGAAGGTGTAACTTGGCTCTGTTTCTGTCAACCCTGAAATACACAATGAGGAAGGAAGAATAGAAGGAAATTCAGGAGGGCACAGAAACACAAATGAAAGATGGGAGGAGAAGGAAATAAGTTGAGAAGATTCAGGAAAAGGGGAAGAAAAGCTCAGATAGATGGAGGTAAAGAGACCATTGGAAGGGGGTGCCAGAAAACTTGTATCTTGCATAATGATCTTGACTAACGAGCATTTATTGCTGTGTTTCACCTTTGATCTTGGAACCTTACAAATGCAGGGGAATAGTATGAATTTGTCATCAGCAGATACTAATTACATTTCATTCCACCCCAGCATACACTTGCCACACCTTCCTCTCTGGGTGATCTGATGGATATACACCCATGATGAGCGCTTCTAGTGCAATCAGCTGTTTGTGCAGTGACATGTGCAACACAATACTGATTCCTAATACTTCTTCATCTTCAGAGGGGAGGATTTAAGGACAACAGCAAAAGGGTATGGTAAGCTGCAAAGTGACTAGGTAGGACGAGAAGATACGTTTCACATACAGCATGTACTGTTGAAAGTAGGACGTACAACACTGTGGTTAGAAGACCGTATACAAAGCTATCAAGGACAAAGAACGTTGAAGGAGCAAGAGCAAAACAAATACTGAAGCTGAGATTAAATGTGCTACCAGTTGTGTTGCATGCAGGCTGAATTTCACTGATCAAAGCTTCTATCAGATATGTATCTTGGACCATGAGGCAGCATCTGAGATTTGCAGGGTATTTCATAAGTATTTAACATTCTTTTGTCCAGGCAATTATTAACAATGTGCTGTTTAACTTCTAATGATATCCCTTATGAGATCCTCACATAATTATATTCAAATAGAAAGGTTCCAAGAACGTAGCTTGCCAAGATTTTAACTCCCTTGAACAACCAACTGTATGCTTGAGATTTTTAATCATAAAAAAAACAGGACAGACCCTAGCAAAAGCTACGGAGGAGTATATGCACCTTCAGCTGCAGAACCTGGAAGGACCGCCTAAATTCTCAAAGTCATGATTTGCTCCACTTTCGTAGGTATAGCCCCAGTTCTAGCACAACTTTCTTCATGGCTTATTTTTCAGTTTTACAGCTCTGTTTGACTAGAAGTGAACTTCTTTACATTTGTTTCTTCCTTTATTTCTTTGTTTCAGCTTGAACTCCAAAATGGAGTGTTTGGCCCTTTGAATCAATTATCAATATAAATCCAAGCAGCATCAGAAATTCACCAAGTACCTGTAACATTTTTCATGTATGTCTAGTTGGGTACAGATGCCAATGCTAGTATGTTCTTGTCTCTGTACACTGCATCTTATACGTACAGACAGGTCTATCATGCATGTTTTCTCATCAAAGTCAGAGCTCTCTGTGGAAAATATCCAAGTCCAGCTGTGGAGTGGGTGTTTGAAAGCCAGGCTCCTCCTGCCATGAACTATTTCATATCACATGCCCCTTCTAAAGATTTCCAACCTCATAATTTGATTTCAGGAATGTTTGCTTACAAAATAAAATTCTTTCATGTTGTTTCAGGAAAATGCATATTTTATGTGTAGGTATCTGTTTTAACCAGATTATTATAATGGCCAAGTTCCCAAAGCTGAATGACAATGCCATGGATTTTGCTTCCTAGGAGATTTAAAACTCATTAACTTTTGCATGATCTTGGACACATTTCCTGTAATCCAAGGCACTAGCTGAGTTCATAACTAGCAAGTGCTCTGGAAATACAGAATCACAGAATCACAGCATGGTAGGGGTTGGAAGGGACCTCTGTGGGTCATCTAGTTCAACCCTCCTGCCGAAGCAGGCTCACCTACAACAGCCTGCACAGGACCTTGTCCAGGTGGGTCTTGAATATCTCCAGAGAAGGAGACTCCACAACCTCCCTGGGCAGCCTGTTCCAGTGCTGCATCACCCTTAGAGAGTGAAGAAGTTCTTCCTCTTGTTCAGACGGAACTTCCTCTGCTTCAGTATATGCCCATTGCCCCTTGTCCTCTTGCTGGGCACCACTGAAAAGAGTTTGGCCCCATCCTCCTGACACCCATCCTTCAGATATTTGTAGGCATTTATAAGGTCCCCTCTCAGCCTTCTCTTCTTCAGGCTGAACAACCCCAGCTTCCTCAGCCTTTCCTCATAGGAGAGATGCTCCAGTCCCCTCATCATCTTCATAGCCCTCCGCTGGACTCTCTCTCCAGCAGCTCCTCATCTTTCTTGAACTGGGGAGCCCAGAACTGGACACAGTACTCCAGATGGGTCCTCACTAGGGCAGAGTAGAGGGGAAGAAGAATCTCCCTCGACCTAATGCTCACACTCCTCCTAATGCATCCCAGGATCCCATTGGCTTTCTTGGCAGCCAGGGCACACTGCTGGCTCATGGTCAACCTGTCATCCACCAGGACACCCAGGTCCCTCTGCGCAGAGCTGCTTTCCAGCAGGTCCACCCCAAGCCTGTACTGATGCATAGGGTTGTTCCTCCCCAGGTGCAGGACCCTGCACTCGCCCGTGTTGAACCTCATCAGGTTCCTCTCTGCCCAACTTTCCAGTCTGTCCAGGTCTCGCTGAATGGCAGCACAGCCTGCTAGTGTATCCGTCACTCCTCCCAGTTTGGTGTCATCAGCAAACTTGCTGAGGGTACACTCTTAACTCTTCATCCATCTCATTGATGAAGAAGCTGAACAAGACTGGGCCCAGTACTGACCCCTGGAGGACACCACTAGTTACAGGCCTACATCTTTGTACTTCTCTGAGTACAAAAAAAAAAAAGAAATGAGAAAAAGACATTTGAATAAGGCAAAGGAGAGTTACATATATTGTGTAAGGCAAGATTAGTTCTGCTTGTCTGTTCAAAGGAGCTGTGCTGATTAAGGGGAAGAACCAGCAAGGTGCTCAATTTACCTTGGCTCCCTGATCTAGTGGCCAGTCACAAGTGGCGTCCCCCAGGGCTCAGTTTTGGATCCAGTCTTGTTTAATATCTTGATCAATGATCTGGATGAGGGGATTGAGTGCTCCTGCAATAAGTTTGCAGATGACACCAAGCTGGGTGGAAGTGTTGGTCTGCCTGAGGATAGGAAGGCTCTACAGAGGGATCTGGACAGACTCGATCAATGGGTCAAGGCCAACAGTATCAGTTTCAACACGGCCAAATGCCAGGTCCTGCATCTGGGTCACAACAACCCCATGCAACACTACAGGCTTGGGGAGGAGTGGCTGGAAAGCTGCCCAGCGGAAAAGCACCTTGGAGTGTTTGTTGACAGCAGGTTGAACATGAATTAGCAGTGTGCACAGGTGGCCAAGAAGCCCAACGGCATTCTGGCTAGTATCAGGAATAGTGTGGCTAGCAGGAGTAGGGAGCTGATCGTGCCCCTGTACTTGGCAAGGGTGAGGCTGCACCTCGAATCTTGTGTTCTTTTCTGGGCCCCTCACTACAAACAGGACATTGAAGTGCTGGAGCGTGTCCAGAGAAGAACAACGAGGCTGGTGAGGGGTCTGGAGAACAAGTCTTAAAAGGACTGACTGAGGGAACTGGGGATATTTAGTCTGCAGAAGAGGAGGCTGAGGAGGGACCTTCTTGCTCTCAGAGGCAATGGCCTCAAGTAGCGTCAGAGGAAGTTTAGACTGGATATTGGGAAAAATTTCTTCACTGAGAAAGGCTGCCCAGGGAGGTGGTTGAGTCCCCATTCCTGGAGGTGTTTAAAAAATGTGTAGATGTGGCACTTCGGAATATGGTTTAGTAGTCATGGTGGTGTTGGGTGCATGGTTGGACCTGATGATCTTAGAGGTCTTTTCTAACCTATGATTCTGTGATTCTATGACCCTGTTCTACTAGACGAGAGGAAGGAAAAAAAAATAAAAAAAGGACCAGGGCAAGATACATGCTGACAGGACACCAATTAACAGAAATGATAGTATTTAAGCACAAATATAATGTTGTGTATGGAGGACTTGGGAGGGGGGAAGAGGGACAGTGAGGACTGCAAAGTGAATGGAGAACCCACAAAACTGGGATGTAAATATAGCAGAAAATATTGATAAAATCTTAACTATCTAGTTACTGCCACTAACAAGCATATGTTTGTTATATTTAAATACAATATGTGCTAGAAGAGAAGCTATTATATGTATTGCAGAGTTTACACACCTAGGTCTAGTAAGGGAAAATAACTGTGGAGATCATAATTGAAACAAGAGATGATGGCACAAACTGAGGCACAGGAAGTTCCGTCTGAACATGAGGAAGAACTTCTTCCCTCTGAGGGTGACGGAGCACTGGAACAGGCTGCCCAGGGAGGTTGTGGAGTCTCCTTCTCTGGAGATATTCAAG
>Ga0065711_1049872_pt1 | contig 11093 bp, 17 predicted proteins | sample Hoacrofraction12_FD_59098 | JGI IMG/M metagenome (GOLD analysis project Ga0065711, IMG submission 59098) | Hoatzin crop microbial communities from Cojedes, Venezuela - Epithelial fraction 12 v2 (version 2) | ecosystem: Host-associated > Birds > Digestive system > Esophagus > Crop | place... | reverse complement strand
TTAGACCTTAGGGCACAGGGCTAATGTTTTGGGTTTAGAGGAAGGGTTAGGGTTAAGGTTAAAGTTTAGGCTTAGGATCAGGGTTAGGTTTAAAGCAATAGTGTGGGGTTAACAGCAGGCTTCGGGTTAGATTTACAGGCTATGAGATGGGGATAGGGTTTAAGGTTAGATCTTAGCCTACAGGGTTAGTGTATGGGGTTAGGATTACAGTAAGGGTTAGAGTTAGTGTCCAGGGTTAGGACTGGGGTTAGGGTGAGGGCACAGGCTTGGGGTTAGGGCTGAGCTTTAGGGCAAGGATGAACGGAGAGGTTGCAGATTAGGATTTAGGAGGTAGGGTTAGATTACAGGGTATGAGTTATGGTTCGGGTTTGGGGTTTTGGTTTAGAGTAAGTGCATAGGGTTGGGGTTAAGAGTAGGGTTAAGGATTTGGGCTTCCAACAAGGATGTAGGGTTAAGGTTGAGGATTAGGATTTGGTACAGTTAGATTTACAGATTATGAGTGAGGGACAGGCTTTAGGGTTAGGGCTTACGGTATAGGGCTAGGGGGTTGGATTTATGGTGAGAGTGCAGGGTTAAGTTTAAACTTCAGGATTAGGGGTTAGGGCTTAGGATCATCATTGGCATTTACAGCAGGAGTTGGGGCCTAGGGTTAACAGCATGGGTTAGGGTTAAATTGACAGTTTACTAGTTAGGGACAGGGTTTAGGGTTAGATCTCAGTGTACAGGGTTAGATCATCAGATTTGGGTTTACAGTAAGGCTGTAGGACTGGGGTTAAGGGTTAGAAGTAGGGCTTAGGGCTAGGGTGTGGGATCGGGCTTCACAGCAAGGGTGCGGGGTTGGGGTTAAGGCTTAGGGTTAGATTTGGGGTTTACGGACAGAGCGTCGGGCTAGGGCTAAGGTTTTGGGGTCAGCATTTGCTTTACTGGTTATGGGTTAGCGTTTAGGATTAAGGCACAGGTTATTTCCTAAGGTTAGGTTCAAGGGCTGCAGGTAGGGGCAGGGTTTAGGCTCAGGGCTAACATCAGGGGTTAGCATCAGGGTTCTGAGCTCGGCTTTGGGATCAGGAACCTCTCCTCGTGCCCATCCACCTTCTCGCTCCACAGAGCCTGGTTGTTGTGTCCCTCGGAGAACAAGAAGTCCTGGAGCAGCCGCAGCAGCTTGAGGGCGTTGTGGGTGAGACCGGGCAGGGTGGCCGGCCCCGACTCCTTCAGGTCCGTCAGCGCCGATTCCAACATCATCTCCAGCAGGCTGCGGGACAGCAGGCAGCTCCGCGGGGTGGTCCTCCCTTGGGGCGCACCCCACCAGACCCCGCTCCGCACCTGGGCAGGACTCACCTGCGCTTGATCTCATCAGGGGGCCGCACCAGCTCACACGCCATCCCCAGCTTGGTGAGGACGGAGAAGACCTGCCCGCGCTCCCTCCACGCTGCGTCATCCCAGCCCTCCACCCCGCGCCAGGTCACCGAGAAGATGATGTTGGTCAAGAGGTTGCACAGCTCCTCCTCAGGCGTTTGCTGCCAACGGAGAGGAAGGGTGAGAGGTCCGGTGTCCAGTGTAGCCCAGGGTGGTGGGCATGATGGTTCTGGGCTCACCTGGGGGTTGCTGGTGTTGGAGACATTGTCACTGGGCAGAGCATCCTGGTAGCTGCTCTCATCCAGGACGTTGGAGAGGCTGGAGCTCTTGCGTGCTCGCATCCCCGGGAAGGGCTTGAAGCTCTCCAGGGGTGAGGGGGTGCCAGGGCCGCTGGTGGGGGTCTGCGTGCCACTCTCGGCTGTGGCAATGGAGCAGGTGCTGGCCAGGTCAAGCCCCAGGTCAAAGGGTGAGGTGGAGAAGGGTGAGAGTGGGTGATAGACACCATCAAAGGGAGGACCATCACCGGGGTTGGAGGACGAGCGGCTGGCCCGGTCAGAGGAGTCGAAAGACTTGAAGTTGTAGGAGTGGAAGGACTTGGTGCGGCCGCTCGGGGAGATGGAGTGGTCGGAGAAGCCTTCGGAGAGCTCCTGGTCAGAGGCCTCGTAGCCCAGAGGCAGGAAGACGTCCAGCTCCTGCAGCTCGGCTGGTGGCGAGCTCATCCCCTCTTTGCTGGGAGTGTCCGAGAGGCGGAGGAGCTCCAGGCAGCCCCCGTTGCCCGCGTTGCTCAGGCTGTGCTGACGGGACTCGTAGGACTCCTTGACGTAGAGCTTGGTGAGCGTGTCCTGCCAGCCGGCCAACCTCGCCAGCTGCTTCACCATGTCCTGCTGCGCGTAGATCAAGTGGAAGAGCTGCAAGAGAAAGCGAGAGGGGAGACCTGATGATGTTGCCCCAGCTCCTGGTAGCCTCTTGGGGGTTGGTCCCTCCAAGGGGCAGGATGCTTGAGCACCCCAGACCCTCCATAACCTTCATGGAGGGCTGGGGCTGCACCACCTCCATGCTGGCGTGTCCATGTGCCAGCAGCCCCGTACACGGGTGTCACCACCATCTCCATGGCCTCCGTGTTGAGGCATGGCTGGGTGCCCAGGGACCTCAGCCCCGGGGCAACCACTCAGCCACAGCCTCTTGCACCCGTGGTCCTGCTCACCTTGCGGCAGATATCTAGCCGGACGGTCAGCTCGGCCCGGTGGGACAGGTAAACCACGGCCACCAGGTCCTTGTAGTTGGGAGGGTCTACGGACAAGGAGAGACAGTACTGCAGTGAGACACCTCCTTCTGTCTCCAAAAGCCACCAAAGACCCCCAGCCCCAGGACGGGCTGAGCCTTGCGGGAAGTCACCCGTGATGTCCCCATGGCACATGTTTGGGATAGGTGGCCGGGGTCAGCTTGGTTTTGTCAGGACATGCGGTACCTGCCCCGAGGACCTGCTCCGAGAGGCAGCGGAAGAGCAGCATGGAGCTGGGGACGTCGCTGAGGCAGGCGATCAGCCCCTGGTACCCGATGTCCTTCAGCTTCAGGCGGTTCTTGCTGCGCTCAGGGACCTTCTCGTACTTCAGCATCTTGTAGAGGACCTGGTGAGACAGAGAGAGGTGGTCACCCCGCTGCAGGAAAGGCCCTGGCTGCTGGGGGACAGCAAGAGGTTGGTACTGGGAACCTGCCTTACCTTGAAGACCCTCTCCCGCACTTCATCCGAGAACTTCTTCTGCACCAGTAGCGAGAAGAGGACCTCCACGTGGCCTGGCTCAAAGAGGAAGGCAAAGAGCTGCTCCTGGGCAGGTGAGCCCTTCAGCAGGCTGTGGATCACCTCCAGTGCCCCGCAGACCTGTGGGACATGGGGCTGGTTGTCCACGGCCCTCTACATGACCCACCAGGACCTCAGCGGCTTCTCCCCACCTACTGTGAAGCGCCGGGCCAGCCCATGGACACACTGAGGTGTCTGGGGACCTGGGTGGCTCAGTGCCGTACCTGCTGCTCGTCCTGTGCCCCGGCCACGTAGCTCAGCAAGCTCTGCATCTCCTCCCCGGAGAAGCTCCTGCAGAAGAAATCCTTCACCAGACTGAAGAGGGACGTCTGCACCGTCTTGATGTCATCGGTGGCTGTGGTCTTCTCCCTGGAGGTGCTGGTGGACAGACACGCATGGGTGTTCCCTCTGTGGATGTGCACAGCTGCCCTCCCCGTCCCTTGTCACCCATCGCCAGCATCACCCCAAATCACACCACGGAGCCTGAGGAGCTCCAGGTCAGCCTGGTGTGGACATCCCTTCTGACCAACCCTGCCCACTGGGAAATGTTCACCCCATGCATTTTGGTCTCTGCAGGGTGCAAGCACCCCCAGCATCACGAAAGTGTGGAAACACATCAGGTCAGACAAGAAAAGGGCATCAGCTCGTTGCAGAAACCACCAAGCTCTTGGTTGCTGCTGGAGAGACGCTGGGCGTGGATTTTGGGGCTGACCAGGCACAGCTCTGGGTGGAGGCTTGGGGACGAGGCATGGCCATGGGGAGCGGAACGTCCTGCACACACCACCATGCTCCCACACCGGGAGATCACGCCATGAGGTGCTTGCAGGGAGCATATTACCCCAAGCAAAGGGCATCTACCCCAAACAGCAGCTCTGAGGGGTGAAGCCCACCACCACGTCAGCATTCAGGGGTCCGGACTACAAGCGACAGCTCACCCATAGTACGTCCGGATGGAGTCGAGGATGTACTGCACCCCGTACTTCTTGCGGACGCGCTGCTTGTGGTCCTTGACGACGTTGGCCAGATACTGGATGTGACCTGCAGGGAGAAGGTGTGAGCGGCCGTGGAGGCTGGTCGGGATGAGAACACCCCCAAAGCAGCCCCAGTTCCCACCTAAGCGGACGGCGAAGTCGCTGTTGCTCCAGATGCGGAAGTCGAAGAGGAGATGCTGGTAGAGGAGGTGCAGCAAGAGCCCGCTGCCCTCGGAGCCCACCTGCTCCATGAGGATCTGTGAGGCCATCAGCGTGCTCATGTCCAGCAGCGGACTGGAGACCTGCCATGGGCGAGAGAGGAGGTCTGCAGCCTCGGCATCCCCCTTGGGACCATAGGATGGAACCCTTGGTAGCCCCCCACACCTTCTGCAGCAGCGCCCCAATGATGGCCGGCCCGTGGCACTGTACCAGGCTCTCCTGGTTCACTGGGTGGTTCTGGATGAAGTTCTTCACCAGCAGCAGGAAGGCGGCCACGCTGTTCCTCTCCAGCCTGCTCTCTGCAAGGCACAGGGCAGAGGCCCACCAGTAGCTGTGAGCCCCATGCCCACCTAGACACCTTCCCCTAGTGCTGCCTGCAACGGGCATCCTGGAGACCCCATCGTAAACTTTTCTCTGCAAACTTTTCAGCCCATTCCCGTATTTCCCCCAAATTTAAGCGAGTGGAAACCTCCGCTGCTCTGAGCTTCTTGGAAATAAGCAGCTGGGTATCAGGAAAAAGCCTATTTCACCTACGCAGGAGAAGCCTCCTGGATGAACCCAGCCCTACTATAAGACACCAGAGACTCCACACAAAGGCAAGCCGGAGGCAACAGGCTGGAGCCACCCTCACCTTCCCAAAACTGCTTGTTTATGACTAATTGGGTCATAACAACATTAAAAGATGTCAACGGTTTCTCCGTCACCCCATAACCCTTGGTGCCCCAGGCAAGACCTCTCATGGCCATGGTAGACACCAGCCTGCTCCAGGCAGCACCCATGTGGCAGCGGGGCTCCCTCCAGCCACCCGAGCAGGACAGCTCCCTCTCCACGTCCCCCGAGGTCCTCACCTGAGGACTTGCCCAGCGGGATGAGCATGCCCTGGGCGTTCCTGGAGGATGTCAGCTCTGGCCCCACCAGGTCATTGGTCTCCTGCTCATCCTCGGGCTCCTCCTTCTTGGAAACCACTTGCTCGAGCAGGGGTAGCAGCACGCCCATCCCACCCACGCAGTTGACCACGTCCTGCCGGAGGGAGGCGAGAGGCTTTACCGGGTGCTGCGTGGTGATGGCAGCGTAGAGGAGGAGGTTGCACGTGCAACTGGGGTCCGTCCTACCTGCTCACGGCCTCAGCCCAAGCCGGGGGGAGCTGGGCCCTGTGCCTAGCAGATATCGGGGTGTGCCCTGACCCACCCCACAGCACAAACCTAAAACAGGTCCCCAAAGAGCACCTCGTCCCCTGCACCACCCATGGTGCCCGCCCTGGGTGCTGAGGAGTTGCGGGGCAACAGGTCCTTAGGGGACCCATGGGGCATGCAGGTCCTTGGGGGACCTATGGGTCAGGCAGGTCCTTGGTGGGCCCCATACTATGTAGCAGAGACCCCGCAGGGTCCAGGGGAACCACCGTGGCCATCCAACACTCCTTGGGGGTCCTGGCCCTGCCCCACACTCCAGAAGGGACCCAGCTGCCTCCATGCCATGGGATGGATGGACCAGGACAGGTCACCTTGTGCTCAGCATACCTTTATGTCCCAGTTGACCACCTTGTGTCCCGTCAGCCTCCCGTCCAAGCCATGGCTGGGAGAGAGGTCCAGGCAGATGTTGTTCCTGCAGGCCTAAAAGAGAGCACCATGGGAGCGTCCTCATGCTCCTGGAGATGTCACCTACGGTAGAGGGTCTACCAGTGCTGTCCTCGCCCCTGAAGGGGTGGCTCTCCTCACCTGTGGGGTGTAGTACAGCAAAAGCTTGCTGCTGAGCTCCACCAAGTCACCTTCTAGCGCAAACGGTGATGTGACGTTTGGTCCTGGGAGAAGAGGACTGGGGTGAGCTAGGGCATGGTGGAGGAGACCTTGGTTGCCACCAGCAATGTCCCCCATGCCCCACCCCGACGTACCCATGCAGAAGAGCGTCTTGACCTGGGCTTGCTGCAGTGCCTCGCAGAAGATGGCCACGGATCCCAGGTGACCCTCCAGGGAGGTGGGGCTGCCCCACTCGGTGTCCTGGCTACCGGCCGCCGTGGTGGCCACCACCCCCTCGGTGGGGGGCTGAGTAGGGGTCCAGGCGTGGGGGCCCAGCGTGGCGGGGACGGACTGGGAGCGGCCGAGTGCTGGGCGCGGGGGGAAGACCAGCTCCGGCCCGTGGGACGCCGGCGGGTGGCCAGCGGTGGTTGCGATGGTGGTGGTGGTCCGGTGGCCTGCAGAGCCGATGCAGCAGGAGGTGAAGGACTGGAAGGGAGAAGGAGTTGTGCTCAGCCCCTATCCCCACGCCATCGGGAAAGGGGTCCGGCCAGGAGCCTGGGGGGTCCCCCACCTCGTGGAGGGACGGAAAGCGGAGCTGCGCCGTCTTCCGCAAGTGCCCATCAGCGTAGATGCTGACGATGTTCTGGCCAAAGGGCCGTCGGCCAGCGATGTGGACAATGTCAACGCAGTGCTGGGGGGACAGGGAGAGGGTGTCAGGCATCCCAGTGTCCCCGTTGCCCCTCCCTCGATGGGGACACAGGAATGGGGATGATGCTCACCCAAGCCGAGTCGTTGAAGGCAAACTCCGGCAATGCCACCGTCATGTAGTCCTTCTTGGTGCAGACGGCCACCACCAACACACCGCCGGCGGTGAAGAACGCCTCGAAGCCCGTCCCGCCGGCTGTGAAGAAGCTGGTGGAGGAGAAGCATGGTGGGGATGGTGGTGCTGCCCCTCCTCATCCTCACCTCAACCCCCCTGATCCCTCCACTGAGCATCACCTGTAGAGCTGCCTCCTCTTCGGCCTCACCGGTGGCTCGGGCTCCTCCTCGCTCAGGCACAACCAGGAGTGGAAGGCGAAGGCACCACCGGGCCACTTCTGGATGGCAGGCACCATGATCCCCGCCATGCCGGGCGTCAGGTCGAAGCACTGCAGCGCCCGGGGGGGTCCCTCGACCCGCGCCATCCCCGAGAGCGCCCGGATGACGGGCGCCGCGTAGGGATGCGGTCCCCGACCCCGCTCGTGTCGCAGCAGCCGCAGCAGCTGCCGCAGCTCCCCGGGGCGGATGGAGAGGCTGCCCAACGCCCGCAGCAGCTCCAGCAAATTTTCGGAGCAGGCTGCCGGCAGCGCTGGCTCGGTGGCCAAGGCACCCAACAGGCAACCAACCATGCCTGCCTTGACACAGGTGAGGCGGCTGGGCAGGGAGGCTTCACAGAGCCGCTGCAGCTGGCCCGAGAGGAAGACCTGCAGCTCCTGGCAGGCCAGCGCTGGCAACCAGGCCAGCAGGATGAGCAGGGGTTGCTCGTTGCGGATGGGACGCACCGGGAAGGAGCCGTGGTCACCTTCCACTGCCTGCCAAAACACAAGAGCCGGTTGGTGGAGACCCGCGTGTATCAAGTGTCTTGGAAACCCCATGCATCAAAAGGCTTGAAGACCTCCACGGATCAAAAGTCTTGAAGACCTCCATGCATCTAGGATCTTGAAGAACTCTGTGCATCAAGGATCTTGGAGACTCCCGTGCACCAAGGGTCTTGGAAACCCCATGCATCAAAAGTCTTGAAGACCTCCATGCATCGAAAGTCTTGGAGACCCCTGTGCATTAAGGGTCTTGGAGAACTCTGTGCATCAAGGATCTTGGAGACCTCTGTGCATCAACGGTCTTGGAGACCCCCATGCATCAAGGGTCTTGGAGAACCTCCATGCACCAAAGGTCTTGGAGACCCCCGTGCATCAAGGGTCTTGGAGACCCCCGTGCATCAAGGGTCTTGGAGACCCCTGTGCATCAAGGGTCTTGGAGAACCTCTGTGCACCAAGCAACTTTGAGACCCTCCATACATCAAGCATCTTGGAGACCCTTGCGCATCAAGCGCCCTGAAGACTGCCACGCATCAAGCATCTTGGAGTCTGCTGTGCATCAAGCACTCTGAAGACCCCTATGCATCAAGCATTTTGGAAGCCCCTGTGTGTCAAGCATTTTGGAGATGTTGGCACGTCCAGCAGTACCAGCACAAGGACTACCACATCAGAAAGGACTCAAATCTTCCCAACACTGAACATGACTCCAAGCTAAAGATGGCCCCAGGACCCCTCAGGACCAAGGCGATGGGAAACTAGCAGGGTGGAGAGGACTGACGGGCTGCCGGGGGCTGAGTTCCACCATGAACCAACAGCACTGAGGGCTTTGCTCGGCGTAGAGAACTGGGAATGCTCACCATGTTGAGGAGCTCCTGGAGCAGGCGTTGGGTGGGCTGGCCTTGGCTCCTCAACACCTCGTAGAGGTGGGCATAGCCGATGCGCTCCTTGAACACCTCCTGCAAGCACCCGGGCATGTGGGACCCCGCACCGAGCCCCACCACGTGCTGCTTTCACCCCAGCCCACCTTGCAAGGGGAAAACCCCCAAACCCATCCGCTTTCGGGGTGTCCTCCCCGCCTCTGGTCTGCTGCCCACCTTGGCTGAGGGCGAGTTGCTCATGATGGCGGTGAGCACTCTGACAGCATGGACCGCGATGGCATCGGAGCTGCCGTCAAAAACCTATGGTGACATGGGGATGGTGGGTCCACCATTAGGTTGGGGGGACACAGCCCACCACACCCAGTGGTTTGGTTACGGGGTAGCCCCACACGATACCTGCTGGAGCCCATCCCCATCCGGTGGCTGCGCGGGGACCTGGTCCTGAGCTTCACCCACCTCCCGCGAGCTGCTGAGGTAGAGCTGTGGGACACAGGGTGTGTGTCAGCCCTGGGGAACGGCACCCGGTACAGGGCGGGAGGAAGAGGGAAGGGGTTATGGAGGGTCCCCACCCTGGGAATGCTGCTGCACTGCGGCCACCCCACCCCAGCATTGTTTAGAGCCAGGAAGGGTGAGGATGGAGATGAGGGTGCCCAAGGTGCCCAACCCTGGTGTCACCAAGGGGGAACACCAAGGTGGCCACCCTGGTACCTTGCTGTTCTGGAGGAGGCGGATGATGTGCTCAAAGCAGTTGTTGCTGAGAAACACAGCTTGGAGGACCGGCCGGTCCTCGCAGCTCAGCATGGCCGGGATGGCATCTACGGCGAGGTGGAGACAGCTCAGCACCCACCCCGCGTCCCCATCCCCATCCCCGTCCCCCAACCACCTACCCAGCATGAGGACACGGAGAGCGATGAGGCCACCGGCCGCCTCCGGCGCCAAGGAAGCCACGGGCAGATCCGAATTGAGCACCCTGAAGTAACCATCCAGGAGGACACGCAACGGGACGGGGCCGGCGCCGGGACTGCTGCCGTGCAGCACGTGGACCACGGCCACCACGCCACGCAACGCCAGCTCCAGCAACCCGGGGACCGGAGCGGGGGTCCCACCGCCTCCCCGCCGCAGCACCCCCAGCAGAACCTCCACCGCCGCCGGCGTGATGGCCCGCAGCGCGTTGGGCTGTCGGGATGATGGGGGGAGACGGGCGTTTATGTCGCCTATCGCGATATAAAATCCTTCCTTTAAGCTATCCGTGCTGAGCCCGCCGCCTCCGGCGCTGCAGGTTTTACCCCGCTCCCGGGCACGTGCAAATTATTTTAAAGCAAAATTTCAGAGCTATTAATTAAATCCTGATTTTTAAGCGTCGGGGTAATTAAAACCTATTTCCGCTCAAATTTATTCAGCCGTGAAGTTCTCATCTGCCATCCCGGAGCCAAACCGGCAGCTTCAACTCAACCCCCTCTTTAATTTCATTATTTTTTGTTAGGTAAATCCCCCCGAATTTAGGGCTGGAATTTTAAATAGGATTTTTAAAAGCTTTGGAAAATTCAGAGGTTTAATTCCAGCTCCTGGAAGAAATAAAGCTTCGGGGTTTATCACTTGGATGATGATCCCAAGTCCTTTCCCAACGCTACCTTGGATCCGGAGAGGACGGCCCCAAAAAGATGGATCAGTCGGAGCTGGAGCGTTTCGGGGAGCTGCGCTCCCGTTTGGAAACTCTCTGCGAGGATGAGGAGGGGGGAAGATTGATTTCGGGGAGGAAGCAGTGAACAAAAATAAAAAAAGGGAAAATAAAAAAATCCCTTTTCTGCCCAAATCCACTTCAAAACTCAGCCCACGTGGCCGCTGGACGCTGTCGATGACGGAGCGGATGAGGATGCTCAATTTTTTTGCGGCTCTGGTTGCGGCACGGGAGCTATTTTTAACCCCCCCAAAACAGGGTTTTGCCCAAAAATAGGGTTCGCTTGGGGGATTTACGGGCGGTTGGGTGCGTCGGGAGTTTTAGGTGATTTTTTGCAACGCCTTTGCCTTGGGGTGGGGGTTTTTGGGGGGTTTCCCCGGAAAAAAAAAAGAGAAAAAAATCCCCCTTTGCATTGATTTTTGCGGGCTCCTCAGGTCATGAAGGACTTGATCCCCGCTTCAGGATCCTATACCTGCCCCCGGGACCCCGTACGTGCCCCCGGGCACGTAGGGGGTCCTGGGGGCAGGTATAGGATCCTATATTTGCCCCTGAATCATACAACAATACTGGAGCAGGTATAGGATCCTATATTTGCCCTTCCCTATGGGTCCTGGGGCAGGTATAGGCTCCTACACTTACAGGGGCAGGTATAGGATAACCAGGGGCAGGTATAGGCTCCTATATTTGCCCCTCACTACGGGCACATATGGGGTCCTGGGGCGGGTATAGGACCTTTTATTTCCCTCGAATCATATACAGACCCTAGGGTAGGTATAGGATCCTATATTTGCCCTCGAAGCATATACTGATCCAGGAGCAGGTATAGAATCCTATATTTGCAGGGGCAGGTATACGATAACCTGAGGCAGGTATAAGATCCTGTATTTGC
>Ga0065711_1049871_pt1 | contig 11093 bp, 4 predicted proteins | sample Hoacrofraction12_FD_59098 | JGI IMG/M metagenome (GOLD analysis project Ga0065711, IMG submission 59098) | Hoatzin crop microbial communities from Cojedes, Venezuela - Epithelial fraction 12 v2 (version 2) | ecosystem: Host-associated > Birds > Digestive system > Esophagus > Crop | place... | reverse complement strand
AAAAAAAAAAAAAAAAAAAAAAAAAAAAAAAAAAAAAAAAAAAAAAAGCAAATTCACTAGAAAAAGAAAGTTTTTTTAATTACAGTTTCTCTATTATTTTAGGACAGTGGAGGTACAACAAGGGACATACACACACACACACGCAGGATATAGTGAAGAGGCTCATGCTGCAAAGGAAAAGATGGACAAAGCCAATCATTTAGCATCAAAGTTAACACAATAAAATACGGAAAGCAATGCTGTTCTCAGCATTATTCATTTGTAGAGACTTAGAAAAGCAACTTCCTCCAAACCACCTGAAAACTAATCACCTCAGCCAATGGAATTTTTGATGTTAAGAATTATTAACCTGTTGGGCATGCAGTAGATCTGCTAAATTTCTCATTTAGTTTATTATACTTAACATTCTGATTTAACATGAAATATACTATCATGTGTATCATGAATAATCAAGCCACCCTGAAAAAAAAAAATACATAGCTTCCTCAGCATGAAGACAATTTTGTAGCAATTGTCTCTTCAATACCTCTATCAAAGGCCACAGGCTGAGCAAAAACAATTGGTCTGTTCAAAGTAATGAGCACAGCTTCTCTATCTGATGAGCCACTTATTTCTTCTCGGAGAGCATTTCTTAATCCAATTCTTGTCTTGAAATAGGCCACTTGATGAAAGTCTGAGCCAGCTTCTTCATAAACCTTAAAATGTTCAAAAAATGGGAAGGAGGAGGGGTTTGCAGCAGGGAGGAGTTCAGGGATGGGGAAAATAATTTAATTACTGCTTTTGACAAAATGTAAAATTACAACAAGAAGTAAAGATGTCTCCTTTCACCTTTTTCTCTGTTTGCCTCCTCCTTTGAGGATATTCAATTTCTTACATTAAATTCTGATTGCAGTGTTATTTTCCTTATCATAAAATATTAACTGAAATAACTATTTATACATCTAGATCCTGTATTGTGACAGTACTTTTACAGGTTTTAACACTTGTATTTGTTTGTTTCTAGGCATCACAAAATATTTTCATATCATACAATTAGTGATTCCAGGTAACAGTGGGTTTAAGAATCCAAGAGATAACAACTGTCAAACTAACACAGACAAACTAGGTCAAAATGGAGGCCAAGTCAAGTTTGGATCTTCTCTGATCTTATTATTTCATTCATGTAATCTAAAAATTATAGCAATATCAACAAAAATTTTGAATTTCACTCAGTAGCAAGGCCATGACTGTTGCAAAGGGCTAATAAATTCTAAGATATTAATATCGTGGGGGGGGGCAGGAGAGCCCATACTTGATTCCTTCCATCTTTTATGCATGTACACTGGCCTTCATAATGAAGATTTGCTAATTCTTCTGAAATGTCATCTCCAGTCCCTTCTTGACTGAAGCGAGAAAATTTATTTTGAACCACTACTTAACAAAATATGAGAGCATACTCAGGAAGTAAATTTCCGTAACTGTGTGCTGCAGAATGCTTAAACTAAAAAAAGACAACAAGCTGAAAAAAAAAAAACAACCAAAAAACCCCCCTCAAACAAAAAGCAACACCTTCCCCAGCCCCCCTACACTTTACACCCACTCCACAGCCAGATCAGAAAAAAACCCAGCAATGCAGACAGCCTCTTGGCTTGGTTATGTGTTTTTTTAATCACACACAGGCAAAGATGCTGATCACTAACCTGATGTTTAACAATCTGTCCTAGTGCTAGATTTAAATCCACCTGGCATTTCCCAAACAGTTTGAGGTAGCTGCTACTTCCAGGCATTGCTTTGGTTTGCAGTCTGTTTGAGAGTTCAAGTTCTATCAATCCAGTTTCAAATCTCACAGCTCGCATTGAGGGAGTTGTAGCCGTCACTTGAATTCCCTAATGAATAAGGAAAGTACAAAGTTATCAGGATCTGGTTCACTTGAATTCCCTAATGAATAAGGAAGGTACAAAGTTATCAGGATCTGGTTCACTTGAATTCCCTAATGAATAAGTACAAAGTTATCAGAATCTGGTTCAGAGACATACAGAGAAGGGGAAGAAAACCACAGACCTCTCCCCCCCTCCCCCGCACTGTGCATAATAATTTTTCGCAATGCAATGCCACTAAACTATTTTAAAAGATTACAGGAACCAAACTTAAGGTCTTTTTCTTCATGCAGAGTATTCCTGATTCAATAAGCTTTGAGGTGAAAACCCAAAAGCCATTAATAACATCTAGGACCCCTATTTTGTCATCGTAAGATTACCTTAAACTGTAGGCTCAGTGAGTAAAGAAGAATTTTTGGTTTTTCTCCATCAGTTGTGCCATCGTGTTCATTCCAAAGAGGTATTGGCTGCTCCCCTCCTGTACACATTAAATACAGTCATTCAGAGTTAACAAAGAAAACATTTTAAAACAAATAGATATTAAAAAAAGTGACAGTGAATTAAGCCTCATTTTCAACAGTGACTAGTTGAAGATTTATAAAAACAAATATCGGTTGAGGATGGAAGACATCACTGCAGTTTCAGCTTGCTACATGTAGTTCATGGCTCTCTACAAACAATTGAGGTAGAGAGCCATGTTCCTCCCTTCTGGGAAACTTTCCACAGGAAGGCACAAAGCCTGTAAGGGGTAACACCTATTTTTCAAAAAGGCATTCTTTGCTTCCTGCACCAATGTATCTCCTAATTATCTGACAGGAAAAATTAAACCCTTGACTGAATACTGTGCGATGGCAAGAGGAAAGAGTATTCTGTGTTTTATTTTTGTTTTGTTTTTTCATTTTTGTGCTTACTTCCTCATCCTAGCACCTTTCATCCCAAGTTACATATCCCCATAGGCCCTAACCTGAAGAAGCAATCCTGGTTTAAATTCTCCTTGAGATTTCATCTATATTCAATCTGAGTTTATAGGAAGGGCTTGTTGCTGTAAAAGGCCAAGTCACTAATTCTCTCCATATATGCCAGTTCTTCTAATTACAGTTACTTGGTGGTAAGAGCAGGCAGTCACATCATGGATTAAAACCAACCAACCAAAAAACAACAGTAAATTTTTATCACTCCATTTTGTATCTGGATGTTTTTCTTCTCCAAATAGACTTAATAACCTCCTCCTCTTTTTGTTGGTGTCCTCCATCCACTCCTCCCCCCCCCCAATATTCTTAACTACAGTGTAACCTAAGGGTTTTGAGCAAGATAACTAACTCATCTGTCACATATTCTGCACGTGCATATTAGAGGCTATTTTTGCAACGCCATTTCTTTATGAAGTTTGTAAAGCATTTGCCAGTTAAAAGAAGAAAAAAGAAAGAGAATAGGTATTACTTTTAAATAAAATTTCTCCATCTACTCTCTCACTTAAGGGAGCATAATTTTCTTGAATGAAACTAAATTGGAAGTAGGATTTAAATCTTTACATAAACCAGTGCAAAAAAGCGATATGAGTCTGAAAGCAGACACCAGCTGTCTTTAAATCAACAGTGCCCTCAACCTGCAGATGGAATTATTACAAACTGCTTTGTTCATTAACTAGCTTTTAATCTCTGCAACTTCACCTTAAGTAATTGGTACTGACCCAGTTTTTATAAAAGGGTAATATGCAATCAATATTTTAGTGCAACAGAAACCATAATTAGAAAAACCACTTTAATATATTACACCAACATGGATTCAAGTAAATTACTTTGCTGCAAGCCAGAAGGACAAAAACTATTTTCCACCCCCATTGTGCTGCATTCAGCACCCAGCCCCAGGGATTGCTGGCACCTGACCACATTCCTGCTGAATTACCACAATATGGAAGGTAGCAGTCACATTCCAAAAACCATCAGGCTGCTACTTGCAATACAAATTTATAGTCTGGAAAAGCAAAGAACCAGCAACAGTAATAAATTCCTCACATAAAAACATAGGAGAGAGCGAACTCTGAAGACTGACAAACGTTGTAAATGAAATCTAATATAGGTTTCCTGTTTTACCACTTTATACTCCTCTATAAAAACTGTTTTAATAGAACAGTGACAGCAGTTGAAGGTTTATTTTTCCCCTAAGTGTTCTCTTACTACCCAGTGCTATACATTTTGCCTGGAAGAAACATCAGGCTGTTTAAAATTTGTTTCTTCCTACCCTTCAGGGATTCTGACATTTTCCATTTTCTCCACTGCACCTTCTAACTCCCTTGAGGGCATGTCATCTGGACCTGCACATTTCTTTTATGTACGTTTATCTCTATTTGTATGCATGAATGCATATGTGTGGTGAGGCACTGGAACAGGTGGCCCAGAGAACCTGTGGACACCCGCTCTCTGGCAGTGTTCAAGGCCAGGCTGGACTGGGCTCTGAGCAACCTGGTCTGCTGGGAGGTGTCCCTGCCCACAGCAGCGGGGTTGGAAGTAGGTCCCTTCCAACCCAAACCATTCTATGATTCTGTGAATACATATATACACACAGAGGTATATGAAAGGAGTGTGTAGATGCACACACAGACACCCCTTTCACTTGGTTACCACCTTTAGTTTATCTTTCCTCATGATGTTTCCAACTATTAATGAATCTTTCCACTAAAAATTAGCTGTATTTCTACAACAGCCTTTTAAGATAACTGTAAAAGTGTTACAATCAAACTACTGGAAACATCACCGGCTTTGAATATTTACTCACAGTCATCGTCCTGTAACATTCTCTCTCAAACATACATCCTTCTTCCGCTAAAAATGTAAGTAATAAAATTCATCTTCCCTTGATTTCCCTTGGTTATTTTACTTACCTTTTCACTTCTTAATAATAATTTCTTAGTAGACAGACAATACTTCTTATTAATTATTGCTTTTCTTTTTTCTAATTCATTTACTGCTTATCCCCATCTGCCAGTTCTTATTCTGACCTAACAAACACAACACTTGTACAGTTTCTTTACTTATTTGCTTTTCTGTTCATCTCATCTGTCATGTAACATCCACAGTAAATTACATTCCTGTATTTTTTTTAAACTACCAAACAATAACTAATTTGTCAAGCAAAGCTTCTAGTCTTCACACTTCCCCTCAGAGTAGCCACCTGTCAGAAAAAATCGTATCATTTTGTACTATTTTTTCCAGTCCGTGGGGTGATAGAACTTGTTTGCTCAAATTAAATACCATTGCATGGCACAAGTTATCAGCTTTTCGGTTTGCTTTCAGTTCTTGAACACAGACCAAGTGCCTAACAGTAAGAACTAGAAAGTGAGTGGATCTACTTTTAAATGCTGGGCAAACTGTGATTCCAGCAGATATACAGAGTTTTTTATGTAAGAAAACAAATGTGTTGTAACTTTGGCTGTTTACTCAAACAGATGAACACACAATTCAGTATGCAATTTCCATTGCATGCTGCAAAAGAGACAGCACCGAGTGATTTTGCAGCTGTTCTCTAATTGGGTTTTTAATGACAACGCTATTTTTCTTCTGAATTTTTTTTGAGAACAGAAGCCAGTCTAAATGACAGAAACAAAACAGTCATTTCTGCAGTATACAGCATCATACACAAAACTACCTAATGAATAGTCAAATGCCCTTTCCTACAGTTCTGAACCACATTATCTGCAAAGAGTTGAAGAGCTAGGAATCAGGAGATACCAAGTAATATTGAGACTGTTTTCCCTGGACACAGCTGTTTTCCTTTAAAAGAATACGTTGACATTGTTTTACAAAATGCAGTATCATGTACAGGTGAACAAAGCGAATACAGAAAGTAAGCCAGCCAAGGTCATGTCATAGACAGACACAGAGGCTAGTGTCCAGAATGACAAACTACCCTGCTTCCCAATAAAGCATCTTGTTTCTGATAGAGCTACAAAAATTTCTTTCAATTCAAACTCCAGCTCTGCTGCTTGCTTCTCGCTGCTGCTTGGAGTCCTAGATGCGAAATGATGGTGTCTGTGAAATAAATAGCCATCCTACCCTGAGAACTATATAACGTTGCCATCAAACAAGGTTTAAGGATTAAACTTATTTAAAGTTGGGTTTCAGTGTTCTGCTTACCTGAAACCTTCTGTATGACTTCATTTACTTCCTTCATGAACACTTTTTGCACAAATACCAAATGATTTAAAAGATCAGTTGTGAGATTATGTTCGAAGGAACCAACCTGCAGAAATATAAAATTTTAGAACAAAACTTTAAGACAATTACAGTACCTACATTTTCAAAACAATGCATTTCTAGTTTTCAGGCATATCTTCTCAAGTACAATTATATCATTGTTGGCATAAAAAAAAGAACATTAAATAGTTTCATTCTGCAATTTTTCTGCTGTCAATGCCTATCAGAAAACTGAAGGGCATACACTATTATGTGAAAAAGTTTTTCTCCTGCTTAAGTTTAGCTTAGACAACAAAATGCAGGATTTGATTAAGGTTCATGAAAGATGCAAAATGCTACAGATAGTAATTATTATTACAGATAGTAAATCATTATCACAACAAAATAGAACTGAGCTGTTAATCTCTAAAAATGCATCATTCCAGTTACTGTAGATGAACAAGTTTACTGATATCTTCAATGGTAATCTTACTATGAGTCCCATCTAATCTTAAAGAATATTCCTAAGGAACTGGAATCTGCCTAAGATTGTTTAAATTTGCATTACAATTTTTAAAATAAAATTAAAATACAAATATTTTCTAAAACTACCGGGACTTGGATTCTGCCTTTGCTAAGCAGCCCTTCCCTTTTGTTTTACATACTGAACAAACCCTAAGGTCTTTCTTCAGCCAGGAAATAACTCAAATGGGTTGAACAAAGAGCAGCACCTAATTAAACTTCTCCCATAAGGATGCAAACATCAGAAGTCTCAATTACAAATATGCTAGACTATTTTTCTGACTAAAGAACTACAGTTAGTAGAAAAGTCCCGCTCTTCCCCACCAAACAGGTTTCTTTGAAGCAGCATCACTTTTCTCTCTGTGAACAGTAACTGTGGAAACTGGTACACAAATAGAACACTCTGTGTGGAACAGAAAATTTTAAATCATTTACTAAGGTTACATATAGCTTCTCTTATCTATGGAGCTGTCTAATAATAAAAAATAAAACAGTTAAAAAAATTGTTTTAAAATTTTTCAGTATTTTTTTTGCAAAATGTAAGACATTATCTGATGTGTCAGCATAAGCTTTCAGTTTAAAATTACACTTTGACACATCAGCATAATATACTTTTGTCTGCTTCACTGATGAGAACTATTGTCTTTTCAAAAAAAAGTTTCTAAACATATCTTCCTTATTTATTTGCACAAAATAACATCTTCAAAATCCTCCAATATAGTGGTCTTGACTGCTTAATATGTTGGTTGCTCATGAAACTTTGAACTGAGAAAGTTCTATTTCACTGCCACACAATTACAAATGCTATATTTGGATCAATGTGTAAACCTGAGAGTTCTGGAATAGGCAGATTATTAAAATAACATGAAGATGCACCTCAAGAAATGTAACACAATTGAAATAACTCAAGTTATCAAAGATGACTACCGTCTGCAACACCTACTTCAGCTACACAACGTAAGTAGTTCCCCTGTAGATAATAGCCTTGCTTAGCAGGTAGTTCATCTATGCTCCAAATTTGGTCTGAGTAAGTATCATGTTCTTCCATGATATATTTGCCTGACATAGTGACAGGAGGAAGGTTGAGACTTGCTGAAGGAGGAATGGTTGACATATCAGTGGCAGAGACTTTTGAAGTGAAGCGCAATCTGTGACTTGGAAGCTCAAAATTAAATCTAGTTTGGGCACCTGTAAGGGAAGACATGGAAATAAAAGACATGGACTGGCAAAAGAATCTTTTATTTATCCTTGAATTTAAGAACACTCTTGGAATAAAAAAAACCCCTTTAAAATGTTATTGAAATGCACAGATCTCTACAGCTGTAAATATCCACCCACATGATTCTGGGTTTTCTTAATTTTTAAAGAAAATAAAGACTTCACTGTAATCAGATGGAGAAGGGAGTCATACAGACCACCTCATCTGTACTGAGGCCCTGTAAGACTATTCTTAAGTAGCCTTATGAATCAGAATTCAATTCATCAAGGATCACAAACTGATTTTCGCAGAAGGAAGCTTCATATGAATGCATACATGTCTTCACCTGCTCTTGTATTCTGCCTCTGGCAATCATGTATAACAACAGTGTAAATTCTCTATATGGCCCCATGTGATTGAAGTCCACATTCAAAAAAATAAGCTGATAGCAACAGATTCAAAGCTCTAGCTATACAACTCAACAGATACATCAAGTCCTCCTGGATGCTTCTAGCAAGGCCAAACTAAAAGTCACAATGTTTTTAATATTTCAGAGAACTGTTACCTGTCATTCCATGACTCCTCATTCTTCCCATCTTATACTCGGCCTTCAGAGAGGGCAAGAGCGCTGCTCCAATAGCTATACCATCTATCATGGCACTGAATTTAAGAACTATAGGCTTCTTTTCTAAGCCTTCTGGCAGCTGTGGAAATTCATTTGTTTCAACAGGTGTTTGATTAATACTTGTTGGAGTCTTTTCAGAGGGCAGAGGAGTTGCAACATCTTCTTTGGTAGGCTGGGGCCTATTTACCAAGACAAAGACCAGAAAATACTTTTTGTTATTCTAACATTATACATGACAAGCCTGACTCTCCCACATACATTCAAAGTAGCACAAGCCCGTAACGGGATGGTGAGCAGCAGCATTCAGAAGTGCCACGCAAGGAGCACTTACGCAGTTGATGGTTGCCTGATGAGATCTGAAATCTGCTTGGAGAGCTGGTGAGAACTGCGCACCATCATGCTGTGCAGCGTGGCAGGGTGCTGAGGAATGTTGATGCTGATGGCTCCAACTTTGACCACAGCAGCGTTGTTCGTTTTCAGCCCTCTCTGGGCACTATACAGGGCCTGGGATTTGGCAATACTGCATTTCACAACAGTTCTAACAGAAAATGAAATAGGATTTACTTGCACATCAATCAGAACAGTTACAGTTTTATGTTAAAATGGGATTTCAAGTGTTAGCCGAATTTTAAACTATTCAAATCAGTAATTTTTTTTATGAACTACATACACATTCCTTTTTCTTTCACTTTACACACACACAGATGCACTACATGCCACAAACAACTACACTACATTTAAGAGAACTACAGGTCATGCATTGCAAAAACACCAGTTAAACTGCTATTCTTGCATAATGTAAGATCATTGGAGTTTATACACACTAGGCCGCACACACAGAGACAAATTTTCACACATGGTAACAAATAACAGCCTTCAATTTCAACTCCTTTTTAGGAATGAAGTTGCACCATCTTTTCGTAAGAAGACTTAGTAAAATCTGATATCAGTAACCTAAAAGGGCAATGGAGGAAATACTCACTTCGCAATAAATACATAGCAAGTGATAAATGGGTTTGTGAATTGATAGCGATGTTCAACTGATATATACTATACCAAAATATGAAGTCTAAACTTTATTTCAATGTTAAGTAGGATATGGTTCACTATGGTTACCCAAGATTCAAATGCAACTGCACAAAGCTGACAGTTTTTGATGCAAAAATGAAATTTGGGCATATCAGAATGCACTAAGCTCCTATTAAAAAAGATACATGAGGTAACACATTAATGTTTCTCAATGTATGCAATGGAAGTATATTAGGTAGCCAGCACAGAATATTAAAGCCTCAAAGAGAAAGACATATAGTTATGAAGATGTAGTACATTAGCTAAAATGTCTGAAAAATAGAGTCTGTAACATTGCAACATTCAATGAAAGTTTCTCAAATACTTGACCTAAGGAGCATAACTAAAATACTTTCTGTATCATGATTTAAATTGTTCTATAGACAGTTTGGTTCATGGTGAAAACTACAATATTCTATGAATTCTACTTCCTAAGTAATGTTTCTTCTGTGAAGCCCTAACACAGGGCTCCTTATTATTCTGATGTTAAAATGTCAGCTAGCCCAAAGCATCCCAGGTATAGAAATAAACAAACCAAAACGCAACACCCCCACACACACACAAACCCCACACATCATCCTTCTGCTTATAATGAAGAAATACACAGAACTGTAATGCATCCACAGGCTTATCAACAGCAGACTAATTTACTGAAGCTCTAGAAACATTTTCATACTTTCAGAGCTACGCAAGAGCTACAAGCAACTTAAAGCAGTTACAGATTAATATTTTAGGGTAGACTATCAAGTAGAAACAATTGCAAAATGTTTGATGAATTTACACTAATATGAAGGAGGAAACAAATCCCAATTCACAAGTATTTTCAGACAAACACTATACAAATAAAAATTACTTAAGAAAAGGGCAGACTTATTTTAATCCACTTCTTTAAAAGAAAAAAAAACTATTATTATCTCTCTGTTCATGTTTGCTTATTTCCTCCTCTCTTCCCCCTACCATTCTGACTGAACTATTGTGAAGCCAACCAAGAATACATTTTTCCCCCATCTGTAACACAAAATACCACTACATTAGCTGTTCAAGCATCACAAGAACAACTTCCAGCTTAAGGGAAGTTGCAAGATCTCTTTCCTGACCAGTATCAGACAGACAGTCTAGTCTTCACCTGTCTTTGTATAGGAGTTAAAAGTAAATCTAGTTGGAGTTAAATTCTGTACTGAATTTACAATCAGTTCTGAACATGGGAATTCATACCATTTTAAGCACTTCTTTAAAAAAAAATTACACTAATATAGCTGTTGCAGGAGAATCAGATTTCATCAAGATTAACTGTGCTTCTCTGCTAAGGTATTTCCATATTTCATGCAACAAATGAATTTTGCTGTCACTTCTCTGGTCCACAAAAAGCCTATTTCCACGATGGAATGAAATGCAGAATGACTGTGTAGCTATACATTTATTTGGAATAAGCACTGCATATTATATATCTGCAGTTTGTTTACCTATGGTGATATGCCTATAACAGATCTGGTTGAATATTATTAAAATCATTAATATTTAAGTTATATACTAGTAATGCATTCAGAATTAACTCTACGTTCTCGCATCAATTCCATAAATAATCACTCTCCAGACAAACTTGTGCAAAAAAAAAAAAAAAATCTTTGTCCCACTACAGAACTGGCTACAAG
>Ga0065711_1011939_pt1 | contig 11093 bp, 18 predicted proteins | sample Hoacrofraction12_FD_59098 | JGI IMG/M metagenome (GOLD analysis project Ga0065711, IMG submission 59098) | Hoatzin crop microbial communities from Cojedes, Venezuela - Epithelial fraction 12 v2 (version 2) | ecosystem: Host-associated > Birds > Digestive system > Esophagus > Crop | place... | reverse complement strand
CCCCGCAGCCTTCTCCTCTCCAGGCTGAGCAGCCCCAGCTCTCCCAGCCTGTCCTCCCAGCAGAGGGGTTCCAGCCCTCGCATCATTGCTGATCCAACAGCTCCAGCTCTGTCCTGTGCTGAGGGCTCCCGAGCTGGAAGCAGGACTCCCGGGGGGGGTCTCAGCAGAGCAGGGCAGCTGGCAGAATCCCCTCCCTTGCCCTGTGCCCACACTGCTGGGGATGCAGCCCAGGTGATGGCTGACCTTCTGGGCTGCCAGCTCATGTCCAGTTTGTCACCCACCAGTGTCCCCTTCTTGGCAGGGCTGCTCTCAATCCATCCATCCATCCCCCAGTCGGCGTTGATATCCTCCTGCAGGGAGTTATGGCCAGCTGCCAACGCATGAGCTGGCAAAAAGTTTTCTGCTCATAAAAGCACAGGGTTGTCCCCACAGCCCAGTAGTGGTGGAGACAGTGGGATTTGTTATTATCCTGGTTTTTTTAATCTCACCCACATCTAAGGGGTCCTTGTCTGAAGTGATGCTCGAGGTTAGGAGAGCCATCAGTCACCTTCCAGCTGCTAAGAAAGCTTTTGGCTGGTAGTCAGCAGCAAACTGTAGCAGGCAAGGAAGAGAGAAGTCGTGGGGAGCGAAAGGGTGGATGTAGTCTGTGGGCAGAGACAAATAGAAAGGAAAGGATTTGTCTGCAGGCAGTGAACGAACCAGCTTCATGCATCACCTGGTGAGTTCAGTCTGGCTCCTCCAGGACTCCCAAAAGAGCCCGTCTCTGCTGACCATCTCTTGTTGGTGCCACAGGCTCTCGGCTGCCCCTTGGGTGCCCTGGCAAGGTGACTGAAGTTGATTTGGGGTTTGAGCGTGGTTTAGCTTTTGCAGAAGACCTGCCTTCCTCCACCAAATCCTCCTTCCCACAAGATTTGGGGCTCTCCAAGAAGGTTCATGCTCAGCATCACCAAGGATGGCACTGAATGGGATGGGCAGTAAAAATAAAGCCAGTCCTTCACTTGGTCACCTTCCCCACCCCGCACTGCATGAGCTGGGATGAATCGGTCCACGGGCGCTGGGCAAAGCTGGTGGGTGGCAGCGGGGCATTGTGGGGCTTAGTGGGTCCAGCTGAGTCCCCCTGCACCCTTTTCCTTGTCGTCCTTCTTCAGAGCGAGCCCGGGATTACCTGCACAAGACCGGACGCTTCATCGTCATCGGTGGCATTGTCTCACCTGTGCACGACTCCTACGGGAAGACGGTGGGTTGTCCTCATTTTCCCTCTCTGCCTCCTATGTGCAATGGTATCTCTGAAGCCAGGGGTGAGCACTGGGCAGCGCTGCCTGCACCCGTGGTCCTTTCATGGACCTGCTCTACCTGGGGCAGCTCCTGACCGAAGGGAAAGTCTCTGAGAGGAGGGAGAGGATGAAACCACTCACTCTTATATAAAAACTGCGGCAAGACCCTACAACCAGCTAAAGTACTAGACAGCAAAGAGAAACGTTCTCACTCAAAATGGTGGTGGTCATCTTGTTGGGTTGGTTTTACTTTTGCTTAAATGATTTCAAAGCCAATTTTCTTGTGGGGATGGTGGTGATGCAAACAGGAACATTTAAAAGCACTTTCTGGGACAGGGGGAAATCCAAATTAGGAGAGGAGAGAGTTTCTTCCTCTCCTGAAAGCTGGAGAAATTTCTTCAAAAAACTACCAACCCCGAGTCTGGGCCCACTGCAGCTCAGGGCTGAGAGTGGTGGTGCTGAGCAAATCTCACCAACCGGTGTGTAGCCAAGGCTGAAGCAAGGCAGGAACTCCTGTCCTCCAGCAAACAGAAGCTGAATTAATTTTGTGGGCAGGAATGAGTCCTTCTGGCCTGTCTCATCTGAGTGAGCCCAATGCTCTGCCCTGGGAAGGTTTACAAGCCCAGGCTGGTCAGGGCACGATGCTCGCCTCCCGTAACTGTTCCTCCATCACCCTCTCTTGCAGGGCTTGGTCTCAAGCCGACACCGCCTGACCATGTGCCAACTGGCCGTCCAGTCCTCCGACTGGATCAGGTGAGTGGCTGAGCCTGCACACGCCGCAGCACCAGCAGCCCCGGGCAGCCCCTGTCCCTTCCCCGGCACTGTGGTGGCAAAGTCCTGCATGCAAGGTGGAGATGCCACCAGCTGCTAGAGCTCCAGGATGGACTTTCTCCTGTCCCAGCCAAAGCCTGGTCAAACACTGGAGGCCTTCCCCTCCTAGCCCAGCAGAGAACCGACGAGAAGCATTACACCATCCTTCAAGGGAGCCCTTTGTCTTCAGGGGGTCTTGAAAGCCCACTGCTGAATCTGTGGTGTCTGGGTGAGGCTCAGAGTCACCCAGCCCACCCCAGCCTTGTGCTGTGGCACCTTCCCTTTCCACACCTGCGGCACCAGCCCTCGGACTCACCTCTTCCCAGCATTGCCACATGGCATCTGGTGGCTGAGATGGGACCAGAAACATCTCTGGGCTGCCCTCAGGAAGCAAGATTGTAACATGTGCAGTTACATCCAAGCCAAATGAAAGCTGGTTAGTTGGGTACCGAGAGCAGAAAGGTGTCCAGGCACACATTCAGGTCCCCAGAGCTACTGGGGACAGCTGGATGGAAGGGTTGGAGAAAAGTCATGGCCCATGGCAGAGCTGGGGGAGCAACGGTGGCTGCTCATGGCACTCCTGGCCGGCACAGTGGGGAGGAGGTCGCATGGGCAGGAGGTCCAGGCAGTGGCCATTGGCCAACACTGCTTCTTTGCTGTGCTCTCCACAGGGTGGACCCCTGGGAGTGCTACCAGGACACCTGGCAGACCACCTGCAGCGTGCTGGAGCACCACCGTGACCTGATGAAGGTGAGGCAGCCCCCATGCTGTTGGTCCACCCGGGGTGAGGGGAGAGTGCAGGAAAGGGGTTGCTTTTGCACCAGCACGTGGCCATCAACAACCAAAACATGGCTGGGACAGACAGAGAGAAGACTTGCGGGAGCGTGCCCAAAATCCTGACCTGGAAGATGTGTGAGATACCTTGCCACAGCTGCTTTGAGCTCCTTGTCCTGATGGTGAAGGCAAATTGATCCCTCCAGCCGGATGCACCAACCGACCCAGTCCCATGCACGCTGGGAGGGGAGCAGGGGTGAAGGCAAGAGTGGGTGTAAGCCAAATCATTAACATCGACTGCTTTCTCCACCCTGGGGGGAAGGAGAAGTAGGTGGGCATCCCCACCCACCAGCTGAGCCAAAACTACTGTATGAACCTGAGTGACTCAGAGGGAAAATTCAGCATTGGGGGGGTCCCTGGGGAGCGCAAAACTCAGGAGGAAAAGTCCCTCCAAAGACCAGCCAGGCCCGAGAGCCGAGGAGGAAGATGACCACCCTCGGGTGACCACAGGGTCGGGGAGAGCAAGGCTGCTGCCAGCACTTGGATGTAGCGAGCAAACCAAGGGCGGGAAATGGATAAAACAGCATCACACAAACTCATGGGCGGCCCAGACAGGAGGTGCAGAAGTGGCGTTAACCCTCCCGGTGGGATGTCCAGCGCATCCTGGGACCACTGTGTGGAAGCCAGGAAGCCCCTGGAGATGCCTTCCTTCTCCTGCAGGGACTGGTGGAGGAGAACAGGGCACATCTGCTCCTGGGGTAACGTGTGAGCTGCTGGCTTTGCACCACTGACTCATCAGCTGTTGTGTTTTTATTTGTTCGTCAGAATTTACGAGCACCTCCAGGAGATGGGGGCAATGCCTGCCTGCAGGCAGCATGGCTGCAGCCTTGCCAGCCTCATGGGTCCATCCAAAAAGTTAATCTCATTGTCCCCAGCCTTAACCACAAGTCATTATCCACAAGGTCCCGCTTGGCCCAGGCCGATCTGGTGAGGCTGGATGGGACTGGGGATCTTAACGTGAGCTTGGACCTACCTGTCACTAAAGATGACCTTCAGGCTGGGGTGCGGAGTCTCGATCTGGAGGTCATAAAGATTTTGGGAGTTAGCTGGGGTGGAGGCACTGTTCCAGCTACACCTTTCCCTCATTGCAGAGAGTGACTGGATGCATCCTCTCCAACGTCAACACGCCCTCCATCACCCCTGTGATCGGCCAGCCCCAGAACGAGTCCTCACAGACCATCTACCAGAACAACAACAACGTCTCCAACAAGCCCACCGCGGGTAGGTGGTAGCAGGGTAGGAAAGAGGGGAATGACCACCCACCTCTCACCTCCCAACCAGGGCTGCCAAGCATTAAGAATGGTGCTTCATCATCTCATTTTTGGGTCAGGTTGCTCATCAGGCTCCATGCACCAAGCCCAGGGTCAGGTGGGGACGCGATGGAGTAGTTATTTAGCATCCAGCACAGCAAAGGGAGCCAAAACCAGCTTAAAACAGCTGTGAGACCTCACTGGACTTCAGCTGGATGACGTCCAGGTGGTGAGATCCGCTAAGAGAAAGGCTACCTGATACCTACAGGGTGCATGCAGGGGATGAACTGGCAGGAGTGGTGACATGGCTGAATTCCCCCTGAGCCGGTGCGATGTGGGACACGGAGGTATTAGCTGGGCAGTAGAGGGGGCTTACTTAAATCCCATAAAAACTAACATCTTGTAATTTTTTTTTAGTGATTTTACCTGTCCAGCTGGTCCCTGCAAGGCACAGCGTAGCTCTCTCAGGAGATAAGACAGCAAAAGGAGGTGGTGGGGAGAAGCTGAGAGCAGTTTCCACACCCAGGCACAGGAGTATCTCGCAGGACCAGGCTGGCCGAAGTGCTTGGGTGGGTTGGTCACACAGCCTCTCTCGTTAATTTTCCTTCTTCACCTTTAGCAAAGATCCTGGGGAAGGTGGGAGAAAGCCTGAGCCGGATTTGCTGCGTTCGCCCGCCCATGGAGCGCTTCACCTTTGTGGGTACGTAGAGGAAAGGTCCAGCATCACCTCTGCTTTAGCTCCAGCCCCCAGCCCCCTCTTCCAGGCCAGGCACCAGCACCTCTCTTTTGCTTCCCTTCCCCAGATGAAAATGCCAACTTGGGGACGGTGATGAGATACGAGGAGATCGGTGAGTACGCAGCCCCCCTCCACGTTTCTCCGGCTCCTCTGGGCCAGTGCTACACTGCTCTGGAGCAGCTGCATGATGGATCCCATGGCAAGCAAAGGATGCTGGATCATCTAACCCCGGTGCCAGCTTTCGGGGCTCAGGGGTGAAACAGGAGCTGGCCCAAGCCTGTTCCCGCAGGCAGACAAGCAGCCTGAAATAAGGGAGTGAGCAGCAGGGACCCGGCTCCCAGCGCTGGCTCAGGTCTGCCATGGCATCATGCCTTGAAAGTCACCCCAAGAGCCATCAAATCTATCCTCCCATGGTGGTGCCACCCACATCCCCTTGTTGCCTGCAGCCTTGCAGAGCGCTGCACACAGCAGCAGGAATTTCAGCTGCCCGACCAGCCATGGTGACCCTTTCTCTAAAGGCCTTTAGGGGTTTTAGACCCACCGGGGTGCCACGTGCTTAGCACCACCAGACATCACCCGGGGCTCTGCATGGGGAGCTTGCTGGTGTTTTTGAGACCCATTTCATGGGCTAGCTCTCACGCAGCCTGGCACGACACCCATCCTAGCACCAGCACCAAGCAAAGCCCAAAGGCTTTGGCCGCCTGGAAATGCCAGCCAGGGAGGCACCTTCCCATGCAGCCGCTTCTTCCCACCCCTCCGAGTGGGTTTATGGCTTTTCTCTGGTGGTTGTGCAAATAAATTAATCTTTAAGGCCCCATCAGAGCAGAAAGCTCCTTTCTGCAGCACAACTTTCTTGCAAGCAGCAAAGCCAACCCGCAAAGCAAGCTGTCAGCAAGCACCAGTTGCAGGCTGGGGAGAGAAAGGGAGGACATGGAAGTCCTCCAGGATGAGCAAGGAAAACCACTGGTGCTTCACCATCAGCTTTGCTAAAGCAAACATGGCCATGCCTAGGGCTCTGAGAAGTCCCTTGGGCTCTCCCTGTTGCCTCGCGGCTGGAGCCCGCACAGCAGTTCATGAAGCGATCGTGGGTGCCCATAGCATGGAGAAATGACCCCCTTCCCTGTGGGTACCCCACCTCCAGGCCTGAAGCAAAGCTGCAGGTGACCAGCACGTAGCAACGCTGACAACAAGCCAGCAGCATGGGAGAGGAGCTGGAATAAATTGGGGTGGGGGCTATTTGGTGTTTGGCACCAGTAGGGATGTGAGAAGGACTACGGGATCTTTAGCGGGACTACTTTTGGCCGGAGAGGTCTATGCAGAAGAGCATCCCCCCAGGCAGTGCAACGGGACAGCAGGGGCTGGGGGGGACACATACTGCCTGCTCAGCCCCGTTTGCTCCCATCTCTGATCTTCTCTGCTTGTTTTCTTCAGAGCTTCGCATCTTACTGCTCTGCGGCAGTGACCTGCTGGAGTCCTTCTGCATCCCCGGTCTCTGGAACGAGGCAGATGTGAGTCATTGCCGTCCGTGCTCCTCTTCCTCCTCCTCTCCTTCCCACACCCAGTGCTCCTGGGAGCCGCTCGTGTCCCTTGGGATGGCAGGAGCTGTGCCCACTGTCCCCTCTGCCTCCTCCATCCCAGCCCTGACCCTCATCTCCCCTACACACGGGCAGCCTGAGGGACAGGACCATCTGCTCCTGAGACACCAACCCTACCCAGCCTCCCCTTCCGCAGACCCGAGCCCTGCTCCCACTCACTGTTCATGCAGAGGACATCACCTGGGGTGCAGGGTAAGCCTGTCCCGAGGTATTTTCGAAGGAAGTGCTCTCACTCTTTGTCCCTTGGAAGGAGCCATCATCAAGTAGATGCCAGTCCCAGCAGAGTGAGGTGGGGAGGTAGGAAATAAGATATTTACAAAAGTTGGCCGGACATTAGAAATTAAACACATTTACAGCCAGATTAACAGCTTTCACTTAATAAAAGGCTTTTTCTGCAATGTGAGGTACTCAAGTACCCATCTTTATGAAGACCGAGACGTAAAACCATCCTGGCTCCTCAGCCAGGTGATGCCTAACACCAGCTCACAGCTGGAACGAGCCCATCTCAGCACCTTCACTGCCACAGCTCAAATGGACGAAATCCACTGCCCACCCCTCTGTGTTCCCTTCACCTGATTAGTGAAGGACTGATGCAGGACACCCAGCGCCCTGGACACTGCGGTCCCTGCCTGAAGAAGCCGTATTTTCGTGGGAGGACATCAGCCCTCGAGAGGGGCTGGGTTACCGACCCGCATGCAGCTCCCGGTGCTGGCTGTGGGAGCTCACCTGGCCCTTCACTGAAATCGGGCAGTCAGCACAAACCCTCCCCTCTTTGAGCCGCTCAACCATTTCCAAAATCAGTTACCACACCTTCAATCCTAAGTTTTTTTAAAACAATTAGCTGGAGGCATCTTCCCTGAAAGGCTGTAAAATCTGAGATGAGGCAAGCCTTGAGGCCCAGCACAAAGGATGTAAAAAGGGCTCCTGCTGCCTGATGTCAAAGCGCAGGCAGAGGAGGCATCCAGCACCAGCACCACCTCAAGGGCTCCTGCTGCCTGAATCTGCTGACCCAGAGCTCTTTTGGTTTATCTCACCCAAGATGGCTGTGAGCAGTGGGAGCCATCTTCACGTGTTGACAAACTTGGCCACCAGCCTTGGCGCAAACAACCTTGGAAGAGCAACCCCACAAGACCTCTGTCATGACCAACACATCCATCCTGCTCGCAAAGCATTCCAGCAAGGCAGAGGTCACATCCTCCTCGGACAATCCCTTCTGCTACCACCCTCCTTCTACCATGACAAGTCCTCCCTAAAGCCTCATCTCAACATCTAGTACTAGGATTTAACCCTGTATTTCATCCACTGCAGGCCACTTACCACACCTTGATAATTCCAAGTTTCTGCCAAAGGCTGTTGAGATAGCCTCAGGTCACTTTCTATCTCCATCCAGACCATGGCCCAGCTTTCATGGTGCAGGGGGGGCCAGCTGACCATGGCAGATTTTGCGTGGTGTGGTTATAATGCTCTCCCTGCTTTGGGTTGCTCCTAGATGGAGGTGATAGTCGGGGAGTTTGGGATCGTGGTGGTGCCCCGGGATGGAGCAGACCCCGACCGGATCATGAACCACTCCTCCATACTCCGCAAGTACAAAGTAAGTGGATGCATGCGTGGCTGGGGAAGGCTGCGAGAGGACCTGCAGCCTCTCTTCACCCAGGGCAGCACTTCTGCCACAAGGGCACAAAATGTCTCCAGGCCAGATGCTCTCACTGCTAGGTGGGACGAGCAATGAGGCCACCATGCAGCAGCCCCCTGAGGCCAGGGAGGTGGGGGGGGCTGGTGGGGCAGACACCCACTTTCACACCATCCCTTTGCTCCTCTCTTCCTCTCTCCCCTTCAGAACAACATCCTGGTGGTGAAGGACGACTCCAACCACCCCATGTCGGTCGTCAGCTCCACCAAAAGCAGGTGGGTGATGCAGGGGAGCTCCAGCTATGGAGTGGGGAGAGGGGTACCCCCCAGCCAGCCCCTCCGTTTGCAGGGGTACCTGACCCACCCAAGTGGGCTCTGACCCCTTTCTCTGCCCCCGCACCACAGACTGGCCCTGCAGCATGGGGACGGACACGTCGTGGATTACCTCTGCCAGCCCGTCATCGACTACATCCTGAAGAGCCAGCTCTACATCAACGCCTCCGGCTAAGCGCCAGAGGCCTTGCAGCGAGACAGCCCTCGTGTCCCGCCTGCCTACAGCTCTCCATCACTCTTTTCTCTGTCTCTCAGTCCGTGTCTCCATCTCTCTCCCTACTCCATGGCATCCTGCCCGTGTCTGACTCTCACTCCCAGCGCCAACCATCGTGCAGCAATGCCCAGGGAACCACAGCACGGCCCCAGGGGAACGGTTTGGTCTCTTTTTTTGGGGGAAATGCCCTCCCCCTCGTACGTGGGGAGGGAGGAGGGACTGGTAGGAGAGCGATGCGCTCGGTGCACTCGAGGGGAGGTGGCTCCAGCATGCCCCCTCCCAGCATGTCACTGGGAAATGGTCACCCCGGTCCATCCTCCCAGCATGCTCAGAGCAGGGGCTTCCTCTTCTGCATCATCTGACAGTACTTAAGCTCAATAAATCTAGGTGGACTTTTTTTTCTTAAATAGTTTTAGCGCGAGCCCTTTGGACCTCTCAACACAATGACCAAACAAATCCTGGTTGGCAGCGAGCAGTTGTAACCCAGCTGGCTCAGTGCCCCACAGCAGGTGAACCTCCTCAGGCCAGCAGAAGAACAACAAAGCTAACAAAATCCTCCTCCTGGCCCTGAAAAATCATGGAGAGGGCATTTCTGAAGGGGAGCAGAGGCCTTGGCAAGCATGGCTGCCAAAGCAGTACTAGGAGGGATGTCATGTCTTGCATTTTCTTGGCTACAAGTGAACCGAAGCCACCCCCTAGGCAAGTGGAGTTGGGGTGATGCTCTGCTCCGACCCAGTGTCAGAGAGGGCAGCCCACAGCACCTAGAAAGGGACCTCATGTTTATGAAGCCAAGAAACGAGGGAGGAAGAAGCAGGTGGTGACCCAAAGCCTCTGGTGAGAATTTGCCCCAAACCTGGCTGAGCTTCATGGGGGCTGGGTCCATCCCCATCCTCTAGCCTCCAGATCTCCATTTCTGTCTACAAACTTCCCCCCCTTCTCCCTCTGCTCCTACCTTCTTCCTCTCCTTGAAGAGTTTCTTAAATACGTGATACTTTCCCCCTCCAACACTGGCTGTGGCTACTTCGCACGTTCCTTGGGACACACCAGGCTCCTGCTCTCCTGCCTGTGACATGCCCCCAGATGCCAGGGAAGGAGCCTAGTGGAGATGCTCATGGTGAAAGCAGGGCAGGTAACATGGAACAAAGTAAATTATTTAAGTCCTGCGTAGAGGAGGGTTGCTGAAGAGGGCCGTTGTCTTGCTGAGCATCCCTAGGGCACAAGGACCCTGCACAGTCCCTGGGAAAGGTCACAGCCACAAGGAGGAAGGTACAGTCCTGCTTTACTCCTCACCTTTTCCTCTCCCTTTGCTCCATCTAACCTTGTATCTCTTTAGGTATAGCCCTGCTGCCTATAGCTGCTGGACATCTGCCCACTCCCCACGAGTCTGGGCTAACTAGGCTCAGGCTAGCCCACACCACTACCCTCTCCCAAAGCACGACCATTGCCCATGCTGGCTTTGTGGCTTTCCTAGGACAGTGCTGTGACTGGCTGCTGGTCCCCAGCAAGGGACAGTGCTGTGCTGAGACACCTGAAGGTTGAGAGTCCTCCAGGGTGTTTCAGGAAAAATCTGAAATTACCTTTTATTTTTTTTCTTTCCTTAAACATCTACGAAGGGTCACAAGCTGCTCTCATGGAAGTTCCAAAGATGAGACATCGTGCTAAATTTGGTGACCTGCTGGATGCTGCTGGCATCTCTGTAACAGCAAGGCACTCTGCGCAAAACAAGGTAGCCTACAGCCACAAGCTCCTTGCAGTGGGCAGGGTTTTATGAGCAGTAGCTAACGACTTTTCAAGGAGGGCTCAGCCCTTCCCAGAAGGGCAAGCGAGAGAGACAGAAGTGATGTTACTTGCCCAAAGGCCGGAAGAGGTCTTTCCTTGCCAGGGATTTCCCTCCTCATGAAGAGGCTTGTTCAGGAACTGTCGTAAATTTGGCAGCCGAATCCCTCAGCACCAGCTCTGGTATCTCCAGGCTATCGTGTATGTATCCCATGGGATGAGGAGATATGGAGATGCCAAAGCAGAGAGGGTGGTGAGAGTGTGCAGGACTCGGAGCGCAGAGACTCTTCTTCTCCAGGGAGGTCTTCAGCCAGTTCAAGCTGCTCACCAACACCCTCCCAAGCTCCCTTAGCTAACACACTGGGCAGGTACACGTGGTGGGGCATCTCATCCATGAGACACCCAACGTACGTATGCCATCAGCTAGACTCCTCTCCACCCACAGTTCTCGCGTGTTCAGTTTTTCAGTCTCTCCTCCCTCTCCACCCCAACACAGAAGTTATTTCAGACAGCAGCCTTCTCTCCTTGCCAGATGTCACCCATGTTTCTTAGCTCCAAGCTGGAGGAGAAAAACCAATGGTAGCATCCAGCCTCAAAAACACACACACACACAGAGGCATTTTAACCTCATGGGGGGGGGGG
>Ga0065711_1010253_pt1 | contig 11093 bp, 15 predicted proteins | sample Hoacrofraction12_FD_59098 | JGI IMG/M metagenome (GOLD analysis project Ga0065711, IMG submission 59098) | Hoatzin crop microbial communities from Cojedes, Venezuela - Epithelial fraction 12 v2 (version 2) | ecosystem: Host-associated > Birds > Digestive system > Esophagus > Crop | place... | reverse complement strand
GGGGGGGGGGGGGGGGCTGCTGCAAAAACCGCTGCCTCTCCCAAACACCTACCGAAGCGTTGCTCAGCTTCAAAAAGCCAACTGTTTAAATAGCATTAGGGGAATGATTTAAAGTCACAAAAGCCATGAAATTCAGAGTTAAGGCTAAAAAAATCCACTTGACACCCTGGCCTTAAGTTGTAAAAGGCATGAGCCAACGGCAGCGGCTTGACCGAGCGCTCGGCTCCTGGGCCATGGCTCTCGGGATCGCCCGGCTGCCCGATGATGGGGTGCGAGGCAGAGCCCTTAATAAGATTTAAACGAGCTGATGAGGTTCGGGGATGGCGTTCGGAGGAGCTCTGGGATGCTCGTCCCAAGCTGGGCGGCTGGAGGGGACTTTGCCGAGTGAGACGTGGCTGTGGTCCCACCTGGACGGTCACTGGGGGTTTGGAGCCCTTCCCTGGAGTCAGGGTGGGGCCGCTCCTTTCCTCCCTGCTGGGGGTTGGGGGGTTTTTGGAGCTGAACGGGGGTCCCGTGTGCCCTCCCAGTGTGCAGCAAGGTGCTTTGCAGCAACCTGGGTGATACTGGATTAGGCACCAGTTCGATCGTTCCTGCCTCATCCTCGTGCAAGGGGATCATCTTAGTTTTAGCAGAGATTACGAAGCTGGGGGTGCTTTTATTTTGTTTTTTCTCTCTGGGACGAGCGTGCTGTGAGACGTGCAGCCAAAAGGCTGATTTGGGGGGCTCTGCAGTCCGAGTCTGTGCCCAAAGGCAGAGCTGTGGCAGCCTGCCTGCCCTGGGTTGTCTGCTAAAGAGGGCAGCGGGGAGGTATTTTGCTAAGAAATAATCGATACACCCAAGGGCTGGCTGGCATTGGGTGCAGCGGCCTGGAGGAGAGCGCCTGCAGTCGGGTCCCAGAGCCGCAGAGCGCTGCGAGGGCGAACAGCAAGAGCCTGCTCGGGCGCAGACACGGCCGTTCGGGGAGTGCCTCCCTGGCCCCGGCTTGTCTTAGCATGGTGCGTGCGCCAAAGGTACCGAACGCGTGCTCGATCTAGCGCTTTATTTGGCAACGATTTGAAGAAACAAGCCATAAAAGAACACAAAGGGTTTTGTAATTTCTTTTGTTGCAAATTTTTCTCAGTTAAACCAGGATTCACAGGTATTAATGTGACTCGTTCATGACCCCCGCCTGCTAAATACCAGCCCAGGCATGATCGATCCTTGATGCTGATTCCGACAGCCCTGGCAGGGTTAGCCACTCCATCTGCAAATCCTGATAACTGAACAGTTGTTAATTGTGGGTCTTACCAGATCCCTTTCCTTGTTTGCATTGCAGGACCCGGCCGGCGAGACCTTGCGGAGGGTGAGGCAGAGCCTGCGCAGGTCACAGCAACTGCGGACCGCGACGGTCAGAACTAATTAAACTTCTGGACTCAGCAGCTTGCAGGGCCTCGGCGACGGGCCCCCACCAGAGAGCAGCTCCCGGGATGGGAGGCAGAGCACAGCACGCTGGGAACTGCCCCTTGCTCTCATTAGCTCAGCCCTGTTGCTGTCCCAGCAAAGCCTATTAATATTTAATTCCTTCTCGGAGAGGGGTGAGGGATGCTGCAGCCACCTAAGCAGCTTGTGCAGGAGCCTTCCTATTATTGAAACATCCCTTAAAATCCTTCCTCTTCCCTCCAGCAGCCGTCCGAGGGTCGGAGCGGTGGAAGCAGCCGACAACCAGCAACGGGGAGCAGTGGGGGTAGCCCGGCCTCGCCCCCAGCGATGGAAGGAGGGGACCCAGTGGGGTGCTGCTGCTCAGCTGCCCGTCTCTGAGCACACCCCAGGCCATCACAAGGTGAGGGGTGGGTAACCCCGGCCCTTGGCTTCATGGGGGGGTGAAAGAAGGAGCCTCAACCTATTTCCAAGCAGCACTGCACTCGCAGCCGCCCTCTCCTGGCACAACGCGCCTTCTGCCAAGATCTCTTCCTAAACAGCATTTAGGGGTGTGCGAGGCTTTGCTCTTGCTTGGGGAGGGGGAGAAAATACAGCTCAGGGCTCCCACCGCGTTAATCTGTGGCTTAAAACAAGCCCGGCTTCCCACACCTCCCGGGGAGGCTGGAACCGGCAGCCCTCAGCGCCCGGCTCACGCTCTGCCGGGGCGAAGGAGGGCCTGGGGACAGCGGAGGGGAGGACATCGCTGTTTAGAGGTGACCGGGACAGGGCCAGCCTCTCCCTGCTCATCTCCCGCCTTCATTCCAGCGCTCTCCCTCAGCCCCGTCGAGAGGGACCCGTGCTGGACCGCTCAGGATGGGCAAAATGGGAGGGAACGGGAACGCGGGGTCCAGGCTTCTGCAGCAGCACCGCCAACCTCCCCGCGCCGGCTTCGCTCAGCACGCTTCATGTGATCAAGCAAGCTACCAGGCCTTCTCCTTTTTTTGAGTTAACAATTTAATAATAGAATTTTTCTTTAAAAATAAAAACCTAAGCTTGTCAGGTTAAAGATCAGTAGTTTTAAGTGCTTATTTTTGCAGTCGTAGCTGCGAAGCCGCTCTGTGCGTCGAGGATCAGTAGTACCGGCGCGGGGCCGGGGCGAGGGCGTCACTGCATGCAGGCGTAACGCCAGTCCGGCAGGGGCACGTGCGTTTCCTTGACGGCCTGGGGAGACGTCCAGCGCAGGACGTAGTGGGGGCCACCCGGTTTGTCGTTGGTGCCTGTTTCAGAGGGAACGAAAGGGCCGGTGAGCAGGAGAGGGAGGACGGGGCCGTGCCCGGAGGGGGATGCGGCTCCGTGTGCCAGCACCAGCCCGGAGCTTCTGGTCTCACCTGAGATGCGGGAGCCTCCGAAGGGCTGCTGAGCCACGACGGCGCCCGTCGACTTATCGTTGATGTAGAAGTTGCCGGCTGCGTTGCGCAGGAGGGTCCTGGCTTCGGCGACGATGCTCCTGTGGAGGGACAGCAATGGCCGTGACCACAACGCGACGGCAAAGACCTCTGCCCTTCTACAGCAATTAAAACTGCGCAAAAAAAGTGTGTTTGCATTTCTTTGCACCCACTTCCAGGACTGCATGGTGTTTAACACACGCTGAAAGGGGTCATGTACACTTAGAACTCAAATTATCCCAATTTTGGTTTATAGTTTGTTTCTCCTTTTAAGTTTTATTGTTACAAAATGAAGGTGGTTATAGCTTAAGGACGGTCCCCCTTTGATGTTACGCTGCTCTTAAGCAGGAGGAGGGCTCAGCAGGCTGGGGACACATCTCCTGTATGGTCCAGGTGTCGCCTTTGGGATAGTTTCTCACCAAAAAAAAAAGCACTTTTGGGCTGAGAAACCACCTTAGGTGCATCATCCCCTTCCCTCCGCAGCAGGAGGAGGGCTAACAGGAGCTGGAGCCTTGCAGGAGATGCTGCCTCTCCCCCTCGCCACGCAGCGCAGGGCTCCGGAGAGGCTCTGGAGGGACAGGACAGGAGGTCGACGGGTGACCCCAGAAATGGAAGAGCATCCTTCGGGCTCTTACTTCTCCCGGGCGAAGATTGCCCCCGTGAGGCCATAGGGCGTTGTGCTGTCGACCAGCTCCAGCACCTCCCGGTACCGCTGCTCCGGGTACACGTACACCGTGAGGACAGGCCCGAAAATTTCCTGCACAGCAAAAAAACCCAAAGCACTCGGTGAGGGCACCCTCTGAAAACAAGCGGTGGGCGCTTCTGCACCCCATTAGATAAAACCATGATGAGGAGGAGCATCCCTGCATCAACTTACCCGGTCAGCTCCTCTCCCCAGGCCCAGCAGGCACCTTGGGACGGGGAGCCACAGCCCCTCTGCACCTTCCCTGCCCCCTCCCCGCCAGCTGCTCTCACCTCTTTCATGATGGGATCGTGGGGGTCTTTGCTCTCCACGATGCACGGCTCGACGAAGTACCCGACGCTGTCGTCGCAGCCGCCGCCGGCCAGGATGGTGAGGTTGGGCGACTCCTTGGCGTGCTCGATCCACTTCTTTATCCGTGCAAAAGACTAAGAAAAGGAAACAATAAAGCGGAGTGTGGGGTGGGGGGGGTGGGGTCTGAAAGAAGGTGTGGGCAAGCCTCTTCCAGGCTACGCTGCTCTTAGCGCTCTTCCAGCTCACAAGCAGGAGCTGGAAATACCGTCCCGGGCAATCCCTATGGCTGAGAATTATTATTATTTATTTCTCAGCAAAATAACCCACTTTTCAAGGGGGGGCAGTGACGAAGGCATGCAGTACTCCAGGAGGGAGCAAAAGAGGGCTTATAATCGGCTCTGACTCATCCCTCATGTTCGTACTTTGCTGTAAGCAATAAAAAAACCACTTAATGAAAGCCTGGCGGCGTTACCTTCTTGCGCGAGCAGAAACAGGAGAGGTGAGCTCACCTTGTCATCGATCACCGCAGAGAAAAACGTCCCAAAGTCCTGGGCGGGCTGCGGGAAGCCAGACAGTAGGCAATGTCAGTACACACTCTGCCAAAAAGCTAACCCTGAAATCAGGAGGAGATGAAATTCTCCAAATAACATTTCCCCCCTCCAAACACACCTCTGTTGAGGGCATAAGCTACCCCTTTTCAATTAGTCTGCGGTATTCAGCGACTTACACAATCCTTCCTGCAGACGCTGGCTACAAGTTAATTTCTAATCACTAAAAAAAGATGAGGGGGGGACGGGGGGACGGACGGAGGGGCAGCGGTGGGGAGAACCAGTGGATAAAAAGCTCGGTTCAATAGGAATTAGTAGCCAGTTACCGCAGTCTCTAATCCCATCAACCACCCGCTGAGCCGCAAAGCCCTTCAGCAGCCCGGCAGCTCCGCTCACGTCTCCCACTTTGATCTTCCCGTGCTCCTCCAGCAGCTTCTCTTTGATCTGGGGCCACAGCGAGTCCGGGGCGTAGAGGCGGGAGCAAGCCGAGCATTTCTGGCCCCCGTACTCAAAAGCCGAGCGCAGGGTCCCGTTCACCACGCTGGCCACGTCGGCCGAGCTGTGCACCAGGTGGAAGTTCTTCCCGCCGCACTCTGGTGCCGGAAAAAAGAGGAAAAGTGGCAAGGTAAGGGTCTGTCAGGCTTGCTCTGCCTCAGAAAAGCAGAAGCTACGGCCAGGTCCCTTGCGAGGGGTTCGGCCAGCGCTCGCCCTGCCTGGTCCACGGCTGGGACGGTGCTGCGATGCGAGGGAGCACGGCCCCGAGCTAGAGCAGACTTGCAAAACTGATGGTAAAAGGACTGAGCCCAGTCCTAAACCCAGCGTGGATGCTCTGCAACCCCGGAGCATCACCGCCTCCCACCCAAGTGCCCGATCCCCACCGTAACAGCCCGTCCCGTGCCGGGGCAGCCAGTGCCACAAGCTCCTCCGAACACCCAGCGCACCCACACGAACGAGATTTGCGCTTCCGGACAGGACGCAATTCGCTGTGCCATTTGCTCACAAGGAGAGGAATCCTGGCCATCACTTTAGCTTCCCCCTGAGCAGGGGACAAACTAAACCCCTGCATGGCCTCCTCCCAAAAAAAAGGTACACGAAGCAGCAGTTACCTCCAGCCAGGCGTGGGAAATTGCGGTAGCGATCCAGGTTTTGGGCTACCTGCTTCCAGAGCCGCTTGAAAGTCCTGGAAGAGCAAGGAGGAGCTGGTTAGCACGCTCTCGCGTTTGCACAGGGGTGGCACTTGGAAAAGGCGCGTCTGGGTGACGTGCCCTGCTTTAGGGGACCCCAGCAAACCCCTGTGTGCACCCCCAAAAGCAGGGATGCCTATGAGGGGAAGAAGAGATGCTGGCTGAGAAGGAGACCCTAGGTCTGAAAGCAATGGCACTACACAACAATGCCTGAGTTTTAAAAACAAGAAACTGTTGCCGTGTCATAGGGACGACCACAGGAGCGAGCATCCAGCAGAAGTTTCTCTTCTATCCCTCTCCCCCCCTTCCTTTCGGTCCTTACTGTGACAAACCCCTCGGCTGCAAAACAATAAAAATGCTAATAACCTCTCACCAGGAGGCACAGCCACTAATGCTGATTTATGAGCTTCCCACCTTTAAAGCACGATGCTCATCAGACCATGTCCTTCGCCGGCAGAGCGGAGTCCCCGGGTCTAACAGCCCGTTATGGGCTGCCGGGGCCCTCGGCGTCGCCAACGCACCCCAACGCGCGGGCAGAGTGCAGGGTTGCGAATCTACGTGGAGCTGGCATCGCTCTCCCGGCGCAGGGCGGTTTGCTAAGCCAAATCACAGCACCCTGGGAGACAGGGCAGGACTCCATCTATTCTCTGTGCCTTGAGTTTAGCAATGGCAACGCCCTGCTGTTAAATCATAGAGTCATAGAATCATTAAGGTTGGAAAAGTCCTCTAAGATCATGAAGTCCAACCGTCCACGCAACCCCACCATGCCTGCTAAGCCATGTCCTACACATTTTTTGAACACCTCCAGGGATGGGGACTCCACTCTTTCAGTAAAGAAATTTTTCCTAACATCCAATCTACACAACTTCAGGCCATTAAAATTAAATGCACTCCCTGTAGCAAGAAAACCTGGTTAGGCACTTTTTAAATCAGTTTTAAAACCCTCCTTTAACTACATCGTGTAAGGAAGGCCGGTTGTCTGCCTGCTACCCTGCTCAGCGCTGTCCTGCGCATTCAAGGGACCGGCAGACGAGCACCCGGCATCGCCTCAGCCAGCGGCTCCTCGCCCCTCGCCCCCCCAGCGCTCCCCTCCCCAACATACGGCACGCTGCCGGTGAAATTGAGCCCGCAGAAGTGCTCAGAGCTCGTGACGGTGTCTCCAAACACGGGCCCGTCCGCCGGCACGAACTGCACAACGTTCGGAGGGAGCCCGGCTTCGAGGAGGATCTTGTAGACGGCGTAGCTGGAGAGCAGGGCGGTGTCGCTGGGCTTCCACAGCACCACGTTGCCCTGCGGAAGAGGACAAAGTCAGCAAGCGAGGAAAGGCTTCAGCCCAAACACGCGTAGGCAACGCTTAAACGCTCCAGCAAAAGCCTGTCCCGCAGCCCGCGGCGGACGGGACCGGAGCGATGGCACCTCTGGGTGATTCACACCGAGCTTTCACCCCGAGCGCTGGTTTTGAAGAGGACTGCGATTGCCCTGGTCAGCTGAAGGCACAGAAATCCTCCCCTCTCGCCCCGCCGGGCCGCTGTGCCAGCCTTTCACACCCTCCCTGGCTGGGGACGCAGGGTTTTGCCGTCCCCGGAGAGCAGCCGTGGGAACACAGACCCGATCTGAGTCTCGGGAAATGGGACTTGGAGGGCTGGCAGGGGCTGCCCCGTCGGCTCCATGCGCAGCCGCGGGACCTCCCCGGCGTCACCGTCCTCCACCGCCAACCTCCCGTGCCAGAGGGGTCACAGCCCGGGGGGAGCAGGGGGGGTTATGGACTCTGTCCCGAGCAGCGCCTGCTTTCCAGGGACTCGCGGGGCAGGCACAGCTCCTTCCCGGCCCCCACCCCCCAACTCCAAACGGCGAGAAAACCAAACCACAATCTGCAAAAAATCTCCAAGAGACTGGAAAATCTAACTCAGGCGACAATCGGAGGCCCGGCAGCCTGGATACCGGTGCGGCAACTGCTCCGGTCCCGAGGAAATCCTGCTCCCAACGCTGCCATGGCATTAACTGCGGTGATCTCTCCAGCTATTTAGGTAAGAGCAATGTTTAATCCCCTGGGAAACGCACTGCGATGACGAAAACACAGGGGCTGTAATTAATATCCACCTATTAAGTACCACTTTCTCCTAAATTTAATCGCAGGAACCCCCTGCCACTGAGCTTTTCTAGCCACCTGCCGATGCCCAGCTTTCCGCCCCCGGCCCAGGGTGAGCGGTGGGATTTCATCGTGCTGCAGCAGCCCGGTGGGAATTCATCCTCACCCACGAGGAAGGAGAGGTGGGGGCACCGCAGGGTGCCCAGGACACTTCACCCAGCCCAGCAGGGCTCGACCGCCCTGGGACGAGTTTGCCACCGAACGCCCCAAAGCCCTGGACTTTCCCCGGATCCTGCGGCGGGTGGAACACATCGCCCTCTCTCAAAAAGCTGCCCGGCTCCGCGTTAGCTTCACCTCCTTCCTTCCTTCTCCCACTCCTACCCTAGAAAACTGGCAGGTTCAAACGCTTCCCCTTGAATTTTGCTTTAAGATGTGATGTCCCCGAATTCCAAGCCTGGTGTTCTCCCTTCTTGCAGCCTCTTCCACCTTCAACACAGGACACTGCTGCTGGAGGGACCGTCTTCGGTGCCAGGATGGAATCTGAGCCAAATTAGTAAAGAGCTCGGGACAATTTTGTGGGTTTTCTTCCAGTGCAACAACAGATAAATTAATGCTGGCCCAAATTCAGCTGTTCATTACACAGTTTCTCCCCAAAACCCACCCTGCAAAGGCAGGCGCTCCCCGTGCTCGACAGGCACACTGGGGCGGGACAGAAATGCTGTTTACTGATACTTTGACTTTTTGGACCATCTTTGACGTCTGCCAGGATCTCTTGTCTCCCTATCCAGAGCTAAACACCAGGACCCCGACCCCCTCTCTCCTACCTGTGCCCTAATGCACCCACTGCACCCAAAAAGTGTCATCCGGGAGGAACTCGTGTAACTACAAACTGATTACACTTAACGCCCTGAAGCCCCGCTCACAGAGCAAGCACCGTGCGGGGAAAAGAAAACCCCGCTGCCTCGCTCGTCCCCCCTCCCTCCCGCAGCACCCTGACCTCCTCTCGATCCAAAACCCAGCCCAGGAGCGAGAAGACACCTTGCTTCTGAATAAAAAACCCCGAGGAGGAGGTTTGGGCTTTTCCAGCACTTCCCCCGTCACAGCTGACCCTCAGTGGGCAGGTCTAAAATCCAGCCTTGTAATTAATGCCACCTGAGTCTAATTGCAGGCCAGCTGATTGAGTTCAAGGGCTCAGCAGAAGAAGGACCCCAGGTGTGCCCTATTGAACAGCACCAGAGAACCAAGAAGGCCGAGTTCCCTCCTTGGGATCCCAGACCGGGCAAACCACAGCCTCGGAGAGACAGGATCCCCCTCCCAGCCTTCCTCCCAACTGTCCTCTCCACAGCTGGCTCTCCTCAAACCCCACCACCACGCTCACCATTAATGCCGGGGCCCCTGCCAAGTTGCCACCGATGGCCGTGAAGTTGAAGGGAGAGACGGCTGCCACGAAACCCTGCGGGTGGGAGAGAAATGGAACCAGTGGGAGCGTGGTGCCGCCTCTCACCATGGTTCAGGGCAAAAAAGGGAGCTCCAGAAGCAGGGGGACAGCCTCTCACCTCCAGCCCCCGGTAGACCATGCTGTTGGTGCTGACGTCGACGCTGACGGGCTGGCTGCTCTCCAGCTCCAGGGCGTACTTGGCATTGAATCGGAAGAAGTCGATCAGCTCCGCAGCAGCATCGATCTCCGCCTGGATGACTGTTTTACCCTGCCGGGACAGGTCGCATCAAATAAAAGCGGCGAGGGGAGGGCGGGGGGTGAGATGCCGCAGCCGTCAGCCGCAGCGGTGCGGCACCGTGCACCCAGGCACCGTTTGGGGGTTGCCCCTCTCTTGCAGACCACGCGTTCACTTCTGAAAGAGGGGGCCTGCCGCAAGCCCCCAGCCCACCGCGGCTCCTCTGTGCCGGCACTGGGGGATGTCACGTCTACCCGCGTTCCCCCACGGCCCTTCAGGGCCTAGGAAGGGCAGGGCTGCTGGGGANCTGCNCGGGGACAAACCCTGCTCATCGCAGCCCACCGCGTCAGTCNGTCCTGTTCCNGTGAAGCTTGGCTCCCGCTTCACCTCCCTTCTTCCTCAGCAAAGAGGCAAGGATCAGTCTGTATCCCTGCGCGGTACAGGCACCCCTAACGCCACAGACATCCCCACCGCCACAGAATACCTCAGCAGCTCTTCCTGCCCCACTTCCCCGGCTCCCCAAATTCATAGAATCATAGAACGATTCCCTCCCGTTCACCCCCGCCACCGGCCGGCGCAATCCCGCGTCCCCTTACCTGCCCGACCATGGTTTTGGCCAGCACCTCCGCTCGCCTCGGGCCGCTCAGCATGTCAGCCGCCCTCAGGAAGATCTGGGCTCTGTCTTGGACAGGTTTCAGGTCCCACTCCTTCCTCGCTGCCAAGGCAGCATTAATGGCTTTGTTAATGAGCTCCTGCAGAAGGGAAGGGGAAAGGCAGCAAGGAGGAACCCACTACCTCTCCATCACCAGGCTGGAGGGGACGGCGAGTGGCCATCCATCCCCGCACACAGACCACAGCAGCCACCTCCCCGTCACAACCCCAAATCTGCAGCTCCTGGTGTCACTTTGTTCCGGGACCCCCGGGACTTGGAAAGCCAATACCTGGCCCCGGAGCCTCCCTGCTTGTGGTCTGAGCAGCCATTTGTGTTTCATCCCGACTTCTGAGCAGCGATCTCAACATGCATCATGCCGCGAGATAAAGGCTCGCTAAACCCCAGCGAAACACTGCTGATTACCCCCAAAAAACACGAAAGGAAGAGGGAGAGCAGCGAGGTGCGCTCACCTTGTCGGCGTAGCAGTACTTGGCCACCTTGTGCGCATGGTTGAACGGCTGAAAAGAGAAAAAAAGCTGCTGTAGGGATCAGAGTAGCAGACCTCCCTCCGGCTGGGTGCAGCCCTCCGCTCCATTTCCACTTGTTAAAATCAGTGTTTTTTCCCCCAGACTCACCGACAGCTGGTACCGCACCGCTGGCGTCCACACCTCCTCTCCCCCGATGACGCACGGGATGGATTCCGTCCGGCCCTTCAGGTCGGCGAGCGCCTGGGCGAGAGGAGTGGGGCATGGCACTGGGAGCCCACCCCTGTCCCCCGAGGGAAGGAGCTGGGCTGGGCACAGGGTTTTCCCCCCCAAAGAAAGGGCTCTGGAGGTGCCATGCAGGACAAGAAGCACAAAGCGGGGCCTTAAAGACCTCCCCCCATAATCCCCCCATGGCGGTACCTTCTGAAGCGCTGCTCGCTCAGGGCTCCCCGGCTTAAACTCGAGGATTGGCTCGTTGGTCACCGCGATGGCCGAGCTGTGCTGCCATCTCCGCCTATGAGAGGAGCAAGATGGATGCTGAAACCCCCATGGTTTGCTCCTTCCCACCACGTAGTGCGTGTTTTACACAGAATCCCAGCATGGTGGGGGTTGGCAGGGCCCTCTG
>Ga0065711_1009874_pt1 | contig 11093 bp, 8 predicted proteins | sample Hoacrofraction12_FD_59098 | JGI IMG/M metagenome (GOLD analysis project Ga0065711, IMG submission 59098) | Hoatzin crop microbial communities from Cojedes, Venezuela - Epithelial fraction 12 v2 (version 2) | ecosystem: Host-associated > Birds > Digestive system > Esophagus > Crop | place... | reverse complement strand
CACATACAAAGGTACGGATTTTATGGCAGTTTTCTTCTTTTTTTCTGTTAAATTTTTAATTTATCACTCAAAATGTCGGATGAGCCTAAAATCTTTATACACGGTTTTCTTGCACGGTATTTCTTTTCTTCATACCTTTGCAGCAGAATTTTAAATTTTAAGTATATGGAGAATAAAAAAACAATCGGTTCCCTCATTGAATATGAGGTAAGAAAGCAGCAGATTTCAATAAAGGATTTTGCTGAAATGATTCATGTTACCAGGGCAAATGCTTATAACATCTTCAAGCGTAGTGTTCTTGATGTGCAGCTGCTCGGCAGAATATGCAAGGCTCTTAAACGTAATTTTTTCGAGGATATTTCGAAAGACTTGCATCTTGTCGATGAGGATGAGGAAGAGACAAAGCGGAAGTTGGCGATAGCTCAATTTCACGAGGTGGTTCCTAAGATAGTTGACGGAATGGGTAAGGATAATGTCATAGCTTTCGGCAGGTCATCAGAATTTCCTGAAGATTTGCCCTTGCCCGATTATATGCTTGTGGAGTATGGTATAACTTTCAGTATTGGAGATTTCCATCATAACAAATCGTTGGGGCATTATGGTCCGTTTCTGATTTCAACTAAGTACGAATCTCCTGATGGCTTCATTGTTTACAAAGAAAGGTTTACGTTTGGCTATAATGATTGGATTGATATTAAGTTGGACTATAAGACAGAAGATGAATGGAAGAAAACTCTTGATTTGGCTTTTGGCGTAAGGGAGGGCAGATATGAATGTTTCCGTAAATGATTTTAAAGAAGAGCGGGAGTGCGACTTCAAGGGTGAGCATTACTCGGTGCGTGACAATGGAGCGGTAAAAAGACACTGCCGTGCAGGGAAAAGGCGCAGGATGCTCGATGATTCGTGGTCTTTCGGAATGAAAGACAATAAGAGCGGCTACCTCTTCTTCTCTGGCATAGGGGTTCACAGGATAGTGGCGGCTGCTTTCCTCGAAGAACCGGATTATGAGAATTATGTCGTTGACCATATCGACACGAACCGCTGCAATAACCGTCCGGAGAACCTGCGGTACTGCACCAGGTTGGAGAATGCCCTAAGCAACCCTATAACAAGGGCGAAGATTGTCGCATTGTGCGGAAGCATAGAGCGGTTCATCGAGAATCCCTCAATACTCAAATCTTATTCTGCCTGTGATGAAAAGAAATATGGGTGGATGCGGACGGTTACCCCTGAAGAGGCAAAGGCTTCTTTCGCCAACTGGCAGACTTGGGCTTCACAACACCACGACAACCCCGATTATGTTGCTAAGCCATTGGATGATTCAATATTCTCTGTAAGGACAAGGTCCGGACGGAAACTGTCTCCGTCAGACTTTGAATTCGGAATATTTCCTCCGCCAGAAGAACCTCCTGTCTCTCCGTCCACAAGCAGCAGCGAGAGCATTGAAATGCCATACATCCCTCATTGGCCGGACTATCTCGCTGATGAGAAACCGTTAGAGCTGCATCCGACAGAGCAGGAGAAAGAACCGCAGCAGCCTCTGTTTCTTCCCTCGGCAACTCCTAATTGTCGGCAAAGCTGGTCAACTCCAACAGAGTTCCTATGCGCACCAAAGAATGAGTTGTCCGTTGAGTCTTATTTAAATCAGCTAAAGCAGGGTGCGGTGTATAGCAGAAACAGATATGGGGAGCAGACGGTTGTTAAAGCAGAACTGTCAGCAGACAAGCAGCGGATTTTTCTGATGTCATACGACCCGAACGCAATGAAACATTGGTACGTCAGCGAGATTTATATTGAGAATGGCAATTACATCCATAACCTTTATTCTTCTGCTTTCGATGAAGAGGGTGCAGAATACCATTTCTGCACAATGTCAGGAAAAGAATGGGATAAGCCTGTTCCAGGGAGTACATACGCTGACTGATAATGAAACAGAAATGCCAGCCTTCAGAGCTGGCGTTTCTGTTTCACTGGTTTGTTTGCTTATTATTGAGAATGATGATTCCTTGTTGCTCTGTTGTTCAATAGCTGGCATTCAAAGCAATAGTATCGTTAATAAACATATGTCTTTTACTGTTTCGTATGCAATTACATTATGAGTGGACGAAAGTTCGCTCTTTTGTCTATATGAAAAAAAACGTGGAGACAAACAATCAACTTAATAGAATAATCTTTATAATCCTATTTATTATAGTATCTTATTTCCAAATAAAATTTCTTATAAATGTATAGAGGATTATGTATTTTCTTGATTACAGTTTGTGAAAATGGCTATTAATAATTAATAATATTTATTTTTTTGTGTATCGATGTTCGCGAACCTTATTTGAATCATATAATTAATACGATTTGCAATAGTGCGAATCATAATTTAATTTCAATTATTATGACAAAAAAAGGTTCTTCCGGAGGGAATTCCGGTTCGTCCAATGGAGGCGGTAAAAAATCTTGGATCTTCTCTCGCAAATGGAGAAGAAAAGTCCTCAAGATTATGAGGATTCTTGGCATGATTAAATAAATCATGTTAACTCCCTCCCGTTTATCGAGAGGGAGTTTTTCAATTTGGTAATATAAATGTACGATAATGTAATGATAAATAAGTTAATGCAAATCTAAAGCGTATTTAAAACCAAGGAACAACATTTATGTCGTTTGTAATTTTTACCGCATTCAAAGTAGTTATTTTCTTGTCATCAGGAATTATGTTGTAGAATTCAATAGGTTGAACATTTCCCTCAAAATCAACCCATTGTTTTCCTTCTAATATCTTCATAATCAATCTTTTGTTATCCTCGCTGCACCTCGCACCGAAATACACAGCTGAAAGCATATTATGAGCTGGCACTTTTGGGTGTTCATCGTTGCTATTTCTATCTATAAGTAAATATCTTAGCTCATTCTCGTATTCCCACTCTTTAGTTTTAAGAAAAAAAGTCTTGTCGTAGGAAATGCTGTTCTGATTTATGTCAAAAGCATCCATCATATTATCTGAATATTCGACTTCTTTTAATATAGCAATTCTTCTTGGTCCAATATTTTGGCTTATTAAGTCGCTGTTCAAATGATACCTTAAACAAATACCACAATGAGAGTCTCCATATAGCCCCCACATCCTATTATTGAGATATGCTTTCTCACACTCTTCTTTTTCTGAATCTCTCACAAAACATCTTATTCTAGCAATATCATTGTATGTTTCAAGAAAAAATCGTGCTTCATTATCAACACGATTAAGTTCTAAAAGCTTTAATATGATGCAATCGAAAAGATCGTTGAATTTGTAAGGCGCGGATAAAGTTATTTCTTCGTTCATAAGTGAAGGGTATAAATAGGTTTCTAATTTTCTAAACGAATAACCTATATAATTGAAAGCTTTGCTATTGGTAATTTTCTCACTTTCTTTTGTTGTAATCATAACATATTGATAATAAATAGACTTTTTTAATGCTTCTATTGCATAAGAATCCATACCAAGTTTAATCCAACACAATCCTAAATACCAAAATAGTTCATATCCAATATTTGGATCGAAATCACAAATACTTTCATAATATATTACCTCTTCATAGATACTTAATAATTTGCAACTCTTTAATTTTTTTATCGTGATCATTTGATTAAGGCATTTCGCATAATTTGCTATGGCTTGCAAATACTGGTAAATCTTATTGCCTTTTATATCTTGTTTTTTTAATTTCTCAGCAGCTTGCTTCCAATTTTCGTAATACCGCAAGAAATATTTAATGCCTTCTCCTGGATTATTGTTATATAATCCTAGACTGTAGTTGTTATTAAAACACTCAATCTCTGATGATATGATTGTACAGTTCATAGTTATATGATTTTTTATTGAAATATACAATTATGATGCCAATCTATTGTTTATTTAATATTACTGACAAATTGGCTTAGTGATTACTTATCATGAAATTATTGTTTATCCTTTTAGTATGGATAAAAATATGTAGGCCGACTAGACAATAGACATACAATCTATTTATATTTTGTCGGAGATGAATACCAGAATCTCCTGCCAGTCACCATCATCCTTTAACAAAAAGCCTTAATCTTAAACCTCAAAGAGCGTCGGGGCGGTCAGAATGGTCGCCCTAACGCTTTTTCGAGGTGGGGTGCTAAAATTAGCAGCTTACCAATTATCCAATTATTTTGACAAGAAACCACAAAATTGCACAATTTGTTAATTTTGTGGTTAAATCCGTGTAATAAATCTTAAAAAATGTTTCGGGGGGGGTAATTTTTTTGCCACCTCATTTTTTTTGTCTATCTTCGCCCCCGAATTTTGGAAAGACCGCAAGATTGATCCATTTTCATACTAAGAATTAAAATTTACATTATTAACAACAAAAAATTAACAAAATGAAAAAGATTTTTACTTCAATGGCGATGCTGCTATGTGCAGTCTTCGCAAACGCCGAGGACTATGTTCTGTCAGGCGCAACTTCAACAACTACAGACAGTAAGGCCACAACTTGGACTTTTACATCTAATGAATTGAATTTTTCAATTTCATCTTCTAAGGGTTACAGTACAGGAAATAAGGTAGATGACGTAGCGACAATTAAGTATTCTAGGAATACAGATTTTACGATTGCATTACCAACAGGATTGACTGTTACAAGCGTTAAAATTAATGGTTATGGTAATGATGAGAAAACAGATGCATACGTTTCGAAAATCAATACTACGGAATATGGAACAACAGATTATGTATTGCCTAACAAAACGACTGGTGCTTCAACAACTGAAATAACAGGTCTTTCCATAACAAATTCTATGATTATTAGGTTTGGTGGTGCTCAGGCTTGCGCAATCATAACCCTTTCAGGTACATACGAAGCTCCTTCTGTTGCTACACCTGAATTCTCACTTGAGGCTGGTAAATATGATGGCGACCAAACCGTTGAAATTAAATGTTCAACAGATGGTGCCTTCATTTATTACACAACAGATGGTGAAGATCCTACAAATGAGAGTTCTGCTTATACAGAAGCTATCACAATCTCTAAGAACTGCACATTGAAGGCTATTGCATACAGCGGTGCAGATGCCAGCCAGATTGCATCTGCTATTTACTACATTGCACAGCCTATCAATCTGTCAAGCGCAATGACATTCAACACATTTGCAGTTGATGGCAATAATGATGAGTTCTATAGCAATATTTCAAACACATCAGGTGACAGCTACTTATTTACATTCCAAAGAACAAGCAAAAGTACAACTGTTTTGAATCTCCAGAGTTCAGGCGCTGCAAGAATAGAGTCTCCTTTAATCAAATCAGAAAATGGATTCAAAGTAACCGTTACTTATAGCACAACCGCTCAATTTGCCCTTTCAATTGGTGATGAATCTGTTAACGCAGACAAAGCTTCTGAGGCAAGCACAGATGGAACAGGTAATACTGTTACATTGTCAACAACATCAACATCAGCATCGTTTAAATTCGCCTGCAGTTCAGACAAGGCTGCTTGCTATGTAAGCTCTATCGTGATTGAGCCGAATTCAAGTGAGGCAGAAACCGTTGACGTTACTCTCGCTTCTTCAGGTTGGAGCACATTCAGCTCAGCTGACAAGGCTATTGACTTCGCAACTGGTGTTGTTGGTGTAAAAGCTTATACAGCCGTTTATAGTGAGGATAACGGAAATGTTACAATGACAGAGTTCACTGGCATCCTCAAAGCTGGCAACGGTGTTGTTCTTATTGGCGAAGCTAATGGTGAATATAGCCTCCCCGTATCTGCTGTGGAAGGCACAGCTCCTGAGAGCAATGACCTCGTGGCTGTAACATCAGCAACTACTGTTCCTTGCCCGACATCAGCTCCTTATTACTACGCTCTTAGCGGCGGTAAATTCCACCCGTTCGATTCAGAAGGCTGCACTTTCGCTGCTGGCAAGGCATATCTGAAATGCTCACGTGAATACCAATCAAGCGGTGCAAAAGCTATCGACATTGTATTCGCTGACGACGCTACAGCTATCAATGAGGTAAGTGCAGCACAGAAGAGTGCTAAGATTTACAACCTCCAGGGTATTGAGGTTCAGAACCCGACAAATGGTTTGTACATCAAGAACGGCAAGAAGTTTATCAAGTAATTTGAGATTTGAGATTTGAGAGGTGGCATCGGCAAGCCGATGCAGAGCTTCGCCTGACGAAATGAAGCTTAGGCTGATATGTCGCCTCTCTATTCTTATTAATAAGATATAAGTAGAATTATAAACATTAAATTAAGAAAGGACAAAGAAATGAAAAAGAATTATGTAACTCCTGTAATTGAGAACATTATACTGAATGCCAATCAGTGCGTTATGGCTGCTGTCTCTGGTGAAATCGATGACGACCCTGTAAAGACAGGCGAGGCTAAGATTAGCTTTGACAACGACGAGGAATAATATTCATGGAATATCAGATACGCAGCTGCGAAGCTGTTGTTAATATTTAGTTAGTTGTGGCGCACCCTTATGATGCGCCACTTTTAAAATAAACAGCTGTGAAGCTGGTGTTAAATTTTTTTGTTAATTAAAGTACAAGGACTCCTTTGGGGTCTGAGTACGATAAAGTGTTTAATAGAAAGGTCCAGACTGTGAAGTTGTAGGCCTTCTCATTTAGAGCGGACCGCAAGGTTCGCTCTTTTGAAAAAACTTTTGCTTTAAGCCATTATTGTGAACTCTAATGTCACAAAAATGTGGTATAATGAAATTAGAAGATAGAAATCGTGGCATAAATCTGTCTCTTCTTGATATGATATGCCACCTTCAAGATAAACAGCTGTGAAGCTGGATTTTTTAGTTTAGTTAATAATGCGAGGATTCCTTCGGGGATCTGAGTATATTTAAAGTTTTTAATGATAAGCGCCCAGGCTGTGAAGCTGCAAGCCTTAGTTAGAGCGGACCGCAAGGTTCGCTCTTTTTGCGCTTGTATGCCTCCTGTCCTTCTGCCCGCTGCCCATTCCTTGTCTCTATTCCCTCTATGCAGCTTCCCGAAGTGTTAAAAAATCAACGTTTTTTCATTTTCTTTCTTCAGGTCCTTTTTTCGTTGTTCCTTTGCACCCGATTTTTCAAGTACAACAAAAAGCAAAGGAATATGTGCATAAAAAATTTCATTCTATTCTCGGTCGTCTTGTTAGTGTCGGGCGGCCAACAGGCGAAAAGCGACACACTGACAATATACAAACCCTCAAGCGGCAGCTGCCTTGAGCCTTTAACTCCCTCTTACCTTGAGGGTACTTTTCAGGGCTATGGCTTCAATAGGGAGTGGTTCGTCTCCATTCAGGGGGGCGCGTCTGCTTTCGCTGGTACGCCACAGGGATGCGGCGACCTCTTCCAAAGGACGGACTTCCTCCTGAACGCCTCCATAGGCAAATGGATAACGCCTCGTGTGGGGGCAAGGGTGTCATACCAAGGGCTGCGCTTCATAGGCAGCGACCTCGAAAGTCATTCTTTCAGTGGCATACACCTGGATCTGATGTATAACCTTGTAAACTCTTTCTACGATGAGAACTCTTCCCAGAGGTGGCGGCTCTTCCCTTTCATCGGGGCAGGGATGCTGCATAGCGGTTGTGATACTAACCCTTTTGCTCTCTCGTATGGCATAGGGTGCCAATACCGCTTGTCTAACCGCTTGTGGCTGTCGGCGGAGATTGCTAACAGCACCACGTTTCAGAATTTCGACGGTATCGGCTCTTCAACGCGCCTCGGAGACCACCTGATACAGGCTTCCGTGGGCTTTCACGTCACTTTGGGCAGACCGGGGTGGAAACGTGTCATCGATGCGCTGCCATATATGAGGCAGAATGATTTGCTGCTCCTGTCAGGCGACAGACCCGGCTCTCAAGGGTGGCTTGCCAATGTCATCAATGATTCATCGGAGGATATTGTGAATGGCTCCGATTCTTTTGATGTCGAGAGAAATGGGCTGCCGTCTGCCTCCAGCGCATACCGTCGCAACGACTATAGCGGTCTCAACTCTCTGCGCTCACGCCTGAACGCTGCTCCCTCTGCTGACAATAAGCTGCGCTCTGTCACTGACAGTCTCTTCGCTGGCATCCCGGTATGTTTCTTCTTCCAGCTGAACACAGCGAAACTCACTGACAACTCGCAACTGCTGAACGTCATGGAGATTGCCAAGGTGGCGAAGTCCAGGGGCTTCCGCATACGTGTCATCGGAGCGGCAGACAGCGACACCGGAAGCGACATCCGCAACCGTCAGCTCTCACAGGAGAGGGCGGAGTATATCTCTGAACAGCTGAAAATACAGGGGGTGCCGGCGGACAGCATCGAATGCTCATACCTCGGAGGCATCAGCAAATACAGCCCGGCACAGGTGAACCGCCTGACGCGTGTGTTCCTCATCTTCTGATTCCATCACTTTTAATCTCTATAAACTATGGCAACAATAAGAAAAGATTTAAACCCCAGCGGCGACATCGCACGGAACCTCGACGAGACGCTGCGCAAGAATGGTATGGAGGCGCACCTTAGGCAGCAGGGGGATGCCTACCAGCTGATAGTGGCATCGCACGACTCTCCTGTGATGACATACAACGTCAGCAGCAAGGAGGCCCAACGCCTGATGAACGGCGGCACGCACGCTTCTGACAAGAAGGCTTACGACACGTTTGCTTCCCTGGTAAAGGCTGACTTTCACATCCCCCTGAACTTCGTGAGTGCGAAGAACACTGGCTCTCACGTGAACATGGGGCTGAACGGCTACCGCGCTGACATCCCCACACAGGCAGCAGGGCTTCGGGTGGCACGTTTCCCGCATTCTCCAGCCCCCTCAATGGCTACGCCTCCCTTCGAGGGGTATCGTGAGCATCGTGGTCCTCTCGTGGCGGCTGCTCCTGCTCCCGCAAGACCGCTGTCTCTGCATCAGAACATCCCATTCGGAATGCCCCTGCGTCGCATCGACGGCAGGGCAGTGGCGGCGACAGCGCCGGCAGTGGCGGAGAGGCCTGGAGGGGAGCTGCGTCCGGGGGAGCTGCGCAGTGGCGGCTATGGCTTCTATTTCCGTGGCGACCGACAGCAGCTTCAGGCGGACATCATGGCGAACATCGGCAACATCGAGAGCAAACCGACACGCCGTCCTGACGGCAACGCAATTCCTCTCTCAAGCCGCATATCGTCTCCTGTGTACTTCTCTCAAAAGGAATACCAGGAGGTGCTGGCATCACACGGCATAGTCATAGACACTCAAAACAAGACGCTGACGATAAAGGCGGCGGAGGTGCCTAAGGACCTGCGATACCGTCTCACGGATGAGGAGGCGGCGAAGCTGTCGGCGGAGAAAGCGGACGGCAAGAAAGGTCCTACAATGGAGCAGCGGCTGGAGATAATAAACAAGATTATAGCGGCTGACTTCGCTGGCAAGGTTACTAAGGAGATGCTGGAGTCAAAAAACATCATCGACATTCCTCTACAGGCCGACAAGGAGAAGGAGATTCTTGGCATCCAAAAGTCTGCTTCCTCGGAAACTAAGTCGGTGTCCTTGGCTGAACTCCAGCAGCGGCAGCTGGCTCAAGAGAGGTCTATGCAACTCCAGCAGCCCTCTGACCTGTCGGGAACTCTGGATAAGGAACACCGCATAGGGGCGGTGGACGGACGCGCCCTTGCTGAAATAAAAGATACCAAAGGGTGGTATCGCGAGGAGTCGCACGGACGTGAGGTGTCGGTGGGTCTGATAACGGTGGAGCCTGACCGGCAGGTGTCGGGGAAATACCGTATGACGGCTGTAATCGACGGACAGCGTGTGTCTCACGAGATTTCCCAAAAACAGTATGACAAGTTCCTGGCGGTGGATGACTATCACCGTATGAAGCTCTTCTCTAAGGTGTTCCCGGAGGTGGAAATGAAAGGGAACGGCACAGGACCGAACCTCGGTGAGTCTATCCTCGCCGCTCTGGCGGCAGGAACGGCGGTGGCGCACACAATAACGCAGCCGGGGATGCCGATGCCCTCGCACCCTGCTCCGGAGATATACATCGACACCTATGAGTCGCAGAAGGTGTTCCATAAGCCGGGGGTGGTGGACGCTGCGTCGGTGGCGGCGGCTCAATATGAGGATGTGGCGGCACGTCAGCCCTCGCAGGAGGGGTCGATGTCCTTGGGCAGATAACTCTATGTGTATGGACGGTTATGATCTTTCTATGAGGCAGTTCGAGGTGCTGCGCATATCACCGCACTGGACGCAGTTCATCATCGACAATCTGCTCTGGCTGCTCTCTTGTCTTGCGGCTTTTCACTTCGCTGACTCTCTGTCTCCCTCATACCGCAGGCTGCTGCTCTTCCTCGCTTTCTCCCTGCTCTTCTTCTTGCTGTGGAAGGCTATGGAAATGGTGCGCACGGATTATGTCATCACCGGGGAGCAGGTGATATTCCGACACGGTGTGCTGTTCCACTCTTCTGACTATATGGAGCTGTACCGCATCATCGACTACCAGGAGAACCGCAGCCCTCTGCAACAGCTGCTCTCCCTCCGGTGTCTCACAATATTCAGCGGCGACCACACGCTGCCGAAACTGACTCTCAAAGGCATAAGGGGGCGCAAGGACCTCCTGTACGAGATTCGTATGAGGGTGGAGCATAACAAACGCCGGCGTGGAGTGTACGAGATTACTAACAGGAACTGACACCCTTGTCTCTTCCTCGCTGTCTTTCTCTTCAGGCGGCTCTATGGCATCCTCCAGCGCAGCTATTCTCAATAGGCATATTCATCAATAGGTATTCACATCAATAGGTATTTAAGTTAATAAGTATTTCTGACATCTTACGGTTTGATTTTTGAATTTTTGTTCTTAGTATTTAGTTTTTATGTTTATGAATCTTCTTAAGGGTAAAGGTTTTTTCAGAATTTCAATGGCGTGCGCTGCAATGGCGGCGTGCGCCTCTTCTTCCCTCGCGCAGGTGGCGGAGACGAACCCTCTCTGCATAGCGGCGATAACGGAGGGGTATGCTGTGATAACACAAGGCATCAACGGCTCCACTTCGAACCAACAGGAGACGGCACTGCTGCAGAATACCATTGCGGCGGAATATACGATGATGAAGAGCTGGCAGAGCAGCTACAACGCGTACCT
>Ga0065711_1049869_pt1 | contig 11094 bp, 10 predicted proteins | sample Hoacrofraction12_FD_59098 | JGI IMG/M metagenome (GOLD analysis project Ga0065711, IMG submission 59098) | Hoatzin crop microbial communities from Cojedes, Venezuela - Epithelial fraction 12 v2 (version 2) | ecosystem: Host-associated > Birds > Digestive system > Esophagus > Crop | place... | reverse complement strand
AGGCTGCACAGGATCTTGTCCAGGCGGGTCTTGAATATCTCCAGAGAAGGAGACTCCACAACCTCCCTGGGCAGCCTGTTCCAGTGCTCCGTCACCCTCAGAGGGAAAAATTAAATAGTTGTCCTCATGTGGGATCTGGTGCAGAATCCAAGGCTGTACTTGTCTTTCCCAGCAATAGCAGGCCTGGAGGTGGGAGTCATTGTGAAGGAACAGATGAAATCCTCATTCACTTTTTTGACCACAGACAGGTGAGAGGGAATGGTAGTAACATAGGCAGGGAAGAAATGGGTGGTGTGACTTCTACATTTTGTGAGAATGTGGAGAACAAGGCAGAACTGCTAACTATATGACCTTTTCTTTTTTTTTGACATCATAAAAACTCCCTGGAGTTTTGGCCACATTATGTATTCCATGGTATTCAGGCAGAGAGGTATTTTATCCTAAACACAGGCAAAGAAACAATTACAGCATGCTCACCAACAGACTCGGGGTTAATGGGACTGCCTCTTAAATGTCAGTTATGGTCCAGCGTGCCTGCTGCATTAATGATTTACAGGAATAGCAGAGTGTGTGTGTCTGAGCTTTCATTGTAAGAGCGGCTATGATGTCTGTGAGAGTCAGATGACTCTAGAGCTGCGTTACAACCCCCCAGAAACCTGCTTTTTACTTTGGCTGTCTGGCAATCACCATGTAGGGCACTCCAATTACACTAGTAAAGGACTGTGCATGACATGGACTGTGAATTTTAGCGTTTTTTACTGGTGAGTTCACAGTTGCATTTCTATGGACTTTGTACCTAACAATGGGGTGATGAAAATTGTTGATATGCTTTTGTGCTTGGTCTTCATAACCTAAATAGCTTTGACCAGTTCTCCATCAGCTGACTGAAATGCTGATGGTGCTTGTACAGCAAATACTGCCAAGGAAAGCTGGTGCAGGCAAAAGCTGAGTCATTCAACTTCTTGAAAGGACTCCTTGACAAAAGAGGGCAGACCAGTGTCCAGTGTCTCCCCACGAGGATCTGGGTTTAGTTTCCTGCTCTGCTGGAGCACTTGCTGTTTCTGGAAATCTGTTCTAACTCAGTGGCCATCCTTGCTGCCCGGGACAGGAAGGTGTGCAAAGAACCCAACCCTGTGTCATGTGAATTCCTTGTACGTTTTTAGCTTACTCTCTAGGGGCTGCAGACAGGCTCTGGGATTCCTTTGCTCATGAACAGAGCGATTGTACAGATCAGCCGTCCAGTACCACCTTCCAGAAGTATCTGCTAAGAAATTTCCTCGTAGTGTTTTGTAAGCCCAGTGTGCTTGCTAACCAGGTCTCCTTCCCTGTGCCAGAACTGCCCTCACGACAAAGGAGGATGAGCTGGCTTTTTCTAGTTAACCAGCCAGTATTTACTCTTCCAGGCAAGCTTTTAAAATGCTGTTGCTCTCTTGTTTTGATATTTGTTTCTCCTGTCTTGCTGGAATGTTGCCCCAAAGTCTCCCACACTGGCAGCTCTTGTTTGTATAGCAATGACATGTGGGCGTTCATAAAAGACAAGGTTGTGGGAGCCTTCCAGTGATTGCCAGGTCATGTTTTCATTTTCTGTCTGAGTGTGGAGTGTGTTTCAGCCCATCTACTTCAAGAAAAGCTGGAGTTTGGGAAGAGAAAGCCCCAGGATCATTTATTCAGTCCCAAGGTGAAATCTTGCCTCCACTAAAATCCATGAGAAAACTCCTGTTGACTTCAGTGGAGTTTATTTGCATCCTCTATTAGCAGGACAAAGGCATCCTAAGTCTGGTTTTGGCAATTCCCATCTCCCCAATTTTCTGTCTGCCTTTTTGTGCTGCATCACTGCATCCTGGGGCTGCAGCCCTAGTGTTCCCCTGCACCTCCAAGGTAGAACCCTGAAGCAATGACTCAACACATAATAAAAAATAAGACACTGTCATCCTGATGAGAATGAGGGGTCAGCCTCTGTCAGGGGCATCAGGAAAGCCCTATCTTCTCTCTCCTTCAGCACAGCGATACTGGAGTGCGGGTGGCTTGTCCCTCTGGCCTTTTGCTGAGTTCAGTTAGGCCAAAGCAAGAGTTATGAAGATAGTTCCACCTTAGACTGATAAAAGTTAAGTTGGCGCTGCTCTTCGTCTTCTTCTTGCCCTAAGAATTATAACATGGTTTTGATCTATAGTCTTAGCATGATTTTTTATTTGCTAGATGGAAGGATACATGGCATTGATAGGATGTACAACTTCCATACGGTGATAAATCTCAACCTAAAACTCTGTGCCACAGATCCATAATTCTCCCACTCTGACCTGTTCTTGGCAGGATACTGGGGCTTTCATCTTCAAAACCCCAGGGCACGCGTGTTTTTAAATTACATTTATTAAAGCTGTTTGTGTGTTAATGCTCTCCTATAGAAAGGGAAGGAATCTTTGGGCTTACAGACAACCTGCAGTCTTTCTGGTAGAGAAAGGGAGCAGAGATGCCCTAAATTAAGAAAAACTCCTTTTAACTCTGAAAAGATCAATGCAGAGAGATTTCCGCTCTGATGCTATGCTTGTGGCAGTTGGCATGTAAACCAGCTCCCATACAGAAAACATGTATCAAGTTAGCAAAGTGTTGCACTGTAGTTTGCTGAGACAGAGTGATTAGGACGGTTCTTGAACAGCCAGCTCAGTGCATGCACTGGAGGGGTCTGTTCTGGCTGCATTTTTTTATGCCATCAAGTCCTTTGCGTGTGTACTGTAACCATGCTAAGCTGGGCTCTGGTGGTGACAGTCCACATTTGCATTACTTACTTGCAGTGTAAAGGTAAGAAGGATGCTCTCAAGCAATATCTTTTTTGGGAGCCCTGATAGACAACCTTGGCCAAAGCCCTGTCTTTATGGATTTTTTGTGTGTGCACCACTTGGATATAGCTCGTGTGTAACACTAGCTGGAGCTTTGTCACTGCAAGTCCTTGGTCTAGCAGTCCTCTCTCTTTATTTTCAATTATTGTGACACTTAGTTTCCTTATTACTGCAATTTCCTATAATCCCCAAGCATTTTTTTAGGAGAGGAATTACATTTGCTGCCCTACCTTTCAGTGCACTTGCTGTTGCCTTTCTGGTTCACTAACAAGAAGCCTGAAGATCTTCACTGATTTTTTAGTTTGTCAAAGTTATTTGGCGCCAGTAAGAAACTTTTCTTCTCCACTAGCAGGGGAAGGCAACATGGTCCTTAATTGCACTCTGCAACATAGCCAAGTGAACTATCTTTATGCCCTCGGAGCTGAAGCCAAAAAAAATAATAGCCCTCACTGGTCCCTCAGGCTTTGCAACTCCTCACTGAGTAAGCCAGTTTCCAAATACTTTTTTCTCCTGAGATTTATAACCACTGGGGTCATTAGCTTGATGGAGAAGATTTAAAGCTCTTGTGTGCAGGAGAACTCCACATTGGTTTGAAGGGTGATTTGTACTAGTTTGTCTTTGTTTGAAAGTCCAGGTAGACAAGACTGCAGAGAGTTTTAGTGAGAGAGGAAGAGCCTGCCCTGCACAGTTCTTGAAACTGTATGTTACTGGTGTGCATCATGTTTGTGTTGGTAGCTAGATAGAAGCCCCTGGCTTATGATTAAAGGCACTAAACTCACGCAGGTCTAGAGTTTAAGATACAACTTTCCTGCTGTGATACTGGTTGTAAGTTTAAGTCCACACCATCGCATGCCATCTGTCTGGATGTACAGTAGCAATGGCATTCTTCCTTGTGATTGAGTATGAAAGCCTGACCTGAGATGTTTCTGCCTCCCTGATCATTGCAGCTCCAATGGACTCCCCAGAAAGTCCTCTACAAAGTCCCTTCAGTGCATTAGTCACCTCCCATTCTGTCCTCCAAACTCGACTATGCCATAAGGTCAAAAAATCTGTGAAGTGTTGTTGTACTAACCAGCAGGGCTCCTTGTCTTTTGGCTAGTCTCATTGTCTGTCCTCAGCTGCAGTCTCTGGCCTCAGAGAGTGAGCTCAGGACAACTGTGCCTTAGTTCTGTGTCTGTGTGGCGCTAACAGTTCTGGGATGGCCCTGCCTCAGAAGTGTGAAAGTAGAAGTCATTTGGAAAAAAGGTGTTCACTTGCTGGTACCGTTTTGTTACCAGCTGGATTCATCTCTCTTGTTGCTCAATTTATTTATTTGCTCAATTCATACCAATTTTAGTTTGGTTGGCTTCTGCTCTTCCCTTCTGTCCTTTGCACTTTTGACTATTTTGAGAAGTTTATTCAAAATCAGTTTCATAAATTCTTACCCCTCACTGATGGAGTTAAAAGTGTCAGCCACACAGGTTGGAGAGTGGGGAGAATAAATCCTAGGAAGCCTTGAAGAGAGTCCTAGAAACTCTGTGGAAAATCATGGAACCTTTTTAGGTACTATTTATACCCTTGCAGGAGAGGGAGGGGATTAAAATTCATCCAGCTGCAAAGACAGGTTTCTGTGGTTTTGTTTTTCAGTAGTGCAACTGGGAATATGTTTCCCTAAAGCTATCAGAAGATTAAAGCCCCAGTTAGACCGAATTTTAAGAACACGATGAGGACCATTTACAGTAGCTCTGGGGCAAAGTGAAATAGGCATTGTTCACGCAGCTGTGGCGTACACAGTTCTCCTCTTGCACGACTTCTGTTGCTTTGAGGGCTTTATTCCAGAAAGCCTGTATACCACAGAACTGGGAGCAATTTCACCAGCTAGGAAATCAGCCTCCCATGCCTGCTTCCCTCCAGCTTCCCTGGCAATGCAGGGCAGATTAGTTTGGTTGGAGGGAAATAGATCTCCAGCTCTTACAGGTGTGAAGTAATAACTTAAAAAGTGCTGTGGCACGTTTTTCCTGAAGTTAGACTTTTGGAGGGTTACATTCCTTTGACCGATGACAATTTAGAAAGCTGGAGTGGAGTTTTTCAGGTGATTCTAGCTTGACTTGGTGTGTGATGAATGAGCAATTATGAGTAGACATAAATAATAGTGGATTTAAGTATGTATAGATGCTATAATTAAAAACTCTATTGTAATATTTATTAATATTTAATTATAGATGACAAAGGTTGCTATATAATTCTGTAGGACTTGGCTGATATTCTTGAGGAGGGAGCAGCCTCCAAAGCGTGACACCCTGACCCCCTGGGCAGGTGGGCAGCACAGCCCTGAGCCTTCATCCTGTGCTTTGGGAGCACCTGTGCTAGCCTGGCTGCTGCTGACAAGCCCTGATTGCTACCACCTGGGTGGCACTGGGGGCTTTCAAGAAGTTTGTTGTTGAGTTAGATGCAGGCAGAGTATGTGGTGAGTGTTGCATGGGTTTGCTGATGGCTGGAGACATGGAGGTAAGACTGGAGGAGTTTGACTGTGGGGTGGAGGTGTGCTGGGAGGAGGAAGATCTCTGGCTGGCTGGGCTACGGGGAGGAGAGCTGGAGTGTGGCTGAGAGCTGCAAAGGTACAGAAAGGCATGCTGCTGATTGAAGCAGGTCACTGCCTGGCAGGGTTGAGGGCTGGTGTGTTGGCAGGACTGCGAGAGCTGCATTCCTGGCTGCAGGGAGCCTTGCTTTGTGTCTGTGCAGAGCATGTGTTGTGTGAGATGTGGCTGTGCTCAGCAAAAGGGATAGTGCCTCTACAGCGCCAATGACTCCCTGTAACAACAACCTGTGATGATGGTGCTGTGTTTCTGTATCCTGTTTGTAACGTGTCTTTGTTGGGTGCTGTACAGACTGCAAAGTGGTTTCTAGTCTTTCCTGGGAGGTAGCTCCTGGCAACCTACCATCAGATACCAATAGCCAGTGCTCTCTGGGGAAAATGGGATGCCCCTGTCTGTGTGATGGCTTGATTTCAGGGGTGAGGGTTGCTGTGGAAAAGTAGCCAGCAAGTATAGGTCTTTTTGGTTACCAGGTGAAATGTGTAGCTGTTTCCCTTTGCTTTATAACTGAATGTCTGTAAGCTGCTCAGTGACTACAGGAGGTCTCTTGGCATGTAAAATAGGTTTACCCCATCCTCCAGTGACCCAGCTAGGAACAATGGAGGCTACACAGTAAAGAGTGCTGTAATAAAGCTGCCAGAAGCTGATGTTGCTTTCCCCTCTGAGTTTTTCTAGGCTTATTTTTAGGCAGTTTACAATTAATTCTTTTGGAGAAAAAAAAAAATGTCGTTGTGGCTTCTAAGAACTGCTGATATAAAAATCATCCCTTTTAAAGACTGGTATTCTGGGATGAATACCCCAGGGAAAGACAAAAATCTGGATATGTCATGCCAGGGCTCGAGGCAGTATGTTCAAAATAAAGCAAAAATGCATGCGTATTTCTTGTACTTTTTACTCAGCCTCCAGTTCTGAGTCAAGGGTAACACATGTATGAGCTGCTTATGCAGCCTTGTTTTTTTTGCTGTTGCTGTGTTTGTGTATATGTTTTTCTTGATCACATTATGCCGTCTGAGCAGGTCAGAAGGGAGTTATTAGAGCTTCTTGGAGCTCAAGAAATGCTTGCTCAAGGACCACACTGTCTTTGTAGCCTCTTTGAAGTAGGTTGTGTGAGCTTTCCTGATGGTAATTTTTGGAAAGCCTTCCCAAAAGTTCCTGGTGTCATTGTAACTGCTTCTGCTGAAATGAAGTGAATGGTACTCAAAGTGTTTTCTTTCCAAGTCCATCTTACTCTATGGAGTATTAAATGCACCAGTTAATTGTCATTCATCAGTAATTAGGCTAAATTGTTCCGGGGAACTGAGAAACTTCTAATCTTTTTAGACTGGCAGTACTGAGTCAGAGCTTTGGCCTCTCTTGAAATATGTGATTACTTTAAATAAACATTAATAAAACAAGGTGAAGTGCTTGAGACTACAAGAGTGTCTTTGGAGCTAGAGGTTAAGGGCCTGGGTTAAACTAGAAAGGCTAAAGGTTAAAGCCATGTGGTTCTAGGAGGAGGTCATCAGGGTCTTGCTTATTTAACTGGAGCTTGGCATCAGAGTGATATGTGGCAACCTCAGGTATTAAGGGGAAAAATAGCCTTCTGGCTTCATGATACCTTGATTGGGTTTTGCTAGTGCTCGCTCTTGTTAGAGGCTTTCTGGGGAAACAGTAAGTGTGTTTTGACTTTTCACAGACAATGCTGTAAACACACAAGGTTAACTTCTCCTGTCCTGTTCAGCTTCTTAGGAGCCTCAACACTTCAGTGCCAGGTATAGATGCTCCTTCAGGGTAGTGCCATCTGTCAAGCAGGTTCAGGGAGGAGCAGGGTCCCATGTGCATATGTGCTTGGTTCAAGAGTGCGCAGCCAGCATTTGGTTTGACTTGGCATAACTCAGTCCTTGAACCAGGGTTGTCTGGAGACATGCAGGTTATTGGATGGGCTTGGCTCTGTGAGAGCAGAGGGTTTGTTTACCACAGTGTCATCTTGCAGCTGAGTGGTGCTCACAGAGACCCTCAATGCTCTGCTGTGTCTGTTGGAAAAGGGTGATTTACCTTGGGCGAGAAATGGGGAATCCTGAGTTGATATGCCTCGTAGCAATAAGCCCTACTATGGTGAGGTCTGTGTGCAGGTGTTCTGGCTGTGGGCATGTTTTTCTAACGTTTAGAGTAGTATGTACGGAGTGTGCCTTTCTGTGAGCCTGCCGCTTATGCTGACCGGAAACCATTTGCTGCCGGGCAAGAGGCTATTGGGTTTGTGGCTCAGTGACTCAGTCTCTAGGCATCGCTGCCGGACATGAATGCTAGTATAGAGCTGTTGGTTTTGGGGGGGTTTGTGTGTGCATGCTTTTGTTGTTTGGGTTTTTTTCTGGACCTGACTGCATCCAGAGGAGTTGGCGGATGCCTTGTCAGGGGAAATTTGGCAACTATTTCTATTTCCATCAGCAGCTCTACAAATTCTCTCTGGCTTGCTGCCACTCCAGCCATCTTCCTAGTGAAGAGCTTGCTCAGTGTGTAAAAAGGGTTAAAGTGCTTCAGAACCTTCCTTGGCTTTCTGTGCTAAATTACCTTAAAATTTTGACAAGTAGGATGGCCTAGACAGATGTGTTGACATGGCAACCGCTCCAAGGAAATGCTTGTCAAAAGGGAGAGCAGCTGGCCTCCAATCATGACAAGGTACTGCAAGCAGGAAGCTGCAGCCACTGCCCTGGCTGTGCCCCTAGATTTTGCTGTCAGCGCCCTGACTAGTGTGAATAATTTATACATCTCTCTAACAGCCCTTAATGCAGCTGCAGTGATGTGAACAGTGCTAACAGAACTCCACCATTAATTTGCTGCATTAATAATAATGGCCTCCTGCTTTTGCTCATAGCAAGTATGTCCAGGGGAGGAGGTTAAAGCCAGGTTTTCTGCGTGGTGGTTCTAGTTGTTGTTCCCCGCTTCACCCCAGACAGACCGGTACACTAGGAGCTTACAGTCTGCAAGGCTGGGAACCTGGAGTGGGAGTGCATGCCTGAACTCTGACAGGCAGGACTAGTGGCTTTAGTTCCTTTTCTGCCTGTTCTGAAGGCAGCAGACCCAGCTTGCTGGAGAAACAGTGTGACCTAGTGGCTAGGGTGCTGGACTACGATTTGAGATGCACTCACTTTCCAGCCTTGGCACTGTTTTTCGGGGGAAGGAGGGGACAGATGGGATTCCGCCATTATAGGTATTTAAAGAGTTACTTGCCTGCAGTATCTGCTGTTACTGTACCTACCATTTTCTGGGTGCTGTGGTCTGAGACCCTGACAGTATTTGCTGGCCAGCACTGCTGTGCAGTTCCCTTTGGTTGCTGTGAGTTGCTCGTGCAGACCAGACTCGGTGGGCTGGCATGTTGAAGGAGAGAACCCCAGGTCTTGCAGAGCCATTAAAAAGAGCTCTGCTGCCTTTGCAGACATGTAAGCTCCTGATTCCCCAGACCAGCAGTGAAGTGGCCTCTTCAGGTGACTAAGGTGTAAGCTGTTAGTTGCAAACAGAACAGACTGTCCTGGAATAGGGAAAGGTTGCCTTTGCTCACTTCTGAGAGGTTTTGCTGTTTGGCATCTGTGTATCATAGATGTCCATGAACTGAGCAATGGTGCTGCATACTGTGCTTTCAAAAAAGAGATAATAACTCTGAGAAGCTCAATCTATTTATTTTTTGTTGAGGGGTGGTGGTCCTGGAGAAGATTAACTTGATCTGAGGTAGCATTTTCCATGCAAGTGGACACCTAGGCTTCCCAGACTGCTTTGCAGCACAGTGTGCTCAGCAGGCTCTGTGGAAAGGGTAATGCATACCCAGGTGATTTCAGTACATGGTATTATTTACCCTATTGACGTCAGCAGCTGCACACTCTCAGCTCCTCTCCACTATAGCAGCCTGCAGGAGACAAGCTGCAGAGAGCTTATGAACTCCGTAAATGAGCCTAACCTTTCCAGAACTCAGCATATAATTCTCAGCTAAGTAAATGTCCATTTGTGAGTATTTGGGAACAAACCTCCTATTAGCTTTCCGAGTGCTACTCATTTTGCTCCTGTTCTGCAAACCAACACTACACGGATTCTTACCAAAACACTGTAGCCTTTATTTGCTGGTAAGTCAGTTCAGCAGGGACTGTTACATAAAACCATATTAGGGCATTTTCCTTGCAGAAAATCACCACATTTAAGTACCTTTGTGAGCAAAGAGATCTTTTCTCAAACCACCATATTTAAACTCTTTCCTAACACTGAGTGACAGCTCTGTGGAAAATGGAGCCTTCCCATTAGGGATATTGTATTGAGTCCTTGCTGGAAAGCCCTGGAAAAATGGACAGGTAGAACTTTTGAAATAAACTGGAAAGATAAGCTCTGGTGTATGAGCCTCCTTTCTCTGAATAGCCTTTTATTGATATCAGTGCTCTTGGAGGAACAAAGAGAAATCAGTGTGTGTCACAGCATAATTCCACTTTGTTTTTTGCAGCTGGTTGGGCTTGGACAGAGTGTTTTGGACATCCTTGTATTGTCATGTGGTGCTGCTGTTGTGTGCTTCAGTCTCAGCTTTGATTAAAAAGTATGGCTCCAGCAGTTTGGGTTAGAAAAGGCTGCTTTGACGTGAGCTGAATGTAACCAGAGCAGAGCTGTATGCCTTGGTTTGCAGTCAGTTTTTGAAATAAGCCACTGTGGGCCATGAACTGCCCCTCTTATGTCTGTGGCTTTGTGAGGCCGGGTAGGAGGTGACAAAGGTTTCTGTTGCATAGTCCTGCAGTCTTTGGCTGGTGGGAGAGGGCTGTGTTGTTTAGAAACAGTTGCAGATAATAATGTTGTGGCAACATAGTAAACCACAGTGTGAGTTGTTATAGGAGGGGAAGGTGATTTTATTTTACAATAAGCTTGACTTGAATTATTTACACCCTTATACCCACATGCTTATCAGCATGTGTGTATGTATACACATGGTCTGTTTGGGATTCCCTGCAATGATGCTGAGGACAGGGATGGTGCCTTAGGGCATCCGTCTCCATGGTTATTCTGAGATTGGTGGCGATGTGTGGGCTTTGAATATGCCTTTTGACACCTCCTGGCCCCCACTGTTAACTCTGTGAGCTCCCCAGATTAACTTTTCATCCTTTGTAATATTTGTTCGTTTTCTAATATAATACACAGATTTCCTGTTTGATGTCAGCTTGTGGACAGTAAATTTATTGGCACTGAATGGTATTCTTTGTTGCTGAAACTGTAGGTTTGGTTTTTCATTCGGGGCCTTTTCTTTTAAATTGTGGATACCGTGAGTTGGCCATGTCTCTTCCCTGGTTTCAGTTTCCACTCTGTCTCAGGATTTTACACTCTGATTAACATAAAATTTCTTAGTCTGTCTAAATGTCCATGCTCTGTTGTAATTACTCTTTGTTCTACTAATTTTAAGGCACTGAGAATCAGAATAACCTGTCCAAATGAGGTTAATATAATGTTTAGTCCACACAGAGTATATTGTTAGATGTGGAAATCTTCGTCAGTGGCAGAGTGTTATTCTCTGTATCTTGAGGTGTAAGCAATGCTGCAGATGCTTTGCGATCACTTCCTATAATCCTTCATGGAGCGGAGGCAGAAATATTCGTTATTTTGCAATTGCTGTTAGCAGTAAGAGGCATATTCATTCCCGCTGAGAGAGAGCGCTTAACTTGATTGGTGAAGCTTTCAAATTGGATTCC
>Ga0065711_1049868_pt1 | contig 11094 bp, 3 predicted proteins | sample Hoacrofraction12_FD_59098 | JGI IMG/M metagenome (GOLD analysis project Ga0065711, IMG submission 59098) | Hoatzin crop microbial communities from Cojedes, Venezuela - Epithelial fraction 12 v2 (version 2) | ecosystem: Host-associated > Birds > Digestive system > Esophagus > Crop | place... | reverse complement strand
AAAAAAAAAAAAAACAAAAACTAAAAACAAAAAAAAAAAACCAGACAAGTTTGCTGAAAAGATTTTAAGACCCTCCGGATGAGGGAGTGGTGGAATAAATTTAAGTTAATGACTTCTCACAAGACTAAAATTTGTGAGCACAACTTCATGATGTGTCCAAAGTGTCATTCTACAGTAATTTATTTTTTGATCTAATATCATCTGCCACAGTCCCTGTTTGAGTACTTGAGAGGCACAAAATCTTCAACTATGTGGAGCAGAGCTACATCCAGCTCTAATAATTCTTCTTGGATTTTAAACCACTGGCTTCTGTCTTCTTCCCCTTAAAAAAGGTTGCTTAAAAAACAGGTAAATATAGAGAACAAATTTTTATACAGCTGAAAGCTACGTTCTGTTTACATGTACACTATCAAAATAGCTTTTTATTTCTGTTCTGTCCCCACTCTCAGTTCCATTACTAAACATCTTGCATGCATGTTAGTTTACTCTCAGGTTCTGTCCAAGGGACCTCACTTTTCCTCCAAGACAAAAGGTAGGTGAGGTATAGAGCATAGTCTAATGGAGAGACCCAGCCACCAGCAGAATACCACGAAGATTCAGTTCCTACTACACCTACACAGCTTTACACTATTGTTCAGCAGGTTTTACACACTCAGTCTCTCTGTTTGGGGCAGGTGTGGAACCTAGAGGAGACTGACACATTGGACCCATAATTATTTACAATTACTTCCACTCAAAAACCCTTTCTGAGAAAGTAAGGTGGAAATTTGATCTGAAAGACTATTTTGGACTTTTGGCTGTTAGAATTTTATATACTCATCTTAATAAGCACACTAGTAGTAACATTGCGAGATAAAATAAAATCTTGGTTGTTGTTACGTGTTTCACACATCATTTAATACCTACTTGTATTCCAAACAGCCAAATTATATTACTTTTGAAACAAGAATCCTTAGTGTAGGAGGAATAAGCCTAATTATTTACCAAGTAAGGAAGTAAGGAAACAAGTATATTCACAGTATAGATGTGGAATAAAGATCAGAAAGTGCTACCTCCCCCCACGCCAACATGACAAACAGTAACATTAATTTATGTTCTTTATGGCCTTAGAAACATAATTTTTCATGTGCAGCACTAAGGAGTTAAGCTCATTAGTGTAAATATACAGGTAAACGTCAATTTTCTGCTATTTCTAAACCAGACAGAAATTCATTTTAAAGTGCATTTTCTGGAAGACGGATATGGCACAGCACGAACCTTTATTTCCCCTGGGTTTCTAACATCAAAAATACAATATTTTTCTGTGTGGTTTCAAGGATGAGCTCTGTTAAGCTTGAGGGTAGTCTCTAGTTTGTACCAAAGGAGAAAAATATTTATCCCATTTCTGCTCTATCATGCTCTCCACTAGCAAAACCAGAGAGTTGATTATCCCTCAGAATCATTTTCTCCTTTGAAATTGAAAAGGAAGAACACAATAAAAATGAGACAACTGTGATATATTAATGAAAGGGGGAAATTGATACTTAGGGAGGAGAAACCAAGTATGAATAAAACCAACAGGAGCCATAAAGAGATAGACATTAAAAAAAACAACTGAAAGATCAAGAGATATATATTACTGTAATATGAATGTACATTTATCCACTGGACTTTCACACACACACAGTCTGACAATCCAGCTGTACTGATGGCAAGAATATCTTTTTTTCCCCTCTGCCACTATAGTCTGGATTGGCAGTGTTAAGTAACATCAGCAAGGAATAGCTGCAGAAAAGCTGTCATTCTTATACTTTGGAATGCTACAAGTCTAATCTAGGGAAGCTTATTTAAAAAAAGAAGACCAGCAGAAGGCAAATTCACCTGGACATTAGTTAGCATGTTTCTTTATCTCACTCCTTGCCAAATTAGAGTTTTACGATTTGATCAAAAGTATCTGTTTATTCATCCTTTATTTGAATATTCTTTCCCCAAAATAACTTGTGTAAAAGGTATCAGTAAATCATTTTCCCAGAATTCACAATCCTACCATTTTCTTGTATGAAATCAAAAAATATTTCTACTTGGAAATGACAGCAAGGCACCCTGTGAAAGTTCCAGTTTGCACGCCTTATGTTACATGACCAAATCTTGTCAGCTACTTCCAGGTCTGCTGAAGCGTAAAAGGCTGAAGTAGGGCACAGGATTTGTGCTCTTAATGCCCAGACAGACATGATGGACCAGAAAGGTGTTTTCTTCCTTTACAGAAGAGTTTTGAGCTGGATATAGAATGATATCCAACATCTCTTCATGAAAATACTGCTCATAGCTTACTGTTTTTAAAAAAATGCTTAACAAGTAGCTGAAATTTCGTCCTAGTGAAATTAATGGGCATCATGAATGCCAGCTGGCACAGTATTGGGTTCATTAGTAGGCTGAGACAATTTTCAAAACATCTACTTTATAGAAGACTATTGTATCCAGACTGGTTATTTAGTGTTGATGGACATACCTGGGGTTTCTGCAGAGCAACTGTACCGTCAGACTTGTGAAGTATTCCCAGCCATTCTCTCTCTACTGATAAAAAGGAGTTTTCCTGGCTTTATATCTGGCAATTATAAGTCTTTCCTACAAGAGAGCAGTACAGAAACCTATTGATCTATGCCCCCCCTAGGGAAAGCCAGCTAGCCACAAATGGTGGTTTAAAGGATTACATAACAGTACTCTCTGTCGGTTATTTAATAGCTATAAAACCCACAATGAAATCGTCTGACTTTCAGACTACCTTTATCTGAAGACAGAGATTTTTACTCATTTGGAAACCACTGCAGTATTCAGCAATATGAAACACAATTGCTGCAAGCCCTGGGTACCTTTGTTCTCTTTCTGTAAGGCTTTGTGGCTTGCTGAATTAATAGTGAACCATCAGCAGAAGCAATTAAAAAAACCCAAAGAAAACAAAAAGCCTGTTTTTGCCTTTTCAACATTAAATTAATTACATGTAAACATATACCCAAGATTCATGCAGAGAAATCTCATCAAGAGATTTATGAATAAATACTGACTAGGGTTCCACTGTACAGATTTTATAAAAATGAGCCACTGAAAGCATTTATCTGTTAGGTCCTGAGATGGGCATGTTGACATCACTCTAGATTTTATTCTTCGAAATATTTCTTTTTGACCCTTTCATTGCACTATGTTACCTAGAAGTCAGAAGCAGGTTACAGAAGTAAAAATGCTGTCTTCTACTTAAGCAAAGAAGATCATCCATAATAATATGTGAAACCTCAAAAGGTTCCCAAGACTCTTAAAGACTGCAGGTTTTCATATTAATATCTTAAAATATGGGTCTATTTAGAGACCATTTATATGAACACCCTTCTCTCTCTGTAAACCTTTATCACCTTTCCCCACTGTCAATCACTTCCACGCAAAATGTGGACTCTTGAACTCAGCAATGCTGAGGTTAAAAACAAGTACACACTTACTGTCTTGAAACACATTCACCCACTATTGTTGTGGGATACAAATGTTACAGGCTGCAACTTTGCTCAATTTCAAGGATCAGGATGAATAAAAACAGTTCATGGAGAAAAAACAAGGTTTCATATGTAAAGAAAAATCCATAAACTGTTATGGGATACAAACAATCACTTCAGAAATACAGCGCATTTGCATTTGAATAAACAGGTTTAGTGGGTTTATTTTATAGCTTTAAAACATATCATAAATCTAATCTTTTCACCTCAGTAAATAGAACTTTTATTTTCAATATTTTTATATAATAAATATTACATTATGATGTTATATGTAATAATGTGCACAATGTATATGTAAGCTACATGCAATGTGTAATATAACATTTATTACATTATGAATTTTGCAGACTAAGGTGAAATTTAGGATTAGTGATCAACATGCACTCTTTTCTTTCTAGGCAACATTTGCTTTTCCCCTACTTTCCACTATTTTTCCCTTTTTCACTCATCTCAGTCTAAGGATGTCAAGTTCCCAGAGTGACTGGGACAAATGGCAAGACCCATTATTTTCTTTTTTTCTTAATCCCAGAAAATATGTGAATACATGGACTTTTTACCAGCCTTGCTTTGGTCCAAATATCAAGAATGTGAAACTTTACAGATCTTTTATTGACTCCAAAGAAATTCACGATATATATAAATCTCAGAAGAGACACGTTTGGAGTACCCTGCCTTAAACTATATTTTTCTTAAATGCAATTTTAGTTAGACAAAAATAATTTCTATAAGTCACTTCAAGCTGTCATAAATTTTGGTTACTGTATAAATCCATAAGTAAATGAAATTTGTAAATATATAAACTTAACTTCAGTTCTTGTTTATACTGTACCTAACTGCACGCCCACGAGTGAAACTTAATTTTAAATACTGATATAAGTCAAGAGTTGGCAAAACATTTCAAATCTGTTTTAGACTTTAATTTTATTGCCTTCTAATGTCGAGTCCTAAACTAGCTGGACATTTGGTAGTAATATTATGAGAAACTTTCCCGTTTTAAACTAATTTACAAAATCCAAAGACATAACTCTTATAATTAAGTCTTGTAGCTGAACATCATTGCTTTTTAAAGAAAAGAGAGTCAAACCCACACTGAGAGCCTGTCTGCCCAAACAAACGGGGGCTTGGGAACACGAGCCTGTGGCTAGAGCCACCGACATCCATGTCAGGAGTAGGCTCCTGTTTCAGGCACAGAAGCCTCTGAACAATCTTTCCGCTACCAAACATGCCAATTTCAAACTGGATCATAAGTCATCTGCAGATTTCTGAGAATGTTTAATACCTACATGGTCAATTGCAAAAGTTACCTTTATTGTATTAAGCAGCACCCTGCAAGGAATCTATAAGGAGCATGGCAGTTTGCTTTGCCTTAGGATTTATTTTTTACATGGTAAGCAGTTAGGAATAAAACTTCTTGCCTTCAGCATTAAAAGCTGAACGGTTCTGCCAATGTTTCCACCATCTCACCAGCGCTAAGTTTCAATGGTGTTTTCTTACAGGATAATAACTATCAGCTCCAATCTGGTATTTCCTTTCACGATGGTAAATCTCATTTTCTCTTGATTCAGGAGGCCTTTCAGGCAACTTTTAAGAATGTAATTTTTCCATTACACATCAATTATTTCTTCTTTCATATCTGCTCACATTTCTTCAAACAACTCCTGATTCTGAAAAAAGTTATGCTTGATATAGGCTCCAGTAAAACAGGAATTTTTCTGTTAGCTATAATAACCTATTCTACTGTAAGTGAAAATATTTAATTGTATGATTACTGACCTCATTCATCATTATGAGGAGAGGTCATACACCTTACACCTTACTCTTCTCAGAAAGTCATTAGGGATACACTAGCTAAGATGTACATAATTCTCTTCAGTTAACATGTATCATCTCCATGCCCTTGGCAGAGGGGTTAGAAATAGATGATCTTTAAGGTCCCTTCCTACCCAAACCATTCTATGGTTTCATTAACTGTATTTGTGCTGATGACATAAAATTGAGGGGAGTGGCTGACACGCCAGCAGGTCATGCTGCCATCCAGAGGGACCTGGACAGGCTGGAAAAATGGGATTACAGGAACCTCCCAAAGTTCAACAAAGGGAAGTGTGGAGTCCTGCAGCTGGAGAGGAACAAACCCAGGCACCAGTATATGCTAAGGGAAGCCCAGCTGGAAAGCAGCTTTGCAGAAAAGGACAGGGGTCTTGGTGGACACCCAAGTTGAACATGAGCCAGCAATGAGCCCTTGCCACAAAGAGGACTGAAGGTATCCTGGGCTGCATTAGGCAAAGTAGTGCCAGGAGGTGGAGGGAGGTGATCCTTCCCTTCTACTCAGCACTGGTGAGGCCACAACTGAAGTACTGTGTCCAGTTCTGGGCTCTTCAGTACAGGAAGGACATGAACATGCTGGAGAGAGTCGATCAAAGGGCCGTGAAGATGATGGACCAGAGCATCTCTCCTATGCAGAAAGGCTGAGAGAGCTGGGACTGTTCAACCAGGAGAAGAGAAGGCTCTGAGGATATCTTACTAATGTATGTAGACAGCTGAAAGGAGGGTGCAAAGCGAACAGAGCCAAGCTCTTGTCAGTGGAGCCCAGTGATAGGCTCAAAGGCACCATGCATAAACTGAAACACAGAAGGTTCCTTCTGAGCATTAGGAGACACTTTGTTACTGTGAAGGTGACTGAGCACTAGCACAGGTTGCCCAGGGAGGTTGTGGAGTCTCCTTTCTCGGAGACTGTCTGGACTGTCCTTCAAAAGACTTCTGGACATGATCCTGGGCAACCAGGTCTATATGGCCCTGCTTGAGCGGGAAGGAGTTGGATGACCTCCAGCATCCCCATCCAACGTCAACCATTCTGTGATTCTGCAATTTCATTTGGAGGTATGAGAACAATGAATTCTTCTGTCTAGTCTTTGAGGGCAAATAAAGTTACTCCAAGAGGATTTAGTACTATGTGCACTTAATTGCAAGTGATGCAAAACTATCAGCTTACTAAACAGCCTCGTCTGTCAATAAACTAGCCTATCAGCATTATTACATTTGTTCCTGCTCCAAATAGCTACCAGAGTTCACTAGGTACTGCCCTGAACTTTCCCCACTATTATAAATGTAAAAAATATAAATAGTAACAACATCAGTCATTAGGCTCTCCATAACTTTCAGTTGCACATGGCAATAAATCAGGTTATTAACTATGTATTTACTTGGGTTTCTTTAGTGTAAAGGTGGACAGTTAAACTACACAGAGGCATCTTCATTTGGTCATATTTCTGCTGTTGCATTTGATCTTTTAATAGTTTTGAACAGAATCAAGCTGTAAAATAGGTAAGCCAGGACATTTATCCACTACAGACTTAGGTTTTAATTTTACAAGTGTTTTTCATCCAGTCCTTATTATTACCTATTAACAACTTCACTATATGCTTATTTGACCCCAGCCAGACTGTCTTTCATCCACATATATGAACTAAAGTCTATTCTGTCCTTCAGTTTAGACCAGAACCTGTCTTCAGATACAAAACAGATGTGGTCAATGCCCTAGCACTGTCCTAACAACCGTTTCCAAAAGCAAGACGTTTTCTCACAGCTGACTCAGCCGCATAGGAACTAATCCCAGAGCACCACAGCACAATGCAGCAGGGCTTTGCTCCACCAGGCACACACCTACATTTGTTCGGGAAGAGCAACAGACAGCAGGCCTTGCTGTAGGAATGCTTATACTAAGGTTAGGCTGGCTGGAACACTCTGATCTCAGTGCTAATTAGCTGAGATGACTCTGCAACAGTGATATTCCCCATACAGATGCTCACAACATCAATGACTTCCCACGCACTTTTTATATTTGCTCTCTAGGACTAATGGGTATTGGATGGCTAATGGTTACAAAATTAATTCTGACCGCTGAGAATAAAACATTACGGAACATAAATATATGAATGGACTTGCATTAGAGAACAGAGTTTGAGTGGAAAAAATAATGATAAAAATATTAGCTTTTCACCTCTGCCTACCAAGAAGGACAGAATACATGAGCAAAGGAAGATGAAAATTCACTACAAAGAACAGAGGGGCCAGGAAGCATCCGCCTTGTGCACTGGAATGGCCAACATAGGCAGCACATAAAAATTACTTTTCTGTCCCAAAATATGACAAGAATATTCTAGTGAAGCTGCTACTAGATAAAGTCTGTTACCTATGTAACGTTTTAGGTTTGAAACCCTCTTGCTCTTCTTTGAACCGTGTTAGATTATTTAAAGTGCACGACAAAAGCACTGAAGTTACCAATTCAGTCTTTTATCAGAGTGTGTCTCTTCCCTTCTGAAAAAAAGTGAAAAAGGAAACTGGCTTAGTAGTACAGTCCATGGGAGATATTATAGACGCTGCTATACTTTGAGAGGCATCCTACTTTCCTCCATAGTTTTGCTCTCCATTCATCACATCGACTTGAGAGGTTTGACTCCTGGCATTTACCTACACAACATTGTGTCAAACCCATACGGCAGTCAGCTGCAAGCGCAATCTCCTTTCATCGTCTCATTTCTCTACAGGCCAAAACCTGTACAGGCTGTCTGCTCAACAAGAAATGCATTCAGTCACAAGGCTTGGACCCTTCATCCATAAGGCTCAGGTGTACTAAACAAACAAGGTCTCCACTAAGTTTCACTCTACAGAAAAGCAGTTGTTGTGGAAAATGAACTTGCTTATGCCGGCCAGGCATATATAGTTTCCCTTATAGAAACAAAAATCTGGTACCATCTGACACCAATTATTTTGTTGTTAGCTTGTACGTAGCTTTACCTTATCTTAGAATTTCTCGTGTTGTTAAAAGGATGCAATTCTATGCCTTTCATTTCAAACACTAGCATGATGCTGTGCTTTCCACGCACATCTCACTTGTAGGTCCCTTGTCAAAAAAAATTATTCAAACGTGTCATATTCAGTTTTCAGTGCTATTTATTTTCTGCTTGCTTACTCATCTACCATGTAATGTCCTGCTGACTTTGCAGCTTTAGAGGTACTATGCCAGTATGCTTTGCAACTACAGAATCAGCTTCTTTTCTGAAGCTCCATTTCTACGAACCTCACGTCACCACTCCAAGACTCCTCAGTCTCATGTTTCTTTTTTCCTTACTACTGGATTTTTCTTCACTGTTTCCTTAGATGAGTCTGATTCAATACTTCAGTCTAACAGTTCTGTGCAGTATCTCCCTATTTTTATACTAAAACTTCAATAAAGTCACATAACAGAGAATTTTATTTCGAAAAGGTAGGAATAGAAGATTGTGATTCAATCTTGCTAAAGAAGATAAAACATATTCTGCTTGAAAGTATTTGCCTTAATTCCTCTCATTTGTTTGCTACGAATTTCTTCAAATTAGTACTGTTTCATTGTTTACTTTCTATTTTCTTTTTTCCATTCTGGAATACGGAATTTCATGTAACAGTTTAACTACTAAAATGCATATATATAAAGTAACATGAATTCTCTTCCGATTGGCATCCTTTGGCAAACCATATAGTAATTTTAAGCGATGGTACTCACATGAACATCTGCCGTTGAACTCTTGATGACAATTATTCTCCACGCCACATACCATCTCTATGAGAAACTGAGAAAAGCATAATAACTCATTAGTGAAAGTTTTACTTGTGATAGCAAGCATAACTATCTAATGTGTAAGCAGTTTCATCCCAGTTACAATTGTCTAGAGAGTACAAAAAACAAAAAAAAGCCATAGGGTTACTGGGACTTCCGTCAGAAATTTGGAATTTCTTTACATTTGTCTTATACACTAAGGTTTTTACTTAGAATGTGACAAACTCACAGCAATTGAACAATGTCCTGTCAGTCAATAAATTGTTGGCTTACCCAGTGAGGGTGTTACAAGAAAGCCGACAAAATTGCAGATAAGACTCCGCAGCAACCTGAAAAGCCTGTTTAGATTTGCCTATTTAGATGTCATAAATTAGCACTCAACTACAACAGCACATAAAGGAGATTACTTGGTCAATGCCAAAACAGTTCTGCAGGATAACTCAGTAGATGGCATTATTCTCACAGAAATTAAATTGAATCACTATGAAGGTGTCGAGAAACTCAAAATTGTTAGAGATGTGATCTTCAGATTATGTAGGCAACCAACCAGCTGCTCCAAGACAAGTCTTGCTGACTTTAGTTGTCTCACTAATCTAACGGGGACCGTTCAATGAAGTTATTTGGATGCATTATTAGGTTGAGTAGAAGGCCCACATTTCCAATCACCCATCGCCACTACAGATCTATCATTTTATCAAAGAGAAATAAGTTACCCATGAAGTGAAAGACATATCAAACAAGAAATACTTTGGTTTTGCACACATTCAGGTCTACATAGTAATACCCTTACAATTTAAATATATGCTCTATTTATTATATTCACAGTTCCATCCAAAAGCAAGAGTAATATTACAGGATAATATCAAAGTAACATAGTCAGACGGAGACATCATTCTGACCAAAACTGAAAGACCTTTATTCCTCACACACGTATCAACATCCAAAGGTTACAGTCTGCTAAAATAGTTCATACTTTATAAAAGTCATCTTAAGGGTTTTTGACTGGAGATACGTTTCATGCAGTCTACGTAGACATCTACAAAAATCTGGAAAAACTTATGCCTTAATGTACTATGCTGTGATGAGAAAATATACTTCAATGAAAGTGGTAGATATTTAAACAGAGCAACCATAAAGATGTTAATCCAAAACACAGATCTGGGCTTAGATTCCTTCTGTGATAATTCACTACTTCAGGCTAATTATTGTATCTTTAAGTACATTCTGCACCTCCTATTATAGCACCAATACGAAGGAAAAAAACAACAAACCAGTTGTTTATTTCAAACACAGGAACACCTGCTTTAAAATTAGTCTCACAAGTCTCACTCATCTAGAATCGTATTGCCACCAATTAGTGCATACCGTCATGGGTGAGTCATTTTAAGAGTTATTAGAAGCACTCCAGTAGCTAATAGAGAAAGAGACTGATTTTCCATTTTGAAGGACAGATTTTACTTCCATAGTACCCAGGTGCAGAAACAGATTGCTATTTGATGAACACAGTTAAACTAGTTAGGAACGAGAACACATCCCAAACACAGGAAAGGCACTGCCATGGTTTCACACCAGAATACTGAACCTTTGAAAAGAGTACACAGTCATTCTGAGCCCACTGAAAGACAGGGCATGTTGCCACCGAAGAATGGGACCACTATAGTGAACAAACTTACTATTGATCTAGTTTAATGGAAATGTGAATGGTATAGAAGCCTTCTTAGCACATTGCACTGTTTTAAAGATCATGTTAATTCCCTCTGCGTCCTGAATATTATTAGTTGGGCACATGACAGAACCTGAGCTTGACAGACCTTGACCAAATCAACAGAGTGTTTTGGTTTGGCCTGGGTAAATGCCAGGTCCCCACTCTAACCACTCCCCCTCCTCAGCTGGACAGGGGAGAGGAAATATGATGAAAGGCTCGAGGGTCGAGACAAGGACAGGGAGAGATCACTCACCAATTACTGTCATGGACAAAACAGA
>Ga0065711_1049867_pt1 | contig 11095 bp, 9 predicted proteins | sample Hoacrofraction12_FD_59098 | JGI IMG/M metagenome (GOLD analysis project Ga0065711, IMG submission 59098) | Hoatzin crop microbial communities from Cojedes, Venezuela - Epithelial fraction 12 v2 (version 2) | ecosystem: Host-associated > Birds > Digestive system > Esophagus > Crop | place... | reverse complement strand
AAAAAAAAGGGGGGGGGGGGGAAGGATTATTTTTAAACCCAGTTAGTTCACGCACCAAGTTCCCAGTGCAGCCCCATAAAGAGCTGCATGGTCACAATGACAAGGACATGCAAATGATAACTGAAGACCCAAAATGAGATCAAACCAAAATGTCAACCCTAAAATGTAAAACATTATCTTTTGGTACTGCTGCTTCTGATACTGCATCAAGTGAAATTTCAGTTTTTTCTGCGTTTCCACAGCAGAAACACCAAGTAGGACGTAGGACCAGGATGTCAGTCCCCAGCTCCGATTGCAGCAGCACACCTCGCCTGTGAACTAGCGTTGCAGTAAGGCTGCTCAAGGCACGTCCCTTCCAGCAAGGAGAAATGGCAGTGCATGCAAGAGGGATGACGGGACAGTCATAAACTCCCCGATGACATCCAGCGAGAGCAATAATAGCACTGTGTTCTGCCTCAGTAGCGCTGCTGCTATTAGCGGTGTTTAATACATCCTTGCAAAGATGTTGCTTTGTTCTTTAGGAACAGGAATTTCTCCCTCAGCATCCTGGTTTTCCCCTGTCCTCCTACATATACTCTTGACTGGGTGGTTAAAAAAAACAAAAAAAGAAAAAAGAAAACTAAGTTGAGAGGAGGTCGAGCCACTCTTAAATGGATAGGCATTAGAGCTCCCAGAAAGCAAACTGATTACACTGCAAAAGATGAGGCACAGAACCAGTGTGACACCAAAAAGTACCATTCAAGATTTGCTAATAAGCTCCAGTACGTACATTATTTCTTACTCAAAACAAGACTGAGAAGCTTTAAAAATCAGATTTCTTTTTGGAAAAATAATCCTGTCAGTGATAGCATTTATAATGCAACCTATGCGTGAAGCTCTGGCAGCCCTGGCTTGGCTTCCCCATGCCTCCATTGTCCCTACGGTAAACGGCATCTCTCCCCTGCCAGGGGATGCACACACAGCACTGTGCTCTGTGGAATTCTCCAGAGACCCCACCAGTCCCTCCCCAGAGGGAAACTTAATTGATAACCCTGGGAAAACTACATACATACTCAAAGTTTTTTTTTTTTTCCTACAGGAAGTTTTTCCTCATTCTTTACCAACTTCAAACATTATCTAACACATCCTCTTCCAGTAAGGAAGAATGAGGCAGTCAAATCACCACACCCTGGGATTTGTAGTGACTAATGGATATAAACAGCATTTTCAAAGCTGTCAAAATAATTTACAGTATCTCCCAAAGTTTCCTTTCAGTACATACAGTTGCTGAGTTAAATGGTTTTACAATTGCAAATCATTTTTAGGAACAGTCTAAAGAATGAGGGTATTCATCAATGGGTTTATTAATATGGTAGAAAGAATAATGGATGCAGTATCTTTTAAGGGGACATCACATTATGATACATGCTTTAACTAATTTGTAATCTAAAAAAAAAAAAAAAAGAATAAAGTGTATTGTGTCCCAGGGAGGCTCTTATCACTTGCCTACTGCTCTCTCTTTAGGCACTTTTAGCACCTGATTAATTAATAATTGTTGCTTGGGTTATGCTGCTCTGCAACTTCTGTACCCTAGCTGTGAATCATAATCTGGCACTAATAATTTAATAGGTGCATTGCAAGACTATCTGAGATGCACCCTGTTGAGTGTTAAACAACTTGTTTTTTGCAAATATAATCCTTTTTGATTTTTTTTGAACCTGAAGGCAGCATTATGCTTCAGTAACTCTACCTGTCACCAACCGCAGTAATTAGCACTTGTGTTGCCTCATTGAGAGACTACCTGGTAGATTCCAGTTAAGGATCCCCCCCTCGCTGTTGTTTTTCTAAAGCCATCACTGCACTCAACTGAGCTGCATTTTCATGCTGTGCAACTGAGTTCATTAAACACAAGCGGCCGGCTGGAGGGTGGTTTTTTGGTGCTATTTGTAAAGGCTGAGCCCTGGGAGGCTGGTGGCAGCAGCACCAGAGATCGGGCCAGACAAGAAAGCATCGAAGGCTTTCCCCAAAAGAACCGTATGAAAAATGCGTTTCCAGAACAAACAGAGAGAGGGAGACCTGCTGTATCACCACTACAAATAAATAACAATAGGAGCAATAAAAGCAAAGCATCCATCCTACCAACATCAAGCAACCAGCAATCGTGGGGATTCAAATAACAGGATGAAGAGGTTATTTCGGTACCAAAACTTGTTCTGGCCAAACTCTTCAGCGGGAAAGACAGAGAGTCAGACTAACACGGCGAGAAAAATGCAGGAGTGCCAGTACTCATCATTAACACGAGCAATGAGATACGGCACAGCCCATTTGTGACGACCATCCAAGGCTACCTGCCCAGCATTACCTGCAGCCCACCAGGTCAGCATCTCAGGGCCTTGGGAGGGTCCATCCCATCACCAGGGCTGGGGGAGGGGACCAAGCAGAGCCGGTTAACGAGCATGCTTCATCGTCATGGAGGACAGTGGTGACAAACAAGGTAAATCCCGAACTTGCAGCAGCTCTCCTGCCAAGCCCAACAGCTTGCCAACGGCTACGCAAGGACATCAGAGAGAGTCTGCAGGCTAACCCAAAAATAGCACAAAGCCTCAAGGCAGACTGGAAATCTCACCCAGCAGGCAGGGAGAGCTGAGGGCCACAGCAGGCTCAGAGAAGTTATTTAAAATTGCATGTTTGTCCCCACCCTCTAGAAAAAGCACCCGCGATGCCCTCCAGCAACGACCACCAGCTCCTGGGCACAGCTGCAGTCACAGTCCGCTCCCTGCAGTTTGGCAATAATGGTTTGCACTGAGTATATGCCTCAAAGCCCCAGGAGCAGGGGCAAGCACTGGCAAGGACCTTACTAGAATGCGTTTCTAAAGGCCAGCTCAGTCTGGTTGAGCTCTCCAGAGCCAGCCCACTGACCAGTACGGATCACCATGTCCTGCAATTTAAAAAATCATCTGCCTTCTGAATTTGACCCTATTTTTCTAGTATATGCAAGTTACCTTCTGGATAAAATACCAGCAACAGGAGGTTTCAGTGGAATGTCCCGCAAAAAATGATTTTTCAATTCTGACCTCATTGAAGTAGACGAAGGAGAGGAGCAAGTGCCTGCTCTCCCTGGTGCTGCCCAGAAGGTTTGCAATCTCCCACTTGCCTCCGTCAGAGCTGACAGCAGCTGCATGAGAACCGAAAATCAGTCTTTGGGTGCCAAAGGACAGGCAGCGGTTACTCTTACTTTTAAGTTTATGGTTGTTCATTTTGTTTTTTTAATTCCTCCATTTCTGGATGAGAACTTCAAAGCCCTACAGATAATGGACACCATTCATGTCCATGTAACAAGGCTCTCAACGAAAAAAACTAAAATAACCGTAACAACAAATTCTTCAATAACCTCAACCCATTCTCTGCACTGCCTGACATGAATATTACTTGCCACAGCTCTTCTGGGCAGAGCTGAGCACTTCAGAAGTGCAGGTTTTTGGGATCAGAAAGACATTCTGAGATGCTGACATGCTATGCCAGGAGGTCTGAAAAACAGCACCTTCTTACAGCACTCAGGATCACAAACATTTGCCTTTGCCTTCCTATCACTTTCATGGAAAGAGAGCAGGAAAGAGTAATAAAGCTTTTAGTAGAACTAATTTAAATTACTCACAATTTACAACCTACTCCTATATTCTTGAAAATAGCACCAATAAGAATACAGATATTCTGATCTCTCTATTAAATAAAAAAGTTTTGGCTTTCCCTTGCTTTTATATGTCAGCCAAAAAAATAATATATATATACTGCCATTATGCCCTCATCTTCACCAGCAATAATTCTGGGCAAAACCATTAATCATGAAAAATTTATTCAACACATTTTGCCTTTACTACTACATGTGAATAATCCACAAATTAAAAGGAGACCAGCTAGGGTTACCATCGCAATGATTAAAAGCTTTGGAAGAAATACAAACACTTCTGCTTCAGGGCATGTGCTGACCTCTAGTTAAGAGCAGCTGGGAAGAGCTGAGCCACAACTGCAGCAAGTGAAACCAAAAGGGCCTTCAGGAGAAAGGCTTCCTCAAACAGCCACCACTGCCCCTTGACAGAGAAGGGCCACAGACTACAACTTCTGAACCATCTGGGCACACCTGAAAACGCTGTCTGTATTATTTGCTAATACTCTACATTTCCCTAACCCCAGTCCAACACTCCAGCTCTCAGGGTGGTGGGTGGTAGGAAGCTTCACTGATAGCAAGTCTAGGAGGCATCACAAAGGTTTCTAGACATCCTTTTGCCCAGGATCCCACAAACTTGTACAGGCATATAGCCACCTATTTCATATGTATGCACCCATACACAACCACTACTCGTATATACACGCGCATGGGATCTTTTCGATATGTTGGAGCCCGGGGCATCCAGGGGGTCCTTCCCAGCCCAGGAGATTCTTCACCCCAGCTTCGGTGTTGACCAGCCCGTCACACAACACGAAGCAGCTTGCACCAGGCACCGGAGATGCCTTGTATGCAGGTGACAAGATAAGTGTGAATTTGGGCTAATTGCCATCTTTTGAAGCCAGAAGAGAGTGGGAAGATGGAATCAACAACTTGACAAAAACGCTTCCTGCTGCATTTGGGAGACAAGCAAATTGGTCAAAAAGTGAACTCTCACCATCCTCAGGAACATTTTTCTGAACCAAAAAAATATAGTCTGTGATGCATGAAAATCTGCTAGAACACATAATTCAAAGAACAGTACGAAGCGAGAAAAATCCCTGTGATTTCGGGAGTGCTTTTCAAATCAGCAACAGAGCAAGTAACAAGTACATGGAATGAAACAGAGCTAAAATCAACTTATGACAAATGTTAAATATTGATATAACAGCTGAGTACCAAAGCAAAAGCAAGAGAAAAGAGGGCCCATGATTAATAGCCCTACATTTCCTACTCCAATAGACAATCCCATTAATGCCGCAAACATTGTCACGTCCCTTGCAGAGAATTACTAGAAATACCATCTTTCTCAGGAAAGGCACAACCTCCTTTCTGCAGGCACATCAGCAGCACAGAAATTTGGGTTACGTTTTCAAGAGGACATTAGCTCAACTCCCAAACCCACTCCTGAGTGCAGTCAAGTATCTCCTCAATACTCACTGCAGCTTTTTATAAGAAGGATCTCAAAGCACATTTCAGGAAGAGACCAGTATAATTGTACAGATGGGGAAACTGAGGCACTTCTGCTTGCAACAGTAAAATCCCAGATATCAAGCAATGGGCTTTTCCTCTTTAAATGTTTCCTCTTTGTAGAAAATATGAATAACCCCTTCTGTCATTGCTAAGGGATGTTACATCTCTCCTCCTCCCCTGTCTCAGTTCTGCAGCTCGTATACACTCTGTGCTTCAACCTGGGACAAATCAAGGACCCCAAATCACAATTTCAGAAAATGAGGGACTGTTCATCGCAGCTTTTAAAGCAGACACCGGTTGACGTCTTCAGCAGTGCTGGAGTATTTTTCTTTTCTGTTGTATTTGCTTCACTGTTTATTATCTTCCTATTTATTTTAAGTCCTCCTAAGCCCAGTGGAGAGGGTTTGAGCTACACTGATCCTCCTCCTGCTTGTTTTTTTGTAGCATATGACCATTGAGGTTATAGCCTCTCTTTCACTTCTGTGTCTAGCTTTATTACCTTAAATTTTTTTTAAATACCAAAATCTATATGACACTTCTCTCTGCAGGCATCTCTTCTGTCCGAACTCCAATTTTATCACCACCTTGTTTCCCCCTTAACTACTCTGGATGTCCACAACATACCAGTGCAAAGCCTGTACCACCACCAGAGGGTTCAGATGCAAGGAGGAGAAATTAGCACTTGTGTTCAGATTTTTATATGTTACTTAATAGCAATGTATTAGCAATAACATTAGCCCTATTTGCTACTGCTAATAATTAGCTATTGCTAAACCTTAGTAATAACAGCAGTCTTCTCTTCTTTTACCTCCACTCCGTATCTTGTCGCCAAAAAAAAAAATTCCCCACCCGATTTTCCATTTTCTTTTCCTGTTTCCGGCAATTTTTCTCTTGGTGTACCCACAAATAGTTCATGACAGGTCTTACTGGTGTGTCAGGTGCCTGGTTTTCTCATGGACCAGACAGTCCTCCTTGGAGAAAACCAGTGTCTTCATGGAAAGGAGAAGGACCACATGGTGATGTGTTCAAAACATTTTTACTATGAAATTTTCTGAACAAATCAGTCTTTCAAACTGAAATGTTGAGTTTCGTCAGGAACTCAGTTTTTCTTTAAATGCCACCAAGCATTCTGATGTTTTTGCAGACATATCCACACCATTTTTGTGGTTAGCCCCAAGCCACTGTGATCTGAGCAATCCTTCATGCCACAGTGCCAGCCACGTACCTTGGACCTCAAGATAGCAATGCCTGGTTACCATGTTGAACACTAACATTAAAGCCAGAAGAGCACTCTTTGGAGACTGTTTGGTTTGTGTGCCTCATCACACAACAGGATAGACCACCTCTATTTACATTTCTGCAATAAGAACACTTTCCACCTGTGTTCATGCATTAATTCCTTTCTCTTCCACCATTTCATCTGATAAATGCATTTCTTGTTCAATTACAGTTACCCTACTGAGAAAATCCTTCCTATTTATCACCTTGCCCACTACAAACTAAGGAGCCGATTTTGATATGCCTCCTGAGAAGCTGCTTCATATGCAGTCTCACTCATCTGAATGGGTCTGCCAACACTCCCAAAGCCATTTATATTGAATATAAATATCAAACCCCAGCACTTCTAGGTAAGGAAGAGACAAAAAGGGCTCTCAGGGCACTACCTGCAAGGCCAAGCACAGGCACCTGAGTGGAGGATGTCTCCTTTTCCGTTTCCTTTCTCACATAACATAGAAAGTTGAAGACAAAAATTAAAGAAGTTAGAAATGATGCCGCTTCAAGTAAAAAAAAAAAAAAAAACAAAACCCTTTCTATCTACAAAATGTCACAGGTGGAAAAATGCTGTCCTTTTCATTCCATTTCTTCTCTCTTCTAATGAATGGGAATTTATCACTGAGATCTATTTTTTTTTTTTAACAGAAGTATCAGAGTTAAACTAACAGTTCAGGCTTGATCTTCAGGTAATGTAAATCAGAGCAGCTCAAACAAAGTAAAATCTACTTATACCAGCTGCGATCCTTGTAATGTAATTTCAAAGCATCAGCCACTGGCTTTACAAGGGGCAGAAGCACAAAATTTACTCAACACTAAAGGAAAAAGATAGTAATAGAGATCTCTTAGTGATGATTGCAGAATCAATATGATGACAATGGAAACTAAACGGCTATGAATCATCTTGTTAAGTCTAGCTGGTCTGCGGGACTGGCCCACAACAGCAAACAAACAACAAAAAAAGAGAAAAACCCAAAGGGACTCATCTGAGCCCCACAGCTACTAAACCAGTGCAGAGGACACGCTGCCATCCCAAGTGCCACGTCACCGGGATGCCAAGGGACATGCCAGCCTTTGCAGGCCCCCAGCCAGCACGACGTGCCATGCCCTAATGCCTGCCCTGCGTCCCCAGGATGGAGCCAGGTTTCTGGGGCCAGGTGAGCTATGGATGCCCAAGCGGGAGAGTGGAACATGGGTGACATTGTTCCCCATGCATTGTCTGCGTCACCACAGTTCACCTCGCTTTCCCCAAAAACTTGTTTATAGACGGCTGCTACCATTATTCATTTCAACATTAAAAAAAAAAAAATAGCAGTAATACAACAGGGGGGAGCAAGGGAGACTACCCAAGGATGACATGGGTACAAAGGTATGTAGGGAATGAGAAGGAGGGAGGAAGCACCCCAGCCACCCAGGGCCCATAAATCACACTGGCTGGACGATGACCTTTCACGTGCTGCACACTGCTAAACGTTTCTGACATGCAGAGTCCTCCTCTCCACTTCATGTGGACAACAGGGGCTCAAAAGTTATTAAAACAGTGCCTGATTGTAAGTCAGAATGAATAAAGCTCTTTGCAGAAGAGGGAGATAAAAGGTACGAAAACTTTACATAAGCAAGGATGCAGGTCAGAAACCTCCTGAGGGGATGGGTGATTTAGGGTACATCTATTTTTGTCTTCGTGCTCAACGCTGCTGCAATGGCGAGCTGTTACCATCTTTTACGATGCTCATGCCAAGACCCAGAGAGGGCAACAGTTCTTGGCTGGATTGATATTGGCTGGGGGGGTAGGGTGTATAAACGAACAAAAACTCCACCCAAAAAACTACAGCCAAACAATGAGAACTTCATTGTCACTTTATAGGACAGCATTTCTAATTAGAAAGAGCGCTGATGTGACTTACTTTTCCTCATCTTACGCCACCATCACCCCCAATCATTTTATCCTCTGTTTTGAAGAATATTAAATTCCCAGACCACTGGACCATAAACTCAATTGTGTTCTTTATCTGCATAAATAATCTAGCATCTTTGGTGCCAGTCTGGAGTAACTCCAACAAGACAAACTGAAATTTCCCGTGCACGCTGTAAGTTATATACAGTTTATACACATATGTAAATATAGCCACAGTGTGTGTATACATATACATATATATATACTCAGAATCTAAAAAGTCACATTTTCATTCCACTTCAGGGCAAAACAAATTTCCTGGTTTCTTAATTTTACTTTCACAAAAGGGAAATTTTTCCACAGAGACTTACATCTGTCTGATGACTTCTTGTAGGAAGAAGCTAAGCTTCTCAACAGGAAGTGTTGGCAAGGCTGGGTCCCTGCGTAACAAACAGATGGGCAAAATTTTCTGGTTGGGTATTATTTTTAAATGTGACTGGATCATCAAGACATTATATAGTAATCGTCACACCATGAATTCTTTGCCCGCCACAGATCAGGAACTGTAAATAAACTCCCAAGGCAACAGAGATCCTAGTGCGGGCTTTAATCCATCAAATATGGTAATTGTTAGCACAGCCTAACAACTTGCTGTTTTGCAAATAAATCACTCAGTCTTAGCAGCAAGGTGCATCTTTTTATAACTAATGCTTGGCATATGAAGTGTGGCTAATAAGATACCTCTAATTTAAGAGTCTCACAACATCCCCCTTAAGGAGATAATTGCTCCCATTGAAGGCATTGCTCAGAAAACAGCTGCAGAGAACAATGCTCACCATTGCTTACCAACCTCTCCCTGCCTCTGGAGGGGAGCTCAGAGCAGACCACCTCTGGCTGGAGCACAGAGAAGGACATCACAGGCTATGGAATAAAAAAAAAAAAGCCAGCATGGGATGGCAACTCATCAATATATATGACCTACTGGACCAGAAAGATTATGGTCATGTAATGTAAGCTCTGATCAAGAAATATGCACCTGATTAGTCTATTTTTAACAATTTTGACCTAATAAATATGAATAAGACGTTTTGAACAATATAGGTTCCAAACCCATACGTTCTGAACCATGCTTATAGTTCCTTCCTTCTGTCATCACCTTGCCACTCTTGCTGTCCAGACCTGATCAAGCATCAAAGCCTTTCCTTGCATACAGTCCTCCTCTTCCCCTAACCAGCGTTCAGCTCTGCCCACCTGCCCCTACTCACTTGTCCAGCTAGTCTCCATCCACCTGCTTCTCAAAGAGGCCAAGGTCTCATGGTCTTAAGCCTCTGGGCTTCTCCCCAGAGCTTTACCTGCATTATTGATCAGATTGACCATCCCCTTCCTGGTCCCTGCTTGTGACCCCTCTCAGACATGAGTTTGTTCAAAAGACAACAAGTTTCAGGCAGGGAACTCCTCTTCTAGGTTGAAGGGTGAAGAACTCACCCATGCTCTAGGGTGCTGCAACGTAACAAATGCCAACAGTAGGGTTTATGCCTTTTTTACATAGTATCTTCACAGTCTGCAGTGATTTCAAATGGGGTAGTGAGAAATTTTAAGAAAACAGAGGATCCTACTTGTTACAGAATATTAATGCAAAAGGTATAGGTCTTGATAGACTTAGGGCCTTTCCCAAAGAAAGCTGGGGAGAAAGGGAATTTATTGCATGACTCTAAAATTATAATTGACTAGTAAATGCACCACTCAGTTCTGATAATCAACTGCACATTTGCATGAGTTCATTTTTTTTATGAAAATGAATGTATTTTCATGATGAAAGAATCACCTGCAAGATCACAAAGATGGGACAGTGCATCCTGTAAGTCAGGGATGTGACACCAGACTAAGCAGGCTGAGTCCCCCGAAGCACAATATGAATTTGTGAGCAGTTCAGAGATCCCATCTGCCAATGACTTTTATCACCAAAGTTAGTGAAGAGCGCAGACACTCGCTGCCTCTCCATTATTTCTTAAGAACTGGACTTGTAGACCATCAAGTCTAGCACAAGGCTCAGGCTGGGTTCTGGATAAAACACCAAGTACCTGTGAAATCTAGAAGGTAAAAACAAGCACTTTTGCTCCTCATTTACTATGCCCAGCAACACAACAAACCTCATTCTGCACTCCTTTGAATCTTTGTGAACACAGAGGCATCCAAATCCCAGCGGGGGAATGGCACATCCCTTCCACTCTCAGATCACCCAAGTCACAAGAAGCCGACAAACAGCTTTGAGAGAAGGCTGCTTCACGTACAAGACAAAATTTAAGGAAAAAAGAGGAGGATCATCCAAGGTTATGGTGGGTATCCAAAACTTTCCCCCTGGGCAGCTTGAGCACTTTTGAGAACTGCACTGTGGACCAAATTATAGAGTAGCAACCCGTAACACTAAAAATTCCTCATACAGGACTGATTCTTTTTTTTCCTCATTTTATTTTGTTTTCACTGGAAGTCATCAAAATATCTAACAGCAGATCACTGCCAATCTGGTGAGACTCAGCTACTTCTAAATTGGGAACTGTGACAGGAGAATAGCACAGCATTAAAGCTTACCTAAAGAAATGAGTTATTTGAATTAGAGAAGAAGCTATAGAATTTAATAGAAGAAACTGGATCAAGAGCAGCCCTGCTGAGAGGGACTTGGGGGTACTGACAGACGAAAGGCTGGACATGAGCCGGCAATGTGTGCTGGCAGCCCAGAGGGCCAACCGTGTCCTGGGCTGCATCAAGACAAGTGT
>Ga0065711_1049866_pt1 | contig 11097 bp, 2 predicted proteins | sample Hoacrofraction12_FD_59098 | JGI IMG/M metagenome (GOLD analysis project Ga0065711, IMG submission 59098) | Hoatzin crop microbial communities from Cojedes, Venezuela - Epithelial fraction 12 v2 (version 2) | ecosystem: Host-associated > Birds > Digestive system > Esophagus > Crop | place... | reverse complement strand
CTTTCTTTCCATTCTCCTCCGCACGCCGGCGGGGGGAGGGGCGGCCGCGTGGCGCTTTTGTTGCCGGCGGCAGCCGAAACCAAAACAACAACCCTCTGACTCCATTCAGTATCTTTGCAAAAACAGAAATAAAACTTTGGAGAGGTCCACTTTCGTGGTATCTTCTTTTCAAAAATTTCTGGTATTTAGGAAGATGGCCTGAGTAAGAAGTGAAAAAATTTGAGTGCTAAGTTCAGAGATTTTATCTTAAAATGTGGTTAACATTAATCTAGTATCTTGTATTACACAGTCTTATATAAAAGATTGCTTTATGAAAATATAAGCATAATTGCTCATTTTAAAAAAAGACATGTAAGCATTGAAGATTCTTTTTGCTAAATATGACTAGCATAATGCTTAGACACTTCTTACGCAAAGGCCATGTAGAAAACAGCTGCAAAAAGCTGCCTTGCCTTCAAAACTGAATTCAAAGTCACCTTTAAAGTATCAGGACCTAACAACCTTATGTTATTCTGCATCTTCTGCTGCATTTTATCTTTGCATCATTACTTATTTTACGTCCACAGTGAATACTTCCATTTATCTTAGTACTGATTTCCAAAAACGTGGCTGGTTCGCACCAGTGACCCTGTTTGAGCCTTCTCTTTTCCTGCACCAGACGTTGCAAATCTTCCTAAGTAGCAGCTTTCACCTTCTGACTATATGGCATTTGCCCAGACCTGAGGGATGCTTCTGTTCACTGCTTCACTCATATGGGATGCTGGCTTGTACACAGAGAGGAAGGTAATTCCTCAGAACTTGGCACTAGACCACACTAGTCCCCATGCTGTAATCTTCAGACCAATTGAGGTTAGTAATATGAGCTATAGAGACAATAAATAACAGTCTGAGCACACAGCTACATGGTGTCCTGCTATTAACCTTTTGCAAAGACAAAACTGACCTTTTACTCCCATTGCACTTGTAAACTCTTATTTCATTTTGTACATATGTTTTAAACATCTCTTTACTATTCTGAAGAGCTCTGACAAAAGTTTTGAGACTTCAAACAATTTTTTGAAGGATATGTGATCACTGCACAGGGATCGTGCTTTGTAGAGTGACACCACTTCTACTTACGTGTCAGAAGTGTCAAATGAAGCTAATAGAATGCTTTATTTATGTACTTGGTCATTTAAGGTGCGGTCTAATTATGTAACAAACAACTGATTAAATGTTTTATAATTACTAAGCTGTCAAGGAAAACATAACAATTAAATTACAAGGGAGATGAAGCATTAATTAATTTAATGCTATCTGCACAGGATCTGCTGAAAGATCCTAAATCCTTCCAAGACTACTACCTACTGGTGGGTCCCTTTCTTTCAAACTTCACCCCATGTTGACCATTGCTTGTCATCCTCAGCTTCTCTCCTCTGTCCCACAATACAACGACACCAGCTCCTTGTCCTTTTCACATGGTTGTGAGTCTTGTAGCTTCTTTCTGGTAGTGTCATCTTTGACTGAACTGCCTGAGCACCTGTCAAAAAGACCAGAAAGAGAGAAGACTCAGCACTGACCAGAGCTCTCCGAGGTGCACAATGATTCAAAGGTTGAGGAAGATGTTAATGAAAAACAATGCAATCAAAAATAATTCAGATTTTTCAGTAACTCAGTTAATTTTAATTTGGGTTGTCCTTCGCTTCATTTTGGCATTCAGCAAGAGAGTAAGGGGACATTCTTTAAAAATCAAAGGGTTTTAGGTCTATCTTTTTCTGTAAAATATGAGAAATTTTTGTTGTCATAAGGACACCGCTACAAGGGAGAAACAAGTTGAAGATATAGGCATATAAGGTAAAATTCTTGCAGAATACTATGGCTGAAATACGGTCCCCCTCAGTTCTGTGCCCACATACGGGCAGGTACAAGGCATTAAACATAGAATTGAAATACTAGTACAGATGAGAAAAAATAAAGCTTATTAGATGTCCAGAAAGGCCAACTTATCATAAGGTCCTTGACAGAGACCAGCATTCTTAGAGGCAATCTCAAATGGTTTCCAGCAGAGAAACACTCTGCCACTCTTGGATGGGAACAAACTGGGACAATGTTTTACCTGCCTCAAGGAGTTGGCAACACAAGGTCTGAGCCTCTCTCTGGAGCTATGGCTATGGTGCTGAGCTCCTGCTAATCTTCTGTAGAGCTCCTACAAGAAGACCTTTTCATACATAGAGTACAGCTGAAGTTAACATTGGTATATGATGTCCACTCCACTGTAATGTCAGGCAAGAATCAGATGAATTAGAAGTTATGAAAGCAGGTTAAGCGACAGATAATTTGAGAGATGAAGGAGAAAGATAGTAACAAGACCTGCTCTTCAAAATAATTCATCTTATTTTCTTTTTATCATGTTATTTTCTCTGGGGTTTTTTGCCTTGCTTCTGTATTCAGGATAAGAAGTTTTTTAGAAAAGGAAAAAAAGTTCATGTTAAACTACTTATTTCAAAGTGTTGTACATAGTACTGTAATCCTGTTTTTCATTGCTATGTGTACCAGGGTTCCAAAAGATTATTTTAAATAAATGTATATTTATGGATAGTAAATAAATAAATAAAAGGCTCAGTGGAAACAGACGAGACCTGTGAAACAGAACAATTCAACCTGCATTTCCATTAGGGGTTTTGGAAACTAACTGAAGCATCCAGCTGTTCAGGAGGGTAGCTTCTGATAAAACCCCATGAAAAGTGAATGAATGTTTATAGTATCTGACCAATGTGAGAACATTTGCTTTATTTATTCCTATTTCCATTAAGAAAGTCTTGTTACACCAGCAAACAAAAACTGAGGAAAACTTGAGGGAAAATTAACTCACCAGAGTTAGCCATATATCACTAAAGGATCGATAACAATGCTACTGAAATAATCTGTGTTTTAAAAGTATGAAAGAGGGAAGTACCTCATTTGTTATCATTGTATAGGATACAAAATATAAAAGGCATACATTGGCAGGTAAATAACTAGCAAAACAAAGCAAAAAAAAATCTTGTGTAAGAGCCAAGGAAAATCTGGTGGAGTAGGATGAAAAGGAAAACTTGGACAAAACTTCCAACGAGGTTATTGACTATTTTAGGTTTATGTCCTTGAAGGAGACATAAAGAGTGAGTCTGCCCATTCAGAGGAATCAATACACAAATATCACTTCTTGTGTATCCTTCCAGGAACTCTTTTCCTTTTTAATTTAGAAGATAAATCCTTTTTACCAAAAATGCTTGAAGCCCAGTCATCGTTATTTCTACTGAATGCTTGTCTAGTTACAACCCTGAGAGCACTGTAAGTAGGTCTGCTACAATTAGCAGATGGCACCTTTGATGTGGACTTGAAAAGGCTTGTACTGCTAACTGTTTAAAAGTCAGTAGAGCCTGTGCTGATGGCACAATATTTAGCCTGCCTTTTTATAGTACAGCACAGATGAAAATATTTAAGGCATGCTTGGTAAGAATAAAAGCAGCTAGAGAATCCAGGAAAACATTCTGGTAAAAATTGACCTCCCCTTCACCTTAAAGGCAGGAGCCATGCTCACTTTTCAACATATGTCCTGTGTCATTAAAGAATAAAAATCAACGATTTCCTACACAACATCTATTTCCCAATTCATATCTTTAAAGGTGGATTTATTTTCTTAAGATAAAGCGAGTGGAGTGGTTGAAAGCATTGTATAAACTGTGTAACTATCTGGCATGTTTTACCATGGCTGTCAGCCAAACTAAAACATATATATCTCTCTCACTGCAGAATTCAAAGGACGTAGCGGACTAGGGAAATCTAAATTCCTCTGCAGAGATATATCTGTTGACTTTCAATGTCCTTGGTCTACAAGATAAATGTTAAACTAAATTCAACCTTTTCATATCTTACAATTTACCTTCAGCCATAGGTTTTTTTCCTTGTGTAAGATAAGAGCACACTTCCATCACCGGCAGATGGGTTATTCATTTTAATGAAATAAAAAGTTTTCATTCTATTTTATCCATTTTCTTCTAGGATACTTTGTTGGTATGACTCTCACTTTACTCTTTTCTCCAAATTAGAATGGAATTCATTCACTGCTATTGTTGCAAAGGCTGCACAATGAATACCTGTTTGAAAAATCACATGTAACAGAAGTATGTCAGAGACCTCAGACTTCACTTATGCTAGAAATTTCCATTTGGAATCCACATCCAAAAGTGTCAAACTCCAACAGTGAAAGAAGTGTAATTATTACATTCTGAGGTATCTCAAATTAGGCTTTTTTAAATCGCTATGAAGAATATTCTCGGTTAGAATGAAAGTGGGGAAACAAACAGTTATTCTCAAACTATAATGTGCACATATAAACAAGACAGTTGTGCAAGGAGAAGAAGCAATAATGAATGCTAGTTCTCTGTAAAAGTATCCCTCAAATGGTGAATTCTCTGCATAAGTATAATCTAAAAGCAGATGTGCAGCTACAGAGAGACAGCTGACTTCAGGAAAGTTTTCTTTGTGGGTTTTGAATTTCCTGGTTTTGTCAGATTTGAAGTTTTATTTACCAGTCATTTTAGGAAAGTGGCAAGTACTGATTGCCAGCATGATTAGCTCTACAGCCTTCTCTTTCATGAACTCATCAACTCTTCCCTTGCTCTGCTCATATCTTCCTGCTGAAAAAAAAAATACACACCACCATATCCATAGCTCCCAAGCGAGGCTCAGGCCTTGCATTGCCGACTCCTTGAGGCAGGTAAAACATTTTCCCAATCTGTTGCTACTCAAGGGTAGCAGAGGTTGCTTCTGTATTGGAAGCATCTGGTTATTTCTGGATGTTCTCTGCTGCTTTTTGATCTTAAACTGCAATACCTGTCAGGCCGCCAGGATAAATTTCTGTTGCTCCTCAAGGATTGGATTGCCTCCATTCAGATCCCACGCTCTCCACAGCATCGACCCAACTACTAGTGTAGGGAAGGGTTTTGAGACCTCTGAGGTTGGGACTGAGGAGGGGGTCTGGCTGTCCCTGTGACCAGCCTGTACCAGTGCCTCATAAGGACTGAGGACAGATGTAGGCAGGAATTTCCAGTTACAAAAGTGGCATCGAAGAAGAGAGGTAGACATTCTGGAAATTTCACATGTAGATTTCTAGGATCTCCTTTGGCTTGGAGAAAGCGATCTGCCCTACATTCACTCTGCCATTGTCTCCGAGCTGCCAGGCTGTGCACACCTGAAATCCAATGACATATGCATGTGTCCACCCACCTGTCCAACTCCTCCTCTCTCAGGACCTAAAATTCCTCTTCGGTCTTTTGCTCCACCATGTTACATCAACATAAATGCTTCACTACCAAGCAGACATTTAAGCATTCTTAAGAACCAGTCCAAATCATTGAACAAGCATTGACCCTGCACAGAAGCAAACTTGGCATCTGTGACTGTGGAAAGGGCAATTAACTGAACTTCCTATTAGACATACAAGAAAACCAAAGACTGATCTGGCTACAGTGGGTCCATCACTGTACTTATACCTACATTCAACATAAAGTAGAGCAGTAACTTTTGCATTTACCAGGGGAACAATTCTTCCACCAGCAGAGTTTTCAAAAACACACCTTTCATAGACTCAAATGCTAGTGAAGATGTGCAGAGAAAGGCTAAGGACTGTGTTCCGCAAGCAGTTACACAAGCATGAAACCCACCTCTGGTGAAGCAGTGTAGAAAATGCTGTACTACTTTAATTTACAAGAGAACTTTTGGCCCATCCAAGTGTATGTCACAATGCTCAGAATTTCCTTCCAGCCATGCCATTTCAGTATGACCAGCCCTTTCCTCCATCTGTGTACCACTTTCAACTGATAAAGCGTACTGGGTCTGGCTGGGTTGGAGTTAATTTTCTTCATAGCAGCCCACTTTGTGCTGTGCTTTAGATTTGTAATCAAAATAGTGTTGATAACACAGTAATATTTTGGCTATTGCTGGACAATGCTTGCACACCATCTCAAGGCCTTCTCTGTCTCTCACTCAGCTCCCACTGTGAGTAAGTCGGGGTGGAAAAGAGCCTGTGAGGAGACACAGCCAGGACAGCTAGCCTATACTGACCGAAGAGATACTCCATACTATGTAACGTCATGCTCAGCAATAAGCTGGGGGCAGTTTTTCCAAGGCAGCTGTTGCTTAGAGTCTGGTTGGGCATCGGTCTGCTGTGACTGCCTTTGCATCATGTTGGGTTTTTTTCTTCCTTCCTTTCCACTTACTAAACTGTCTTTATCTTTACCCAATAGTTTTTGCACTTTTGCCTTTCTGAGTCTCTCCTCCATCCCATTGCAGAAGAGTGTTTAAGCAACTGGGTGGGGGCTCAGCTGCCAGCCAGGATCAACCCACCACACAGAAGTTTGCAGACTGTTCCGACATCTACAGCCAAATTTGCAAAGGCTATCTTCATTAATATGACTATTTTCCCCATTATTTAACATTGGGAGGTAGCACTATCAGTATGCCTTTCCTTATAGCTACATTTCCACTTTGCATATCACACACTTATAATCTCCTTCTTCTGGACAACCAGCTATCACTGGTCTTAAGCTGACATATATCCCAATGTGTATCCCCTGTCCCGCAGTTCCACATGCCAATCTGCCTCTGTTCTCAGACCAGACTTTTCAGCACTGTACATCCAACTTTCAGGCTGTTAATACAGAATTTAAAAAAATGCACCCTTGTAATTCATTCTGCTATTTTATATTTATTGAAGGTATTTTGAACCAATGTGCTCTATGCTAACAGACATCATATATTTTCTCAAAGCCAGCATAAAACTGGGATAAAGAAAGCATAAATGCTTATTGTGTCCTCTGTCTAATCTAACTAAAATATAAATACATGACATTCACAACCTGGACAACATTGATAACTCTTAGTGATATGGTTCTTCCACAAACATGATTCTTAGCATTGGGGGCACTATTTATCCTTCATCACTTTCACATCCAGGCTATGATCTCCCAAATCAGCCCATTCATAGCGATCTGTAACCAGTTCTCTTTTCCCACTTACACCAGTTCATCTTTCCTTGATGCTGAAGAAAACCAAAGTTAGAAGCGATGTGGCACTTGTTTATATAGCTCACAGAGAAGGAGTAACAGCTATGGCATGCAGTCTATGGGGTTACTACTCAAATGTAACATACAGGCAATAAGCAATCACCCTTTACCTTAGAACTGACCTTCCAAGATCCTTTATTCAGCACAGGCCATATAAGCAGAAAACTCTTCTCAGTTTTAAAGTTTAAACCAGCTATTACTTGCCTACAGACAACCGATGTTCTCACCACTTACACTCTGAAACAACAGGCTTTGCTGAAGGTTGTATTTCAACTGTATATTATTAATATCACATCATTTCCCACACACTGAAGGCTCTTCTCATCAGTAAGCTGACAGCTGAATTGAAATCCTGATGTTGTCTGGTTTACCCCTTCCCTGCCCAGTGCTCAGTAAGGCTTTGCTTTTCCCATGGTGGGCTCTTCATACCTTCCAAGCACAGATCCATCCCTCATCATAGATCAGTCCCTCTGGGCTGAGAACTGAGCTAAAGGATAACATTTTCAGACTACTTAGTCAGTTCACACGCCAAACCTCAATTGTTTTCATAATGTTTTAACACAAACTAAGCTTTTGAAAAAAGGCTCTGTATTTAGCCAAATTTCTGTGTGACTGCATCATGCTTGCTTTTAGTTGCTCAGAGAAGTCTGGACCACATTAGGACAAATCAAGTTCTTAAACAACCATAATCTCCCCAGCAAGAATTATTTATAATTTGTTTGTGAGGTCCTCTGTTATGACAGTCATTACATCTTTTCTCCAATGTTATTTTTTTCCTTTAAATATTTCTTCTCATTTTTTCTTACTCTTTCCTCTCTTAAATATTATTTATGTTAAAGCACTACTCAAAAAATTCTACTACACCCTTCCTGCTATTCAGTAATCTAACTTTAACTTCAGATAAGATTTGAGAAATTTTTTAAATCCTGTATGTATCATAATGACTGGTGGAGTCAACAGCTAGAAACAGAGAAGAGAATATTTGTATCTTGAGTTATACTGGCTGCAGCTCCAGGTTATCCAAAAAGATGAAATGTTTGTTCATTCTATAAAAGTACCAGGTCAGCTTTTATTACAAAAATCTTGCTGGGATCTTTTCACGGCAGTAACAAAACACCGTATATATTAACTTTAAAAAGTAACAGAAGCAAAAGTATTACACTGGCAAGTAAAGTTTCTCTAAAGCTGAACTTGGCAGTGGTGCCCTGAAATTGCAGGAGCAATTCCATTAATTCTGTTGCAAAGAGTCCCAAATACTCATCTTCTGGATGTAAACATCTGTTGCCTCTTAAAAAGGTGCCAACATTTTTAAGATCAGGAAAGGCTAGTATGTTTTACTCTTCTGTTTCCTTCTTTCCCTAAATAAGTAGCAATGTTAGAAGACTTATACTTCTGATCCCAGGGAGCAAGGAAGTGTGTGAGCACAGAGGCATTCACATGACAACACTTTTATATTTACTATAGGCAATGGAAAGATGCTCAAGCAAGTAATGAGAATACAACTGTAAGCATGTGCATGGCTGAGTTGCAGAGAAGGAGAATTCTGAGTTTATTAGTTGCCAGGAAAAGCAATCTGCATACATGTGTACGGTTATCTTTCTCTACATTTTAAAATGAAGAATTTAAATTTAGTCTCATAGACAGCCACTAAAAAAGGAGAAAAATATCCAGACATAGTCATCTCTCAGTTTAACATAAGACTCCTATTTGCCATGGCCATTAGTGCTATTTCATAGAGTTATATTTAACTCATTTTTCAGGATTTGCCACCTGGGGCTTATATTCTGCCTGCTGAGCTGCTTTCTCTGCTGTGTTGAGTGTCCTGACAGCAAGATGAATGAGCATAAGCCCTACTGCTTTTGGAAATCAGCTCTTGTTGCAGAATACGCTTTCAACTTTGTGGAACAGCTTTCTCAACAGCTGGTCAGAGGACTGACTACTGGGCAGGTCTTCCTGTGCTCGGGCTGGTGCTGCCTTTCAAGTATGAAACAACAAATCCAACACACCCTCAGGGTAAAGGAGACCAACAGCATTCCAGGTCTCATTAGGAAAAGCCTCATCAGCAGGTCACGGGAGTAACCCTTCCCCTCTACTCAGCACTGCTGACGCCACATATGGAGTGTTTTGTCCAGTTCTGGGCTCACCAGTACGAGAGGCAGATGGACATACTGAAGCAAATCCAGCGCAGGACCATTCAGATGGTTACAGGACCAGAGCATCTCTCCTAAGAGAGGAGGCTGAGAGAGCTGGGGCTGTTCACCCTGGAGAAGAGAAGGCTCCAAGGGATCTTGCCAACGTGCATAAATACCTGATGGGAGGGAGGGATGAAGATGAGGCAGAGAGACTCTTCCCAGTGGTGCCCACTGAGAAAACAAGAGGCAATGAGCACAAACGGAATAAAAAGAAACTCAATCTGAACACAAGAAAACACTTTTTTACTGCAAGGGAGACTGAGCAGTGGCACAGATTGCCCAGAGAGGTTGTGGAGTCTCCATCCTTGGAGGTATTCAAAAGTCAACTGGACACCGTCCTGGTCAACCTGCTGTAGTTGACCCTGCATTGAGCAAGAAGATTGGACTACAAGAGGTCCCTTCCAACCTCAACGATTCTGTGAAATCTGCAGGTACTTACCCAAGTCCTTGCTTCTGCATCACATCTGTACAATAGGGATTGCCTGCTGCAGTGTTCGCCATTTACAGGGCTGAAAGGACTGCAGGTTTCTAGAACAGCTTCCAGACCCCAAACAAAGCAGAACTAAGTAAGCGCGGACAGTGCAAGATTCTCCCCTCCCTCTGCACCACGGAAAAGGCTGCCAACTCAGCTGAGGTTCACTTACTGCCTTCTGCTGATTACTGGGAACAGGACGAGCAGAGCTCTAAGAGCCTTTCTCAACAGCACAAGTAACATTGATAGGGGGGCTGCTGAAAGAGGGGTGGCATTTTCCTGGGGCAACCCAAGAGGACTACCAAATAAAAGAAGGTATTATATTTAAAAGCTGGTATCTAGTTCCAAACTGTTACTGTACGTTCAATACTCAGAATTGTGGTATGCAAAAAAAAAAAACCCTTATATTACAATGTGAGTAATATTAAAAATGCCTAAAAATTGTTCAAAAGTAAAGGCTTTTTCTCAAAAAAGACTTTCTTTCACATTTTAGCAGATCAAATATTCACTGCAGGAAGCAAATTATTAAGTATCCCTTATTCCAGCCTTTTTTAAAATGGAATTTATCCTGAGCCATTTCAGTCAGGTAGCTAACAGAGAAGTGTATGACTCTGAGCATTCATACTGCTGGTGCTTACCTGAGATGTCCAGAAGCAAAAATCATTATTAAAGTACAAACAAAACAGGTCTGAAATTTTGGAGAGGTTTTGTGTCTAGAAACCAATATATACAGGAAGTTCAGTTTAAAAAAAAAATGTAATCTAGTATGTGGCATGTTTTTAAAACATCTTAAATAATGTAAAACATGAGCATACTGTAACCGAGTAAGTAATAAGTGAGAACATTTCTGTTACTTAAGTGGTTTTTAGCAGTAAATATTGAAGAGAGGGGCAGCACAGGAATGCAACTTGTGACACTGTTCAAGTAGAATTTGAGACAACTAGGCCAGCTTTAAAGTCCTAATACAGCAAATCTGGCAACTCTATTCATATGTGTGCAGCTAAGCAGGCACAATTTTGTCCGCTGTTCTTTGTAATACTATAGGATATGACTCAAAGAACTGAATCCTGTAGTTTCAGAAATGTGGGGTGTTTTTCATTAAATATCACAGAATCACAGAATGGTAGGGGTTGGAAGGGACCTCTGTGGATCATCTAGTCCAACCCCCTGCTGACGCAGGGTCACCTACAGCAGGCTGCACAGAACCTTGTCCAGTTGGGGCTTGAGTAACTCCAGAAAAGGAGACTCCACAACCTCCCTGGGCAGCCTGTTCCAGTGCTCCGTCACCCTCAGAGGGAAGAAGTTCTTCCTCATGTTCAGACGGAACTTCCTATGCTTCAGTTTGTGC
>Ga0065711_1049865_pt1 | contig 11097 bp, 10 predicted proteins | sample Hoacrofraction12_FD_59098 | JGI IMG/M metagenome (GOLD analysis project Ga0065711, IMG submission 59098) | Hoatzin crop microbial communities from Cojedes, Venezuela - Epithelial fraction 12 v2 (version 2) | ecosystem: Host-associated > Birds > Digestive system > Esophagus > Crop | place... | reverse complement strand
TTTGGTAAGAGTCGCACCTCTGACTTTGTCAGACGTATCCCCGGGAACACATTGTTAACTAAAGCGCTAAACTATTACTTTGAGCTCAACTTTTGTAGACAGTGAATTTATCAATGGCAATTCCGAATCTGTGATAACTGTTGCTTGAATAAATTACCTATTTTTTCAACTTTGCGAAACTGTTTCAGTGAAAGTCCTTGGAGGGTGTCTGGCAGGCAAGTTGAATATTAGACTCCCCTTACCCCCCCTTTAACGCGACACAGATGCAGTTGCTAGCCACTCTCCATCATATTTGAAAAGTCACAGCAGTCAGGCAAAGTCCCCAGTGACTGCAGAAAAGGAAATACCACACCCAGTTTTGAAAAAGGTAAAAAGAAGAACCCTGGGAACTACTGACCAGTCAGCCTCATCTCTGTGCCCAGTAAGATCATGAAACAGTCCTCTTGGAAGACATGTCAAAACATACAGAATACAAGGAGGTGACTAAGGCCAGCAAACATGGCTTCACCATAGGCAAATTGTGACTGATTATCCAAGTGACCTTCTACAGTGAAGTGATTGCATCAGTGGACAAGGGAAGAGTGACTGATGCCATCTTCTTGGACATCTGTAAGGCCTTTGATATGGTCCCCCACAACATTATTCCCTCTAAATGGGAGAGATATGGATTTGATGAATGGACTATGAGATGGATAAGAAATTGGCTGGATGGTCGCATCCAGAGAGCTACCGTAAATGGCTCGATGTCCAAATGGAAACCAGTAACAAGTGGTGTCCCTCAAGGGTCCATACTGGGACCTTACTATTGAGTATCTTCATCAATGACATAGTGGGATTGAGTGCATCCTCAACAAGTTTGCATATGACACCAAAGTGAGTGGTGCAGTTGATATGCTAGAGGGAACAGATGCCATCCAGAGGCCACACAGGCTGGAGAAGTGACCTTCATTAAGTTCAGCATTGACAAGTGCAACATCCTGCACCTTGGTCACAGCAATCCCCAAAGTTAGCACAGACTGGAGGACGAATAGAGTAGAGCAGTCCTGTGGAGAAGGACTTGAGGATACTGCTGGATGAAAAGTTTCACATGAGCTAGCAATGTGCACTTGCAGCCCAGGAAATCTAACCGTATCCTGGGCTTCATAAAACCAAGCACATCCAGCAGGTCGAGGGAGGAGATTCTGCCTCTCTACTCCACGCTGGTGAGAATCTACCTGGAGTACTGCATCCAGCTCTGGGACCCCATCATAAGAAAGACAGGGACTGGTTAGAGCAAGTCCAGAGGAAGACCATGAAATGATCAGAGGGTTGAAACACCTCTCCTCCAAAGAAATGCTGAGAGTTGGGGTTGTTCAGCCTGGGGGAGAGAGGACTCAGGGGAGACCTTACTGTTTTCTTTTAATAAACAGAAAGGGGCTTATAAGAAAAACAGAAAAAATGTTTTTAGCAAGGCCTGTAGTGACAGGACAAAGGACAACTCTTTTAAACTGAAATAGGGTAGATTTAGATTGGATGAAAGCAATTTTTTATGATAAGGATGGTGAGACACTGGAACATGTTGCAGGGAGAAATTGTGGATGCCCCATCAAGTGCTGAAGGTCAGATTGGACGGGGCATTGAGCAACCTGATCTAGTGGAATATGTCCCTACCCATGGCAGGTGATTGGAACTAGATGACCTCATAAGGTCCCTTCCAACCCAATAATTTCTATGATTCTACAATTCTACAGTTTAAATTCTATGATTTCATGATTCTATACATTTGAGGGTGCAACATACACAGGAGTTTTCAGTATGAAAGAAAAGAGTAAGCATGTTAGCAATGAAAATGGCTAGCTCTCTCCACGTGCACCTATAAGTTGACATATTCATATCATAGCTTTAAAAAGCTAGAAAATGATGCTTATTTCCATCTTAATTATTTTGAGTAATTATACTCACTGCTTGAGTGCATTTTTCATACAACCACTACTTTCACACTACTTTGAAACAACTAATAAAGTTTGGTTGTATGACTTTATTTAGGCTAGTAAAAGAAAATGTAATTTAATCAATCTGTTATTTATGTAAATAAATATTTTATGCTACTTTTTTGTAATGATAATAATTTCATAACAGTTGAAAAAGTAGTTTTTTGGAAACCAGATGCTTTCAAAAACAAGTTATGTAACTAATTTTTTATCTGCCACTAAAAAATTTATCTATGAGATTTCAAGATATATAACATATTTCAAATTGTTCAGAGTTTTATAATTAAAACAAGGATATAGACAGCAAAGTCAGTTCTTGGGAAAAATGCATTAACAGAGATTTATTTCAATACTAGTTTCAGAATATGGAAGAGCAACACTTATTTGACTTCAGAATTTGTACCTTTCAAGAAAATTTCAGTATATGCCCACTACCAAGAATTGTTCTACAGGATTCTTCAAGAAATTTTAGAAGAGGCACATTACAGTTTCTGACCCAAGGAAACTGATTTGTCAGTATTTGGTTATTTCAAATGGCTTCTGTCAGAAGCTGCCATCAGCCTCTCTGCATATACAGGTACTCTTGTTCCTTCTTCTGATTTCATTCCAAATACTAAACATTAATTTTCTTTTTCACCAAGAAGTTTAAATGTAGATTTCTACATTTGAAATCACTGGTATTGATTGAATAGTGTATTGAAAGGAAGAGAAGGCTTCTGGGAGACCTTATTGCAGCCTCCCAGTACCTGAAGGGGGCCTCCAAGAGTCCTGGAGAGAGACTTTTTATAAGGGCATGTATGGATAGGACAAGAGTTAATGGCTTCAAGCTGAAAGAGGGTAGATTTAGATTAGATAGAAGAAAGAAATTCTTTACGATGAGGGTGGTGAGGCACTGGAACAGGTAGTGCAGGGAAGTTGTGGCTGTCCCCTCCTTGGAAGTGTTCAAGGCCAGTTTGGATGGGGCTTTGAGCAGCCTTATCTAGTGGAAGCTGTCCCTGCCCATGGCAGGGGGGTTGGAACAAGATGATCTATAAGGTCCCTTCCAACCCAAATAGTTATGATTCTATGATTCTATGAGTATCTGTTTAGTTTTTACCTTTACTTCATCTGACAATAGCATCTGACTTCATATCAAGTGTTGTACTGAGTTGTCATATATATTTTCAGAACATAAATTTATGACTCTTTCAAGATATAATTTAAAATATATTATGATTTGCTTCCTTTTCATATTAACCATCAAAATGATCAGTTACGAAGAGGTTGTGGCTATTCTGTCTCATTCATCCAGGACTTCAAGAGCTAGATATTTTTTGTGCTGTAACTGCCTGAGAACACCTAGTAGAAGGTAATTTTGTGGTATTACAAGAAGCATATATTAATTTTATGATTTTCTAAATTGCCTATGGAAAAGAGTAATCACAATAGCACACCAGACATTTTAATGCGTTTAGGAAGTAAACTGGTCGTGCCTAGTTACATGCAAATGACGAGTTAGGTATATGAATGGTTGCCTATTGAAAATATAGGCATACAAAGCAAAAAAACAAGCAAGGCATTCTACACAAGGAGACTATCCTGGTTTTGTCAAATGAGCTAAAATTAAGAATAAGTAAATAGTAATAGTAAGAAGATTATGAATAAGACAGGATTGCAATTAATATCAATAAATGCTGTGCTGTAAAAGTACTTAATAGCCTAATGGTAAGTCTCAAATATTTACTCATATTCTATATGGAAGATAGATTACAGATCAAAATTCAAACCTTAGTTAATTCAGCTGAAATGAATGCAGCAGTTATAAGGGGTAACCAGTTTCAGTCTTTAGACAGCAATGATGTAAGCAGTTGTAGATGATATGAACCTCTGATTAAGCAAGCCATAGATACAGAAAAAGCACCTTTTACCTTAAATTCACTTATCATTCAAATTCAAATTTTACCACTGTATTACTAAGCTACAAGAATATAGAAAGCATAATAACTGATGCTGAAAGAGAAAATTCCAGGTAAAATCTGGTTGTCGTACATCTTTCATGTTCCAGTTGTTAAACTCAGCCCTTGTTATCTATCTTGTACATTGTCATTTTCCAATATGTTTTTATAGTATCTAGTAGGAAGTATAAATCATGTATTGGAGTGATCATATCAGCTTTTAGCAAAATAATGCTGCATGTTTTTCCATCGCAGTCATACTCTATACAGTAGACTTACAGTCACACACTGTGATTTACAACAAACAAAAACTACTAAAGACAAACCCTATTTCCTGCCCCTAACAGGTAGCAATATCTGGGCTTCAACAGGTTCATTATTTTGAACTAGTGTGCTGTGGCTTGTTCTAGTATTGCTTTTGAGACATGCAGAATGATCATTGTAGAAGACAAAAAAATAAAAGCCCCTACTGATCATTCAGTTTTGTGTTAGAGGAAGAAAAAGAAGCACAGGTGAAGAGCTGAAAAATACTAATGGAGGGATTTTTCAAGTGCAGTAATCTTTGTGAAAGAAGACTAGAAGCTAAGATCTGTCAAATAAAATACAAACAGTACTAAGATGACAAAAAATGTTGAAGAAAGTTGGCCATGAGGAGAAGAAGAAGGTGAAAGATGACATTCATTAACAATAAAAAATAATGCAGGATAAGGTTGAGCAACACCTGGTTTCTGAAACGGATACTTCTGATGACGTCAGCCGAAGCTTTGCTACAAACCCCAACAGGACAGCTTTGTACTAACTGTAACCATGATAATTTTATGCAAGGTTCATAGCTTCTGCTTCAATGAACAGAAGCTGGCTAATAACTTACCAAAATGCCAGCTGAATTAGAAAGCTGCAAATCACTGAACTACATCAATTACATGCTGAAAAGTTTCCATGAACGTCAAAGCTCCATGTACGCAAGTAAAGTGAGCATTAGTGGCATCAATCTCCTACAGAAATGAAATGCTAGTAGTACATTCTGCAGTCTATGCCATTATTCCCTGGTAAAAATGGTAAATGCATAATTATGGGCTCTGTGTTTGCAATTAGTTTTTGGTGGGCCAGTCTGGGCAAACTCTTGGAATATATTTCTTTCCTGCATTTGATAGACTGATAATACAGCTTGCAATTTGTTATGAAGTTGCCTAGTGCTTTGGTGGATGTCCATCAGTAATTCACAAAATGAGATAAATTCACATATAATTGTGACCTTTGTTGGTATCTTACAGCATTTAAGCATTTAAGGTAGGTGCTAGAAAGCCTTTGTGAGATATTAAGCAACAACTTTTCTAATTGGTTTTGTTTCCAATATAGACGTCTTCAGAAGTCTTCAGAAACTTAGATACTCAGTGTTGTAAAACATTTTATTTCATAGGAGCTTTTGGATTTAAGCGAATATTCTGTTGATTTCTTAGGGCTCTAATTCATGACTAATTGTTTGACTTAAGTAGCCACATGAGATACAGAAACCCCACTTAGACATTTCCAATGTAGACACCACAGTGTCTAAAAAAATAGCTACCTGGCCCCAGGAGTGTGATTCAGAACACATAATTTAGATACTTATACTTCTTATATGACATAAGGGAAGGATGAAGTAATGAAGAGTGACTAATGACTATGAAGAGCGATTCAGAAAGATTACGTACTGAACGTACACTAGAAGCAGTCTATTGTCAGAAAGTTTTCATGCTTTCAAGCCACAATAGCTGTAGGAGGAGCTGCTGGAACAACATTTTGCAATTAGCCCAGAGACTAGTAAGCCAATACCAAACTCCAGCCTTGACCTTAGAAAGCTGAAAGACATATTCCTTGTTTCTCAGATGAATGCTTTACTCACTTGACTACAATATATTTGGACAAGGCACCAGTCTTGAGCAGAGATGGAGAATCACTCTTCTGCCAAGCATTTAGTTATTCGTGATCCAAATAAAGCAAATAGAATACAGACTGATTTTGGTTAAGCAGTCAGTGAACTAAACTCTGGGATGGACATCCGAAGACTTCCATGCAAAAGACTGGGTCAGAGATGATACACCTTGAGCTAAGGAGGAAATTGAAGTGAAACTCTTTTTCATTCACTTTTCAGCCAAGTCACTCCTATGTAAAGGATGATACTGGCCCCTCACCTTTTCCATTTGTGTTTTTGAGATAAACTGAAAATATCTTCTGTGCTGATCTGTGGTTTTAAAATGCTCACCAGCTTAAATCAACTTGGCCTTTTGAAAAAGTGTTAATTTCTCTCTGCATCATGATTGTGCTTGTACAGGTACTGGTGTACAGGGGATAATAAGGAAATTATAACTTGCTCATGTCCAATCACAAACAGGTATTGTTGGGCAGTGCTCATCTGGCAATGACAGGCTTACTTCTGTCCTCTTGGAACTAGAGGGGGGCACTTCTGCCATGAGTAGCCAGCCAGGGAGCTTCTAGCATACGGTGTCACAACACGAAGCCTGCACAAAGGCACTGCTCAGGACAAAAGAGACCTGGATTATGTCTGCCCAACTCTATCTGATGCTGGAATAACAAAGCAGATAAGGTAACAGTTCTACGGAAGGTTTGCCCGAAGATCTGGACTACATCTGCTGTATTATAACTGTTGGCTCTCAGGAAGGAAACAGTGAAGCCCAGAAGCACTCCTAACTTTACATTCTTACAACATATTTGAGGCAGGAGGCCAGAAGGGGATAGCAACCCAGGTAATAATCCCCAGCTGGCTTTAGATATGGAGAAGGTCAAAGAGACAGGTCTGGGATTGCTTTGGACTAGTGAGGCCACTGACTTTTTATAAAGACAAGTGAAGTTAAAAAGCAGTAAATGGATAAAGAGTGGGAACGCATCCTCAGGTGTCCAACAGCTTGCAGAAGTGTGTTTGTGTTGTAAAATATAAAACTTTGACCAGAAATCACCATCCACCCACTATATTAATAAATGTTAGATTTTATGTCACTGAGTGGTATGGTCTGATCTCTCTACCTACCCCACCCTACATTCACCATGACAATGAGGCCACACTCGCATGACCTCTGGAATCACATTCTGAGAGCACCTATCTCTAGAGTGTCATTTTTTTCTGGCAAAATTAAATATTATTTTCCAGAGTAATTAGTCAGAATGAGAACGAACATATCAATATTAGCTTGTCAGGTAAGGATTGGTAATGCTCTGTGAATACAGAAGAATTTGTGTACAACGTATGCAGACACATGCATTCAAAGGAGTGGGGTTTTTTTCTAATCTTTTTATGCATGTATTTTATGCCTTGCAAAATGAATACTGTTTATATTTTTATCTTTTTCTCTTTTTTTTTCTGCAGAGGACTGTTGCACATGTAGCAACTGTCACTGTGAGTATTTCAAACTGTATTAAACTTCAAATTCAGTCATTTGAAAAATATTATGTTTAACAATTTACAAAATGTCTTGAGGCTGATAAAGAGGTTTCATTTAGGTCCAGTCACTACCACTAGCAATTTAGCAGAACACTTTTCTGGAAGGTGAGAGTGACCTTTCTTGATTGAACAACTTCCCGTGGTTATTCCTCTTCCAGTGGGATGAGGAATGTTTTATGTAATGCAGCTGTTGGACATCATAGAATGGTAAATTACTCTAACCACTCTGCCAGAGAGTCTTAGGGTTTTTTAGTATGTTTTCTTTTTTATTTTCACTATTCAGAAAGAATTATTGTATGAACTGACTGTACATGGAAATTCTTCTATTAACAGCCTTAGAAAATGGAAGCTTCTGTCACAGAATAGCTGGTAGCAATACAAGCATATTCACTATAACTGCATGCTTGTTCCAAATAAAGGAAGGAGATAGTGTTGTTTAAATTCTGTCCCTGTTCACTTCTTGGCTGCTTTTTTAATGCTGGTAACAGTTTTCAAACTGTGATAAGTCTGGATGGAGAATGTGCTAGTACTGCAATTAATTATTACAGAGACAGCCCCCTGTAAAGAGGGGGCTTTTAGTTGCTGTTAGTGGGCTAGACTGGAATTATTAACACTGAGACAAAATTTCCTTTATATGTTAATGAGCTTTTGAAACATTTATTCTATGAAACAGTGACCACCAAATCCATTCTTAAAAAAAATCTGGAAGTGGTATAGGGATAAGATACAAATAAATCAGAGCTTGAGCAGAATCAGTGTCTAATAACATACTTATGAGTCAACTGTTTCTTTTTGCCCTTTCCTTTTTGGTCTGCATCTAGTCTTACCTGCGTGTCTGCTATTCAGCTACCACTTCACTTGAAAAAATTTGAATACCATTGCTAATGAACCCTTTAAAAATTCCTGAAGGTACTAGCTTTCTGCACAAGCCCAGAAACACTATATTTGAACAGTGTAGTGACTATCTACTGCCTTAACAATGCACGGGAGTTATGAGGAATAACCCCTACACACTCTAAGGGACTGTGATCTCTGATTGGCCCTGATTCACTCTGATAGGATCAGAAGCCTTTCAAAATAAATTTGTAATCAATTTTTTTAAGAAAAGTGGCAATGACACTAACCTCAAATATAAGAACTTAAGAGAGGTTACAGAATCCTCTCAGAAATGTGTAGGCATGGGATAAAGTCTCTCCTCAGACTTAAGAGGATTTAAAGCTGCTTAGAACATTGAAATTTCATGTGGAATTTATTGAAATAGAGCTCAGTTTTTTGTTGCTATCAGTACCTACAAAGTAAATTCCTTTTGTAAATTTTTTCTGATTAAATATTTATGTATTTCCTCATCATTGTAGCACTTGTTTTCATTTTATCCTTTTCATGTCTCGATTTTATCATGTTCCTTTAGGTGGAAAGAAATTATTTCCAAATCGTGAAATGGCAGATGCCTCAATTTAAAAAGTATGGCTCTGATTTTAGATTACCAAAAGTGAGAATTTCAAAGGAAACTAAATTGCTTAAACTCATCTTGTTCAGTAACTTTCAATGAGATATTTACTTTGCCCTCTAGTACCTTTAAGAATCCCTCCTCTGATCCTAATTTAATCACTTGTATTAAAGTGGTAGGTTTTTGGAAGCAGTGAGTAACAAGAGTTTCCACTGACTTCAGTCAGTGCCGGCCCTGCAGCCCCTCCAGCCCAACAGGCAGTCACAGCCCCCCGATGGGCACCACGGTTGCTGCTGCCACAGCTGCAGGGTCTGCCTCGGTTTCCCCGGCGGGCACAGCAGCTGCTCCAGCCCCACCTCCGGCTGCAGGCATCGTGACTGAACCCAATGATCAACCTCTGCTGGTAGCAGTCGCTACTGTAAAAGTAAAGAAAGACGCAAAGAGAGCAGATCGCTCCAGGAGGGATGACAGTGAGCCAGGGTCATCGCGGGAGATAGAGACAGAGATCATCAGCCGGTCCTTGTCCCTGAGTGAGCTGCGAGACATGCGGAAATATTTCAGCCACCACCCAGGCAAGCACATTGTCACCTGGATGCTGTGGAGCTGGGATAACTGGGCCAGTAGCTTGGAATTAGAGGGCAAGGAAGCCAAGCAGCTGGGATCCCTGGCCAGGGATGGGGGCATTGACAAGGCCATAGGGAAAAAGGAACAAGTCCTCAGCCTCTGGAGGAGACTTCTGTCAGGAGTGAGGGAGAGGTACCCCTTCAGTGACGATTTTGTATTCTATCCTGGCAAGTGGACAAATATGGAAAGGGGTATTCAGTACTTGAGGGAATTAGCTGTGCGGAAGCTGGTTTACTATGAACCAGATGATGACCAGTTACCCACAGACCCAGATGAAGTCCAGTGCACAGCATCTATGTGGAGGAAGTTTGTGCGGAGCGCACCCTCCTCATATGCCAACTCATTGGCAGTTGTAAACTGGAAAGGTAAAGAGGCACCAACAGTGGATGAGGTGGCTGTCCGACTCTGGAAATATGAAGAAAGCCTCTCTTCCTCCCTCATTTTGGCCATGGAGAAATTGTCCCAGAAGGTCCAGCGACTCGAAGAGAGCATGTCCCACTCCCCACCAGTATGGGCCATCATCTCAGCTGTTAGGGGCAAGCGTTCCTCTGCTCAGGAGAGATTATACAGAGGCTACACACCCCGGGGCACTCTATTGTTTTACCTGTGTGACCACGGAGAGGACATGAGGAAGTGGGATGCAAAACCCACCTCAAGTCCAGAGGCACAAGTGTGTCAGTTGCGAGGTAAAACAATCACCAAAGGGGATTCTGTTAGGAAAAATGCCACTCCAGTTTCCAGCAGTCAGCTCTCCACACCAGGTAGGCAGTTTGATCTTGATTCCAATCCTCTGGAAGGGACCTCCAAGTCATTCTTACAGCAAGTGAGTAGCAAATTCTCTGACCAGGATTAGAGGGGCCCTGCCCCCAGCCAGGTGGAGGAAAGGGACAACGGCGTTTATTTGTCGGTGTGGATTCAGTGGCCTGGCACGTCAGATCCACAAGAGTATAAAACTCTAGTAGACACTGGTGCACAGTGTACCTTAATGCCATCAGAATTCAAAGGGTCAGAGTCCATTTGCATTTCTGGAGTGACAGGGGGGTCCCAAGAGCTGAGTGTATTGGAGGCTGAAGTGAGCCTCACTGGGCAGGACTGGCAGAAGCACCCCATTGTAACTGTCCCTGAGGCTCCGTGCATCCTTGGGATAGACTATCTGAGGAGAGGGTATTTCAAGGACCCAAAGGGGTATTGGTGGGCCTTTGGCATAGCTGCTTTGGAGACGGAAGAAATTAAACAGTTGTCCATTTTGCCTGGTCTCTCAGAGGACCCTTCCGTTGTGGGGTTGCTGAGGGTTGAAGAACAACAGGTGCCAATTGCGACCACAACGGTGCACCGGTGACAGTATCGCACTAACCATTCATCAGCTGATCCGCCAGCTGGAGAGTCAAGGAGTGATCAGCAAAACTCGCTCACTCTTTAATAGTCCCATATGGCCAGTGAGAAATTCTACTGGAGAGTGGAGACTGACAATAGACTACCGTGGCCTGAATGAAATCACACCACCGCTGAGTGCTGCCGTGCCAGACATGCTAGAACTCCAATATCAGCTGGAGTCAAAGGAAGCCAAGTGGTACGCTACAATTGACATCGCTAATGCATTCTTCTCCATCCCTTTGGCAGCAGAGTGCAGGCCACAGTTTGCTTTCACCTGGAGGGGCATCCAGTACACCTGGAATCGACTGC
>Ga0065711_1049864_pt1 | contig 11097 bp, 3 predicted proteins | sample Hoacrofraction12_FD_59098 | JGI IMG/M metagenome (GOLD analysis project Ga0065711, IMG submission 59098) | Hoatzin crop microbial communities from Cojedes, Venezuela - Epithelial fraction 12 v2 (version 2) | ecosystem: Host-associated > Birds > Digestive system > Esophagus > Crop | place... | reverse complement strand
GCTGGTCGACAGCTGGCTGAACATGAGCCAGCAGTGTGCCCAGGTGGCCAAGAAGGCCAACGGCATCCTGGCTTGTACCAGGAATGGTGTGGCCAGCAGGAGCAGGGAGGGGATCGTGCCCCAGTACTCGGCACTGGTGGCCGCACCTCGAGTGCTGTGTTCAGTTTTGGGCCCCTCACTACAAGAAGGACACTGAGGGGCTGGAGTGTGTCCAGAGAAGGGCAACAAGGCTGGTGAGGGGTCTAGAGAACAAGTCTTATGAGGAGCAACTGAGGGAGCTGGGACTGTTCAGACTGGAGAAGAGCAAGCTGAGGGCGGACCTTATTGCTCTCTACAACTACCTGAAAGGAGGTTGTAGTGAGGTGGGTGTTGGTCTCTTCTCCCAGGTAACCAGCAATAGGATGAGAGGCATGGCCTCAAGTTGCATCAGGGGAGGTTTAGAACAGATATTAGGAAAAATTTATTTACTAAAAGAGAGGTCAGACAAGGGAACAGGCTGCCCAGGGCAGCAGTGGAGTCACCATCTCCGGAGGTGTTCAAAAAACGTGTAGATGTGGCACTTTGAGATACGGTTTAGCAGGCATGGTGGTGTTGGGGTGATGGTTGGACTTGATGATCTTAGAGGTCTTTTCCAACCTATCATTCTATGATAAAGGAATGGCCAACCAAAATTTTGGTATTTCCTTAATTACTATACTCCTTTAACACACAAAGACAAACCTAGTATTTTAACAGGAGTAAACTATATCCACCTTATTTTCTTCAATTTTCTACGCTTTAATAACATAAATTGTGTTTATTATTATGGTAGCAGCCATTAGTAATTATCTGTTCTTTACAACACCTTCTCATTTAGCTGAAAATAGTGGAAAAACACAAGCACAACAGTTAATGGCACACTCAAAATAAAAAGCTCTTAAGACAGTAATTAATACTAGTAATTCTTCAGTCATCACACACTGATCACATTTTTGTCTGCATTTAGAAATATTTAACTTCAAAACAAAGACATCTGGATATGGCAGAAAGAAACATATGAGCTAAGTTAAGTCATGTTTAAAAATAAACGCAAATTTAAACACCACAAGCTTTTCTGCTTCAATTTCGGGTTCACCTCCTAAAGCTAAATATTTACATACATATTGTTTTAAAATATTTTGTATAATATAGCCTTGCACTGAGAGAAGTAGCGTTTTCCATGTGCATTTCAAGGCAGCAGTTCAACAGCACACAAGCAGCGCTCCAAACAGCATTTCACACCATGAAATGGAGAAGTGCACTGGGATGACTTAATACCACTGTGGAAACTGTTACCTGTTACCGTGATTGCTTCCAGCTCACATATGCATCTGTAATGCCAGATTCTAAATTCTACCACAACACTTTGGTGACATCTGACTTTTCACTATAAATGTCTCGGGATCTTTAAGTGACTTGAATAATCATTAATTATGTATATGCAAATAATGTCCCACCACATATTCACCATACTAGCAATAAGAAACTATTCTTAGTTTAGGAAAGTTTTCAGTCAAGGCAGGCAAGACAAAGAAAAGATGTGCACAGAGAAGCAGGGGGAGATGTGCACAGAGAAGCCCAAGTCCCAAATAGCTTTGATGCCATCTCTATTCTACCCCCGAGGGCCCTCTTCAACCAGGATGCTGGGTTAATGTCTTACCTGAAAAAAAAAAAGTAATCACAAATAGAAACATTGAAAAACTGAGGGTAAATAAAACCAATTTATATTTTTTCTCTAGAATTTTAGATAACAACCATGTGCTTTCAGAAGCTTTCAGTTGCAAAAAAAAAGAATACTCTCTAGTCAACTTTACAATCTAGGACAAAAATTTATACATAGGTGGGGTATATCTAAGCATATTGAAAAAATATTTCTTTCTGTATTTCTTTAAATTTGGCAGGACTGAAAATATTTGTGTCAATTGACATTTTAATTTCAATGACAAATTTTCATGTGTAATTACAAGAGTTGGAGTATGTAAGCCAGTTTCCAGAGTCTTAATAAATATCTCTGTTAATTAGAGATGGTAGAAATCTAAATCTTCAGAAATATAATCATTCATGCAGAAGGCTCATTTATATGGCAAATCCTGACATGGGACTAACGCAGACTGCCACCAGTGTCAAAACACTGTCTGCACCAGCACCAGATCCCCACAGCAAACCTCCGTCCTTCCATCACAGAGAATCATCACATTTCCCCACAGAGTACGTAAGTTGGTATATTACCACATGTAACAGAAAAGCTCAGATAGGGTTTTCCTTACTAATTAGGAAGCAGAAATTCACAGCACAAGTAAAACTTGCAACTAGATATACTACACAGTGTCACAAAGACAATAAAACCTAAATACGGGGAAAAAAACCCAGAAATGACAGGAAAACATCTCCTTCTCAATTGTACATCAAACTACTCAGAGCTCCAGAACAAACTTGCCTCAGTATACCCCATCACAGCTGTCCAATGACATTACAAAAACTCTCTCCATGTCCCCTCTTCACGCATACATACAGCATAGACACTTCAGCTTTTGCAAACATTAACTCTGCAATCTACTGCGCAGAAGCTTTTGTTTATGTGTTCCTTTAGATACTATGAAACCATGGATTGCAGAGGAACGCACAAAAATACCTTCTGAAAGGAGAATCTTGCAATTGTTTCCACACAGAGCCACATCCTGGTATGTCCAAGCCTGATCAAGGACAAAAATACATTCTTCCATCACAGTTTGGAAGAGGAAGGGGGAAAGGATGATGACCTTTATCTCCAGAAATCTCCCAGGAATTAAATCTGGCTTTTTTTTCTAAGAATAAAAACATGAAGTCTCTAAAAGCATTTAGAGGATCCAATACATTGCTAATGCTACTTTCACAGCATACATTTGTCTTAACTGATTTTTCAGCCCATAAGGCATTTTGCAAATATGTTCTTTTTAGGAGCCAGGAATATTAAAATATCAGGCAGATAAGTTACATAATCTGTGTCTTTTTTTATTAGGAGGCTGGAGAAGAGCATTATCTGTGCTGACAGTGTCTGGGCATTTTGACTAATCTTTTTACAGTGCTTCAATTTAATAACATCCAAGCCTGGAACACACTCCGTGCCTGATAAGCAGCTCACACAAATCCAGAAAAAAATTCTTTGAAGATGATACATTTTTTAAACTGGAAATACCATGAATCAGTCACACTGTAAGTTACATACGTTGATCATGCCAGAGCCCCTTCAGCTCGACTATGGATTTACATTCATCTTTTAACCCATGTTCCTAAAAACAGCAGTACAGCTCACAGATAACATACCAGTAAACCTGTTTATTAAAAAGCTGTAGATGTCCAAATGACTCTAGAAAAGCTGACCTTCCCCTTTCAAAGGATGCTTTCACCTATATAATCTTACCTAAGACTTCAAAATAAGCTATACAAATAAATTAGATTTTCCATAGAGATAATAAATCTGTAGTATATCTATGAAACAGAACGGAAGTGTGTGCAGTCTAAGAGTTGCATTCAGATTTGATGGTCACTATCCAGGAGGACGTCTATTCAAGTTTCCCTCTGAAATATTTTCTTTAAATTTAGGTAGATACATCAGTGTAACTGAGACACACAGTAATTCTATAAATTCTGTACACATCTACTGTCTCAGCACCCCTCAAGACAACATTATGGGAAAATGTCAGGTTTGCAAGGTTCACCAGTACTTCACAAAGCCCATTTGAACCAGCAAAGATGTGAGAATTTACCCAAAGAAGATTTGTAAGCTCTACCTCAGCATGTCTGAAGCAACAAAGCTGAGAACACTCTTGTAAGGCTACAGGTATTATTGCTACCACCAGATGAAAGTTTTATCCTGCTTTCCACTAGAATCCATTTAAGAAATTTTTGCCTTAAGATACTTTGATCGAAGCATATTGGGTTGCTGTGCTCGCTTTTCTAAGACTTTTGCAGTTCACAAACACTGTTCACCTTTTTGGTTTGTCTGCTGTTACCAAAGAAATCAGTTACGCAACTTTTTCAAGGTTAAAATGATTAAAAATACTCCATATTCAGTTTTTGGTAACCACATTCCACTCTGTTCTATTGCAAGGCTGCAATATTTTAAAGGATTAACAATAAGGATTTATCACACTTCCCAAAACATCTTCTGACTGGGGAAAACATACACCTTGTCTGGTGGCAAGATGCAGTACACTCTTGTACGTTACAAGTTGTATACACCTTTGACACTGATGGCCAAGGCCATGTCTTGCAGCAGAGACCGAATTGCAGTAGGAGATGATGTTTACCTGCTCACAAGAAGTACTGGGAGTATACTGGCATACTTGTTGCATGGCCAGAGACCATTCACAAGGCAGATGCAATATTAGGGTGACATATACTCATTGATTGTATTAACGAGAAGACTACCAAACCCAAGAAGATAAAAACAGAGAGATTGTTTGAAGTTTAATCCTAGTATTGAATGCATACAAAACCTGTGCCCCTCTCCATCAGTGCTACTTCCTCACATGTATCTACAGTGCGAGCACAAGCTGACGCGTGTTCTAAAAGAAGAGAGAGACACATGGGAAAGTACCTCAGGGTGGGGACTGCCACTGCTGAACTTCTCCAGTGCCATTGAGGCTTGGCCCAATATCCTGCTCTTCTGCTGGTTACTCACCTCACCCCGCAAACTTACTCACTGGCCTCATGTACACAACTTTAAGCCATGCAGCCCCTTTTCTGTCTGTAACTCTTCTTCTATATCGTTTTTTCCTCAAAGTGTAATTTCTAAGTTTAGCAGCATTGGAACACAAATCTTAAAAGAAAATGCAATATTGTCCCACTGTAAAATTGTAAAAAAAAATAACGATTTAAGCCTTTCCAACTTAGCTGTCTCTTTACTTCTTCACACCCGGTATTACACATAAGATTTTGGTGAAACTCTTCTTATGAACTCATTATTCTGCCTCCTATGCAAATATAAACTTTGAAACCTATCTTCCTTTCCCCTTCCCAAAATTTTAAATATGCCATTGTTAAAATAAACAAAAAAATAAATAAGTTACTCATTTTTGCAAGACAAACAGCCCTTCTGTTTATTCCAGTCAATGTAAAAGATTAAAGAATATGTAGCTGTATCTAACGCTGTAAGCCACAACATTCACATCCTAAACACTTGACTTCCAAGCACAAAGAAGCAGAAGGTACAACGTATGCACCTAAAGCAGCATGTTGTCTTCTAATTTTGCTGTGCAGAAAATAGCCTTTTTAGAAGTTATACGCTACCAATTTATATAACAAGTGTTAAAAGAATACAATAAACGTTATACAAATCATCTGCAACTAAAGTGCTGAATGTATTGCAATACTATAATACCAGCCTTTACCCCACAACAAAATCTCTTAGGCATTGTCTTACCTTCAGTAAATTCACGAGGCTCACTTTAATGAAAATTGTATCTGAGAACATACATTGGCTCTTAATCCAAGGATATAATTTGGCCCTTAAGTATAGAACTGAGAAAAATATCATTAAGGTCAGTATTGATATTTCCTTCACATTCCTACACTACTAATTTAAACTGCCCCAGAATCAGGCATGGGTGTAACTGCTGGCCACATTCAGCCCAACGGGTGTACTAGGTCAGACCACAGATCTCCCTACCTCAGCGCACCATCTTCACAGGGGATGGCCAGGGGAGTGTGTAAGAACAAAGCTAGTATGTAGTGATACCTCCCCAGAATGCTGGGGCTTAAAGCCAGGTAGTGTCTTTGAATTTGGAAGAAGAAGAAGAAAATATAGATTAGACAATCCAGCTCGTTCTAGATGAACATCTCTTCCTGCACAAAAACTGAATGAGTATGTGCAAAGCATATAAATTCTGATACAAAGTTTCATTTTTAACTATGTAAAAAACCGTCTGTAACTGCAGTTTCTGTGCACCGAAATGTCTACCTTTACATGTTTTCAGCAGCTTTAAAAATATGCCTTGTGATTACATTAAATTTTTACAGTATTGTAGAACTAAAAATTGAAAGGATCAATTTTATGACGAAAATTGAAGGGATCCAAAGAGCACTTGCCTAATACGGGTGTCATGCCCAGGTCATAATAGTAGAAATGAGGTTGATTGGCTGCTGTTACTTATTTACAAAGGTACCAAAGGGCATTGTATCTTCTCATGGATTACAGCAACATTCATCTGCAGACTCTAAATTTTTTAAATTTGCCTCTCTTAATGTATCATATATGAAAAAAACCTCAAACCTACCACCACCACCAAGCAAACCTTGCTTCTACCTGTCTATTCAGTTATAAAACACTGAATACACCATGCAAAGAGCACATTGGTTAATCTTTCTTTCTTTGGACAGAAGAAACAGAAGGCTGAAGGGAGAGAAGAGCAGAAGAAATGGAGTAACATGTACTGATATATGTATCAACAAACTACAGCTTGAACTCTGGAGCTAGGAAACCACAGAGCATGAGTTTTGTAGAAGTCTGACTGACCTACAACAGAAATTTTTTTTTCTGCTTTCTGCATGACCTTGGGATGGGGGCAGGGGAGCAGATAAAGACTAGCAAGATTTGTTTACCTGGACAAGAGTTTAAGATTAGCAAACAGCAAACACACACCAGTTTCTACAATTACAGTGTGCCTTGAAAAAAAGATATGCCTTAATTTTTGCCCATTTCCCAAAGAGAGATGTAAATATCAAGTAGAAAGTTTCAATACAAATGGAATGAGTTGCAATAACTTCATTTTCTATTTTGTCTAATGCATCCATTGAAGAATGCATTTATTATATCTTCAGGGCTTTGTAGTTTTCCTGTTTATTTTAATAACAGTAGTTTCATGCCTAGAGCTCCATGTACTGAGATAAAGAGACCAAGGCACCTACACCAAAACCCACTGTGGATCATGCGAATCGTAGTCTTTCTTGGTCTGTTAATATATTTGCCATTCAGACGTATACACCGGTAGCAGCCCACTGTAATGTGAAAATTTGAGCTGACTATAGGGATAGAGATGCAGGTGAAAACACATTAAGCCAGCAGCCATTTAATCAAATTCCTATTGCAGCCAATTCCAATTTTTTCCATTATTTAAACGAACACAATGCTACTGTCTTCCATCGACCAAAAATAAGCATGGCATGCAGAAGACATAGGCAGAAAGGAAGGAAAAGGGAGAGAGCATGACGAAGAGGTGAGAAACACAGATACATAAGCCATAGATACAGTCTTTAGCCAGGGCTTTCCATCTTCAATTACACCAAGCAAAACAGAATCAGTCACCAATAGGAAAAGGCCTAATATGAGCACACAAATTACAGGGAGCTCGTTGAGTAATTAAAGGTTAGAGTTGAGCAACTACCTGCACCTCAGAGTACTCACGCATCTTCTCCGCCGTGAGAGATGGGATGTGACGCTTCTGTGAGGCCTCCATGTTTCATTCAAAACGCACTGTTTTACCCAAGACCAGCTGGACTGGCCCTTTGAGCGACACAGGCTAACACGCAAGCAGCTCAAACCCCAAAGATGAAGACCAGCCGCAGGGAAACGATGATTAGCAGCTGGGGAAAGTCAGGAGTGTAAGATCTTCCCTGGTACATCTGCAGTCATAAAGGGGCCTATTTCTAACTCACCTGTAGTGCCAGAGTACAAATGTAAACTAAGTAGTAAAGTAAGACTGCTGGGGGAAAAAAAAAAAAAAAAAAAATCCAACAAAAATGTTGCATGGTGCACAGTCACAGACTTCTTTCAATATTTTGCATGTTAGAACATCAGAAGAAAATAGTATTTCTTACAACAAAAATCTTACTTTGTGGACATGCGAAGTAAACTGGAATAGGTAATATTTCAAGGTAGCAGTACTACGAGTAAATACTGCCTGCTCCGAGTAACAACCCAAGTATCAAATCCTTGTGACACTCCACGTTTTATATGATCCTGCACAGTCTTGAAAACTAAATGTTGAGGAGATAGAAAGCAGTGATCAGCAGGCCACCAACGCAACTGTAGCCAGAAACACTGTGGCAGGCTCCTACCAGAAGTATCCTGGGCTTTTGGGTCAAGTTCATGAACTCCATTTATGCCACATGACCAATACAGAATCTCTAAGCAATCATTTGAAAAAGTAACAGTAGCTGAACTATTTCATACTTAACGGAGAAACACACATGAAATTTCTTTCACAAGAACTGCCCAGTCACAAACCTACTGTTCCTCTTGCGTGGCAGGGTACTGCACTTGCTTAGGTCTCACACGTTTACTCTGCTTCCCCCTGCCCTGTCGTGCCCCTCACTAGCCTACCGATTATTTTTTCCATTCTGTACCGCAGTGTCTCCTTTCTCCGTACAGTTAACTCCAGAAATCGTTAACTCCCTCATTCTGCCAAGCGTATCCTATGTAATATTCCTAAAATACCAAACATACAAAGTAAACAAAGGATATGTTACAGTAAAAGGTGTATCAAAGAAATGGGCAAAAGGAAAAGAGAAGCATTTCAGTTAAACTGGGACAATAAAAACTGCAGATTCAATTTTCTACAAAATGATCTTAATCAAATGCTTGGGATTTCATAGCATAACTAAATTATCCGTTCTCAGTAAAGCCCATGAGAATGACATATCTAAGACATTTCAGTACCTGACAAAATATGCCACTTCTAAAATATTTAGTAAGCATTTGCATAACACTTGATATGGTTTTAATTTCAAATTTATTAAAAACACAATGATATTACACAAAACCCAGACATACATACAACTGTAAGAAATAACAGTTTACTATGGCTTCCAATGGAAAAGCAGAAAGTTTCCCATGGATTATTTTCTTTTAGGCAAGGAAGGAAAGTAACCCAATTCATCTAACCTAAAGAAACAACATCACATTGGCTAAACACAAGAAAATACAACTTCCGCCAACGCTGTTGTCTTACCAACAAATACTTGTCATCTTCCGTTCACCCCACTTCCCTCCTAAATTAGTCACCATCTGCTTAATCTCAGCTGAGATCTCTGTATTTCATCTACTGCAAAGATGAATGTTGGGTATAAACACAGCTCTTGGGAGGCAAGGCAATCTCTGCTGCAGGATAACAGGAAAAATGTCTCTACATGGTTACAATCATTTGCTTTTCACCACTTATTCAGAGTAAAGCCGCAGAAAAGTTCAGGTCATTTCCTGACTGGCACGGCAAGTTATAGCAAGATACACATTCTATTAATTTTTAATTGCACTGCTTGCAGACTGAAAGCCCAAAAGGGGAGCGTTTCTTTTTAAAGCATAATGAAGGGCACGGAAACTGCTTACCTCACTCAGCTCTGCAGGGGAGTCATTTCCATATTTCATAGCAACTCCAGAATTCATGATTAGACTTCTCAGGGCTTGACGATTTCTGCAGATCTTAATGCTTCGAAGATTTGTTCAACTGATTCAATACTTTCTTCTCCAAAATTTTTCCGTCTTACACATTTTGCTCTAGACAGCCATGTTTAGTCCACACTGATAGTTCAAATTAATGATGCAAGATCTTCCAAAAGAGCCAAACTGGTTCTGGCTTCACAGAGAATCCATTGCTACGAGAGACTTGTTAATACTGTGAAGTGCTCAAGAGAACGCAGGGAAGGAATTGCTTGCCAGGATCCCAGGGCTCTCTTAGTCCATCTGCAAGGCGTGCTTCATCTCTGCTGTCTGTTTTACGCTGCTCTTTTCTGCAACTCTGTTTAAGGGCATCTCCCAATGCTGCTTAATGTACTCAGAAAAATTTGATGAGCTTCACGCAAGTTCACCGAGAAATTAAGAGGAGAGTGCTGTTACAGCCTTCAGTGTTTGGAGAGGGAGAAGGGAAAAGAGAAGCAAGCTCCCCTCCCCGAGACAAACCACTGCTGCACTTCACGCTAAAGTTTCCCCTGCCAGTGAGCCTGGAGTTTAAGTGGTTTATGATCAAACACAGCTGTCTCGCTGCTGGCTAAAGGGTGCATGGAAGGGGCGGTACTAAAAGGAGAGTGCAAGTGGGAGGGAGAGAGCTACAGAGAGTTCATTTTGGAATTACAGGCATCTTTCCAGCTTTCTGCATACTAATTACCATGCAGAAAACTATAAAGCTAAGTAACAGGAAATGCCACCTGGATAACAATAAATTGGATTCCTATTTCCCTATTCCCACGTGCAATTAAGTAAGGAAAGTTGGGGGGCTTTAGGGGGTGGGGGTTGTAATGATTCCAAAAGGTCACAGTAAGCCCAAAAGCACCATTAGAAAGCTGCAGATTTTATGTAACACACTGACATTTTACCAAGACTTTCGGGAGATGCTACTGGAAGAAGGGAGGAAAAAAAACATTTGCTTTCAGGATTCAACTAATCATCCAGAAAAATCCTTAACAAGCTGGATGTGTGGATGCGCCGCACCCACTGCGAGAACCAGCAACCTCCCTTCCCCTTCCCTCCATCCCCTAAAACACAGTGACGGCTCCTCACGCTCCACGGCGGTGGATTGTGATACACTTCTGGAGTTAGAAGTAGGAAATACCATGCTCCGCAGCCGAAATCTACCTGATCATCTTAATACAATGTGTTATTAAAGTGTCAAATGAGTTTAAAAAAAAATAAACGGTGAGAAGCAGGAACAAACGCTATGCAAGTGGCACAATTCTCGCACCCTGTCAAAAACATTTACACGGCAAACCGTGCTCCCCAAGAGCTACATTTGGAAAATCACCTTGTGATGTTTTTTTCCCCCCCCCCCTCCTCTGTTAACTACAGACTAACATCAGTTTTCAGACACAGGGGTAACTCGTCCAGGTGACAACACAGAAAGCGCAGTAAGAGCAAGAATCAATATGCTAACTGCTCAAAGCTACCAACAAGCGGTGGCACCCCCGCGTCCCTGCCCCTCCCCCGCGCCCAGCAGCAGCCGCCTTAGCCCCTCCCGGCCCGGGGGGCAGCCGGCAACGCCGCAATCTCTCCACAGGGCTTTTGACTTCCACCCTCCAGGTTTACTCTCCAGCCTTTCCGCCCTCTACCCCCTTGTTTTTCCCGCTCTCCCGCTCGCTCTCCAGCAGCCCGTATTTCGGGGTTTCCCTCTC
>Ga0065711_1013292_pt1 | contig 11097 bp, 7 predicted proteins | sample Hoacrofraction12_FD_59098 | JGI IMG/M metagenome (GOLD analysis project Ga0065711, IMG submission 59098) | Hoatzin crop microbial communities from Cojedes, Venezuela - Epithelial fraction 12 v2 (version 2) | ecosystem: Host-associated > Birds > Digestive system > Esophagus > Crop | place... | reverse complement strand
CTGAGGGTGACGGAGCACTGGAACAGGCTGCCCAGGGAGGTCGTGGAGTCTCCTTCTCTGGAGATATTCAAGACCCACCTGGACAAGGTCCTCTGCAGGCTGCTGTAGGTGACCCTGTTTCGGCAGGAGGGTTGGACTAGATGACCCACAGAGGTCTCTTCCAACCTCTACCGTTCTGTTATTCCGTGATTCTGTGATGACTGTAATTGCCATCATGGCCATGAGTCATATCAAAAAGGGATTTTTTTCATAGCTGTGAAATTCATTCTCTTCAACTCAGTTAAAAATACTCTTTTTTAAATATAGGCTTTGCTTGGAAAATTCTGGTAACACAGCTCTGACCACCCACTCAATAGTTTTTATTAGTTTTGAGCTTAAAATAAACATAGTCAGAAAATTCAGAAATTAATAAAATGAAAGTGTAATGCTGAAAGACAAGACATCCCTGAGAGTTTAAATAAAGATGCAGCCTCATCAGATTCTTGAGATAAAGAGCTAAAATACCATTATCAAGTGTGTGAAGGAGTCTCTGGATTGTGCCAGGGACATTTCTCAATTGTCCCATAAGATCTTAGTGTCTGTCTTCATAGTTTATTAGGGAGAGAGAATGAGAATATGCAGATATTTGGCCCACTACCTAAAGAGTAAAAGTTGCATTTACTTCACAAGGCCTGGATTTCATGCACTGTGTCTAAAACCACTAGTAAAAGCTGTTCAGGACCTTAGGTAAATATTGCTTAAAATTATGGAATCTCTCAGTAGGGTCATTAAAAAAAAAATGTCACAAATTCACAAGTGCACTCTGTGTTGAATGTATTATGGTAATTGAACTGTCACAGTGTTGTCTAGTGTGCATCTGTGTCTAATTGAAAATACATTTCATTGCCATTTTAGCTATAAACAGCACGTGAAACCCTTTCTTGGAGGGCTGGGGGATGGGTTCTGCAGCTTTCGGTACTTTTTTTTTTGTTTTGGCGTGAGCTGTAACCAGGAACACTGGAAATTAGAAAGCTGAAGAATTAAATTAATAAAACTAGCCATATGCTAAAGATTTTCAAGAAACTTTGGGTTTAACTGACTCTTCAACTGATTTGCCTGCCACTAATATCAACATTGACCTGAGCAGGAAAAGTTTATTAACAATTTTCCATTGTAGATCATTTTAAAAGAGTTATGTACTTTAGGTCTGAATATGATATGCAATAATTCATAGCAGAGTAATCCATATGCTACACATCTCTGTTAATCTGTCAAGCAAAAATGTTAAATCAGGACCAGATGAGAAGAATAGATTTACTGTGACAACATATTTTGGATTCCTTCTTTGCTTTTTTAACCTAAAAACTTTTACAAGCTAGATATTATTCTTAGCTAAATACTTATTTGTGGCTTTATGTCCTTTCCTGGTGAGAATTCGTCTGCTCTCACCAAGGCTCTCAGCAGAGACTGCCCGAATCACTAGTTCAATATTCATTACAGGTCATCCTCTAAGTAATGCTGTATTTATTGCTAGGTCTAAAGAAACAAAAAATTGTAGAGTAGATGGTAAATATAAACATAAGTCTGCAGGGGAATAGATCAGAAAGTATTCTGGGTATTGTTTCAAACTCTTGTTACAAACAGAAATTACAGAAAGCTGACATACTACCATAAGAAATATTTGGCTCACTCACACAGCCAAAATTACGTAACTCTTACGTCTGAATAAAATCAAAAGTATTGATGGATTTGCATCAGTGGCCATACCAGACAGAAGTCAGAAGGGCACACATGCAGGTGGGTCTCAGCCTTCTAGATTGGGGACCTAACCACAGCACAAGTTGTTGGAAGTCCATGTGCCCTTGTCTCCATCTTGGCTGACTTAGCTGAATTTAGGACACAGCCTAGATTCACATACATGTCCACAAGCTAGCAAACAGTCCTCGTTTCCCCATCTTAGGCACAGACCACGTGAATGTCCCAGCCATGATCACAAGACATAGCCAGTGTGGTCAAAATTCCTATTTTAAGGAGCCCATTTCTGGTTGCAATATGAAAAAAACCCGCCATTACTATTTAATCATCAGATAGCTTCCTCTTCTCATGAAAAATTAATCTTGCTATAGTCAATGTGAAACAAAAAGTGTGCCTGACCCTGCTTGTGGCACTTAGCCAAGAAGTCTTCACTTGCCTATCAGAAACATGGGGAATCCTGCGCTTTTGTCTCTCACGTTACCAACATTTGTCTTATTTCTGTTTAAAAAAGAGATTTGCTTATTATCTTCAGCCTAGTCTCTGGTTAAGAGAACCTCCTAACCGAAGAGAGGGATGGGGTTTTCAGTGCCAACCTTTCTCAATTGCATGTAACCGAGAAATGAAATGCACAAGGCACATGTTGACCATTTTGATTCATCACTCAGCATTTCGCTAAACCACTCACTTATCATGTACTGATATGCCTGATTAAGACCAATTGGAGTTGCTGCAATGATCTTGAGACTCTCTTCCATCCATCCAGAGAATGAAACTATACTTCCATGATCACCTCTTAGTTCCTTATCAGTCAGTCATACCTGTGGGTTTTATTAATGCAAAATAATTCTCTCATCTTCTTGTCTCCTGACATCACTTTCCCCTCTGGTTTAACGGTAGAAAGCAATGAAGAAGAAGTATAGATATAGTGTGTGTCAGATAATCATGGTAGCTACCAGGCAGACAGATCATCAGACCTTTCACAGAAGGAAATAGAATTACCGATATGAGAAGCCTGATATCAGATGAAGACGCTTTGTCTAGGAGAATCAAAATGAGCTTTTACAGGTTAAGAAGAAAGATAGCTGATGAAAATATACACTAGAGAACATCCATAAGCCTGCTGAGGAATATAAATAAACAACAAACAAATAATGAAACCAAATGTCAAGGTTTATACATAAATTGTTAGCAGCTCTATGAAGCCTACATATATGGTGATATTGCAATAGTGCTGTATTTCCACCTTCCCATCTATTTCCTTGACATTTTTTTCAGATAGATAAAAACCTTTTTCTAACTCTTAACACCAATGGCATACTTAAATATTGGCTTTTTCTAGAGAGAGATATTCCTGAATAAAAATAAGATAAGGGATTACTACATTCCATGTTTAAGCACCCAGAAATTAGAAAATTCTGAAATGAAGACCACTACTTCTGTAGCAGTCCTAAGTCCATTAATCACTTAAATATATAATATTCAATTTAAAACCATGGGTTTTAAAGTACATGATGTACATACACATTATAAGCAAAATATGTGTTCTGCTATCCCACCAAATATTAAGATTCCAAATGAGTTTGGCATAGACAACAACGATATTTTTTCAGATATTACAACTTTGATATTTTCATGCATATTTCAGAATCAAGGTCCTTTAGTAAGCAAGTTATATCTTGCACTACTTTATTCATCCCTCATTTTTATGTCCTGCAGCTTGAAGTACTATAATGGTATAAAGTACATAGTGCAAAATGGTGCAAAATTATTTTAGTGTGGCCAAGATTTTTACTTAGCATAGAAAATGTAACAGGGTCTACCAGGAAGGTTTTTCTCCATAAGATCTTTGGAAACATGCTACTACTGAAAAGACTAGCAAAAGATCTCATAGCTGCGAAAGTTTCTTAAGAAAAGGTTAGTGTCTCCATACCTGTGCAAAAAAGTGTATAAACAACTATGGAGTTAATACAGGCAAACTGTGCGCACACTTATGCTTTGCTTATGGTAAAGACTCAGGATTTACTAATATAGTGTATTCCAAGAAGTCAGAGCTATCGTTGTTTCAACTCTATACAGCATTTATTACAAAATAGTAATGGAGTAGCTGTTCTGGATAAGGCATTCATGGAGGTGTTGCTGCTCTGGTACCTCAGCTATGACGTGCATGCTTCAACAGAGCTGCAAAGCAGTAGCAGAACGTCACTGAGTAGCTCAGGACGAAGTAGTGAGTATTGCTGGAAGAACCTAGAGCTAAACAAAGACAGTACCGCTGACTGGTGATTACTGATTATGCAGAAAGCTAAACCATCGCCTGTGTTAAACTGCACAGAGAACGGAAAGTGAAAGATTTCAGACTAATTCAATGCAGAAAAAATGCTGAAAACATCAGACTGAGTGAAACTAACAATTAAAGAGCATGAAAATAGCATAATTCTAATCAATATTGAACTTCTTGATTCAACATGCAGCAGCTGCAGAAAAGGTGGCAAGTTGCCATCTTGTAAGGAATGTACTAGGTATTGCATGTGGCAAGGTTTTGGTAGCAGGGGGTCTGCAGTGGTGCAAAGACATCAGGAGCCATCCCATGTCAGACAGAGTCAGTTCGGGCCAGCTCCAAGATGGACCCACCACTGCTCAAAGCTGAGCCCATCAGAGATGCTGGTGGCATCTCTGTGATAACATATTTAAGACAGAGTAAGAAACACTGTATGGCAGCTGTGAGAAAGGAGTGAGAAAATGTGACAGAAACAACTGCAGATATCAAGGTTAGTGAAGAAGGAGAGGGACGAGTTACTCCAGGTACTGGAGCAGAGATTCCCCTGCAGACCTTGGTGAAGACCATGGTGATCATGGAGAACCCCACACCGGACAGGTGGATGTGCCCTGAAGGAAGCTGCACCCATGGAGAGTCCACGCCAGGGCAGACTCCTGGCAGAAGCTGCGGCTTGTGAAGAGGAGCTCACACAGAGGCAGGTTTTCCGACAGGACCTGTGGCTCCATGGGGGAACCACACCAGAGCAGTCTGTTCCTGAAAGACTGTACTCTGTGGAATGGACTCCTGGTGGAACCATCCTTGAAGTACATCAGCCCATGGGATTGACCCATATTGGAGCCATTGGTGAAAGACTGGATCCCACTGGTGAAGGACTGTATCCCAGGGGAGGAACCCCATGCTGTAGCAAGGAAAGAGCATGAGAAGGAAAGAGCAGCAGAGAAGAAGAGTTATAAAATGACTGTTACCCCCATTCTCCATCCTCCTATGCTGCTCAGGGGGAAAGAGGTAGAAGAGTTGGGAGTGAAGATAAGCCTGGCAAGATGGTGGGGGGAGAACAGGGTACGAGTGGAAGGTGGGTTTAGTTTTGGTTTTATTTCTTACTAACCTATTCTGATACTAATTTGCAATAAATCAAACTATTTCCCCAAGTTAAGTATGTTTCGCCCAAGACAGTAAATGGGGAGTGATCTCCCTGTCCCATGGGCTTTTTTCATTGTATTTTCTCCTCCTGTCCTGCAGACGAGTGGGAAGTGATTGAGTAGCTTGGTTTGCACATGGTAGCCAGCCAAGGTTAACCCACAGGTATATGCAAAATATTGACTAGCTCTCACTCTGAGAAGCCATTTTTGTTACACTCTAGAGAAATGTGGATAAGATTTGAGAGTAAGGGGATTCTGAATAAACTATCTCAGCTTCTGTTCGTGAGTGGAATGACAGAAGTCTTCAGGGGAAACTGTGAGCTGGCATCAGTGAAGTATCTATCCCACTAAGTGTTACTATGAAATAAAACTTGATGAGCTGCTTGTGATTACTCAATAAACGAAACTAGGAGACTACTATTTAAATGAAAAGGGAACACATAAGAAGAATGTATAAACTTATTGTACAAACTTATAGGCCTGATGAATAAACAAATTATTTGCTGTAACACCAGTTAGGTACTCTTCATGTAATTAAGACAAAATTGGAAGCATATTTTGGAATCGACTCACTTAAAGGGAATTATTAATTAGTTTGTGCTTAGGAATGGTTTGCTTTAAATTGTTGGGAAGAAATTTTAATCAAACTTTTCCAATTACTTTTTGTGAAAAAAATTTTCTGCCAACAGGAATAATCAAGAAAACCCACAAGTCTTTCTTTATTTTCTTTTTCACACTGGCTGTCATGTATATAAGAAGACAATAAATAGGTAAAAAACTGGTCAGGTTATATCCCTGAGCCCAAATAGGCAACTCTGAAAGAATGACACATTGTCTAGAAATTGTCTCGGTGGAAGTAACAAATCTGAAATCTTCTGTGAAGATTCTACAAATTACAGAAAACTACCTCCTACATTCAGATTGGATCTGTTCTTGCTTCTGAGGAGGTCAGTAAACATCCACTGCTTTCAGAGGCCAAGGGAAACTATTTCCTCTAATGAAGAAGCAGAACTCTCCTCTCACACGTATGTAGAAGCAAGCATCCATATGTTTCAGGAGACCAAAGTTATGAGAAGCCTCAATTATTTGTGACCTCACAGAAGTCATTTGGTCTCCTGGCACCCAGGCTCTACCATTACCAAATGCAGACAATTATACTTGTCCTTGCATCTCACTACTCTGAGGGCAGATGCACAAGGAACTGTGAGGCTCTTACATACTGCAGTGAACACTTCCTCCCTGCAAGTGTTCAAGGCCAGGTTGGATGGAGCTCTGAGCAACCTGGTCTAGTAGAAGATGTCCCTGCTCATGGCAGGGGGGTTAGAACCAAATGATATTTAAGGTCCTTTCCAGCCCTTACCATTCTATGATTCTATGATTCTATGATTCTATGAATGAGGCCAAAAATAACATGCTGTTACTCTCAAACCCTGCCTTCTTTATTTATTTCTCCCTTGGCAGACAGCAAAATATGAAACCCCAGCCTGCACAGCAACGCTGAGATATGTCGGGTCCCCCGGTCTCATCTCCTGCAGGGAACACCTGCAGGTGCTCTACCTGCCAAGGGTGACAAGCAAAAATACTGCACAAGGGCCGTGGGCTCCACACGCTCCATCGCTGTACGCAAGCACATGCCAGCTCCTCAGAGAGCCACAAAACCCGGGGACCAACAGACTGCTGCCCAAAACGAAAGGGCAACAGATTGTCACTAGAAGCTAAACAGGTCTGTAGATCTAACTAACCCTGATAATCTTCCTTCTATGTCAGTGGGTTTCACTAACAGATTTCCTTTACCTTTTTTTCTTTATGACATCACACATGCAAAAAAGACATTTATGTTTGTATACTTGAACTAATGAGATCACCTAAAGAGATCCCCTCCAGTGCCAGCTTGGAGGAATCATCTGCAGAGATCCGCGCCAGCTCATGGGGTCTCGGGCTACAACATGAGACACTTGATAGCAGACTGAGTAAACACCCCTTAGCAAAGGTTTAGGTATAGCTGATCCTGCTGAGGAAGTGGGGAAACGAATTCTGGAGGTTATTTTCAGCTCTGTTTTCTAAGATTTTGGGAAGTCTAGTGTTAACATCCATTTCTTCACTAACAATGGATATTTGGGCTGTAGAAAGACACTGAGAGGCCTAAAAATGAAGATATTATCACTGGTGAGAGATATGCCTACTGAAAAACCCAATCTGTAGACAGCCTGTAGCTCTAACTCTTCTCAGTTAACATTTTTATTTAATTTTAGCTACATTTTATTTTTAAAACTCAGTTCACTCACAGTGAAGTAGCTCACATTCTCGGTTTGTAAACAGCTCGTCTGCTAAATGCAGGAGAGATGCTGGCAGCAAGCACCCACCTTCAATGTTTTGATTAGTTCTGCTTGGCTTGTATTGTCAGTTGACTGTACGATTGTGCACATTAAATAGAGTAATGTCTTTATGGTGACTTGGCAATTATTTAGCCACTACACTGTACCCCAAACTCCATCTTTCCCATACAAATAAAACAAATCCATCATTATCCATCCAAAGTAAGATGGAATTACTATCGCATACATATAATTCATAGAAAGATGCAATAACGCACCTTTAATATGCTTCAAATTGAACTTGTAAATGCACATCCTGCTGTGGAAAGAACTCTGCACAGATATTTTATGCTCATTTTCAGGACATATTGCTGTTTAAATGTACTCAAAGTCTGCTGGATCTGTAGATGTTCTGAGTCTCTAAATCAGGCCCCACTTACAGTGATATCAGTAAAGGAAAGAAGAGGATGAATACTCTCAGTTTCCCTGCAAAGGGTGCAGAGCTTATTTTCAAAGTTATTTGAAAAATGTTGGGATTTTTTCCAAGTGGTGGATAAACTAGTTCCTCAAGATCGTGGGGCAGAGGGAGACAGACCATGTCTTGTGCTATGTCACAGCAACCAGAATATGACTTTTAGCTTTCCTCTGTGCTGAAATCATGTACAAAAACAAGAAAACATGGATAAAACATAGTATTTTATGACACGTACCTATCCATGGCGGGGGGGGGTGGACTAGATGATCTTTAAAGGTCCCTTCCAAGACAAACCATTCTGTGATTCTATGATTTCTGAAGTATCTTCACAACTTTTTGAACTTCTTTGCAGAAAAACCCTCAGCCTGAGCCTTGTGGGTGTGCCGGTTCTAGGAAACCAGGCACACAGTGATAGTGACACTGTCACTGAGGTACCTGACTTCTACCTGAGCTGCAGTGCTTGTCTCTGAGGTCTCTGATTACTAAATGAAGAAAGGGAGGAAGAGTCTCCAAAACCAGATTAATTTGGTGTCTAGGGAGGCTGACATCTTAAATTTGATGAATAAGTAAGGTAGTGTGTTTGGTTCTGTCTCTTTCTTGCTTTCCTTCATGTTTGCTTGCATTCTTACACCATACTTACAGCACTGGTTGAAATAACTTGAGGTTTTATAGATTGCTGGTTCAAATGCAGAAACTATTTTCCATGAGCTATATTGACTGTTCATTCAAAAGAATAGAGTGCTGAAAGAACTGCTCATTCTCTACATCAAGTTAAACTTACCTGTTCCATCTTTCATCTGTCTACTGAGTTTATTAGGATTTCATAATAACTGAAAAAGACTTTATTAAATTAGTTTGGTTAGAATTGACAACAAAAATGTTTAAAACTTTCTTCTCCTTCCTTTTGAACCATTCTGTAAAAATAAGAAAGATCGGCACAACAAAAATGTATCCATAATTTTTTAATAATCTGTTAAAAGATACTGTTCTTCAAAAACTCTTTGAAGTAGCTACAGCAGCTACTGCTACCCAGTTACTTTGTGTAGGTGGGCTCCCAGGCTGTGCACAGACTTGTTCAAGACAAGCAGACGGTACCTGTGCTTTGCACTTCTCCTTGTGTGTATCTGCCTGTGGGACTGGTGCTGTGCCTCATGTCTTTAAGAAATGCAACTGTTCCAGGACACATTTCCAGATTATCACTGTTGCTTTAAAATTTCTGAATCTGGCAGCTATATGAAAAAAATATTTCACTCTTTGTCAGTGTTCATTTTAATGCTTTTTGAAGATGTGGCAGCAATTTGAAATGAGACAGCTCAGTGCAGTTGGAAATATTTAATTTCCAGAAAGTGGAAGTGCTGGGCTCCTGTGGAGTCCTAAAGCCTAAAGCTAATATATAGGCCCAAACCTTGCTTTAATTTAAGTCATTGGCAAAATTCCCATTGACTTCAAGCGAAGCAGGATTGGCCCGGTTTCAAAGAAGGAGTATAATTAGGTTTAACATTTTAAACCCACAAACATAAGGAGCAGACTTAACATTGTGATTGAGCATTTTATTTTAAAATGCATTTGACAGTATATTCAAAGAAAGAGATGTGGCTTATCTTTTAAACTTTCAAATTGTTGGGTTGAGCAACGTGGGAGTTGCTTTCAATGAAATAATGTAATGAAAATTATGAGGACAGAATTGCAATTGGCAGACAAAAACACTGTATTTATCTCATTGTAATCCAGTCATTGGTTTATGACTGCAAAGTTGTGAAGTAAATACCATAAATCCACATGATATCCTTGCATATTCTAGCAGATTTTGGATCTGAGTCTCAGAGTTAGCTGAAAAATGTGTTAAAACTCATGTAACCAGGCAGCTGCCTGTCAGCCACCCTTCCAAGGAGCCTCAGAAATGCTAGTGATTACTGTGAGGTTTTGGATGAAGCTACGCACCAGAAATTGGCTCCAGATATGTCCACTACAGAGGAGCAGATCATATGCAGTACCACTGAAATGTCCCACTACAAGCTAACTAAAAACGCTTTGAAGGTTTCTGACATCACAGTTGTGAGAGAAATTCAGTTTTAGAGGCATATACATAAATCCCAGAACTAAAAGTGCTGCCAGGATGAAAAGCTGCTCTACACAGCTGTATCTTGCACTGTTTACCTGAGTGATGGAGTTTCTTAGGCATTGTCCTACCTATTGCATCCTGTGGGGAGTTTCCTACTCTTCAGCTGCATAAATGACACCTCGTGGACACTGTGCTAATGAAAGGCCAAAAAAGACATGCACCAGGTGCTCCTGAGGACAATTAATTGGATCTTGTTTTGGGTGTAGAAATGGTTCAGTAGGAGAGAGGAGGGGGCTGCAAGTTTCCTGAGCCCTGCTTGAAGGCTGCTCTGGAGGTTGTGCTGCTTTGAGGGTCAGGTGGAGACTCAAGAGGTGTGGAACTGCGGGCTGGGTCCATGGTGGCAGCAAAAAACAACGGCTTCATCTCAAGGGATGGCTGGACTAGACCAGATGTGCCTGGCTCTCTCGTGTCTTCATAAACAGGGATCTCAGAAGCAATCTCTTCACAAAGCTGTCCTGTGAAGCCTCTGGTGTCTGCTTACCCACTGTTTCTGGTTGTAACAGTCTTGCTTGGGGTACAGCTGGGCACAGAGTCCAAAGGATACCAAAGGATACCTTTTTCCCCTGCACTAGCATGTTGGGATCTGTACATGAATGAGGGCAGATATGCTCAGGCTCTAACAACAAAAAAGTATTAATATTTGAACTGTGCTCTTTCTCTGTACCTTAGAGGTTGATTGAATTTTGCTTGCTCAGTTGTGGATACATATCACAGCATCACAGAATCACAGAATCACAGAATGGTAGGGGTTGGAAGGGACCTCCGGGGGTCATCTAGTCCAACCCTCCTGCCAAAGCAGGGTCACCTACAGCAGGTTGCACAGGACCTTGTCCAGGTGGGTCTTGAATATCTCCAGAGAAGGAGAATCCACAACATCCCTGGGCAGCCTGTTTCAGGGCTCCATCATCCTCAGAGTGAAGAAGTTCTTCCTCATGTTCAGACGGAACTTCCTCTGCTTCAGTTTGTGCCCATTGCCCCTTGTCCTGTTGCTGGGCACCACTGAAAAGAGTCTGGCCCCATCCTCCTGACACCCACTC
>Ga0065711_1049863_pt1 | contig 11098 bp, 5 predicted proteins | sample Hoacrofraction12_FD_59098 | JGI IMG/M metagenome (GOLD analysis project Ga0065711, IMG submission 59098) | Hoatzin crop microbial communities from Cojedes, Venezuela - Epithelial fraction 12 v2 (version 2) | ecosystem: Host-associated > Birds > Digestive system > Esophagus > Crop | place... | reverse complement strand
AGGGCCCCGCCGCCCCCGCCCGCCGGGCTGCGCCGGAGCCGGGCACCGCGCCGGGGCGGCCGGAGGGAGAGGGGTGACCGGGGGAGACGGGCACCGGCAGGCGCGGGGAACGCTCGGTGCTCCCACAGCCTCTCCTCGCCTCCCGAAGGAACAAGGCGTGCGTTGAGGCTGCCCGACATGGCGGCCCTTCGTCCCGCTGCCGTGGGAGGCTTGGCAGCGGTGTCGCCCTGCGGCGAGGCAGCGGTGCTGGGAGGCCTCGTTCTCCACCCGAAACCGGGCGACGAAGCGGGAGACGAAGGCAAAGTGAGCACTGTGAGGCCGCGGCTCTCGCCTTGCGGGCGGCTCCCGCGCGGCCACTCGAAGCCGTGTCTGCGGCGTTCGGGTCGCGAGCGCGCGGGGTCAGGGCCTCTTCGCAGGGCTGTTGCAGGGCGATGAGCAGCTTCGTCTCTGAACTCCGGTTCACCCCGCTCCGGCTCTGCACGGCCGCAGCCTCTCTGCCCAGCTCAGCCTGCTCCATGTTCCTGTCATACCTTTGACTGGAGCGTGTTAGGATATGCTGAGGTTTGTCTTCTCTGAATGTTACTGGCTTTTTCCTGGCTTTATCCGTGTCTCGTGAGATGCATCCAAGTCAGATGCTGGGGTTTTGCTTGTGGTGTGGAAAACTTTGCACTAACTGGCAAATATTTCCCTGTTTCTTGATATATTACCCTCAGCTGTTTTCGATGAGTTTGCTTCTGCCACATCTTTCCACCTCTTCAATTCCAGATATTGTTTTAACGATTTCATTTGTTGTACGAGTTTTCTTGTTGGTTTTTACATACTTTCATGCAAGTATTGGTATGACCATACCAAAGCACATGTACAAGAAGCCTGTCGTACAGTCTGCTTGTGTAGTCATTAATCAAACATCATTCTACAATACAGACGTTTAATGTCATAACGAACCAGTCGTGTGCTCTGGGAGGCTTTAGTACATGTGCATGGCCTGTGATCCCCGCTGTCTGCACCGGCGGGAGGCAGGACCAGCACCGGCGACTGCCTCAGAGGCCAGCGACCGCTTCCTTCCCGTCACTGATTCAGAGAAACCCGCTCCCTCCAGCCGGTTCTCTGCGATACGGCGGGTTGGTATGCACAGACAGGTGTGTGTGTACACACAGAAGTCTCTTTGGCCCTGAGCCATGTGAAGATAATGTCTGATGCTTGCCAGCTACAACGTACCCCAGAACATCTTCGCAAGAGTGAGCACCCCTGGGCATAGAACAGAACCATGGAATCATAGCAGAGTTGGGGTTGGAAGGGACCTTTGAAGGCCATCCAGTCCAGCCCCCTGCCATGAGCAGGGACATCTTCAACTGGACCAGGTCCCTCAGAGCCCTGTCCAGCCTGACCTTGAACGTTTCCAGGGATGGGGCATTGACCACCTCTCTGGGCAACTGGGGTTTCAGCACTCTCAGTGAAAAACATTTCTTCCTTCTATCCAGTCTGAATCTCCCCTCTTTCAGTTTAAAGCCATTACCCCTTGTCCTGGCGCTACAGGCCCTGCTAAAAAGCCTGTCCCCATCTTTCTTGTAAGCCCCTTTAAGCACTGGCAGGCCGCAGTAAGGTCTTCCCGGAGCCTTCTCTTCCCCAGGCTGAGCAGCTCCAGCTCTTCCAGCCTTTCCTCCCAGCAGAGGGGCTCCAGCCCTCGGACCATTGCTGGGGCCTCCTCTGGCTCCGCTCCATAGTGTGTATACGAATCTGGTAAACAAATTGTGATGACATGGGTAACAGAAGTTATAATTATTGATTGGATAACCCATTTAAGCTCCTAAGAAATTTAACATAATGTTTAATTTCCAAAGTCTATCAGCAGCAGATGAGTTAGTACACACATGAAGACATGGACTTCATGGGTCATGCACTTGGTGTATATCATACAGAGCAGATTCATTCCTCCTGTGGTTACATTTGAAGCTCTAGAAAGGAACATGATCCTGAAAATCAATTTACTATTCACCATTTTTTGTGAAACGCTGTATGCGGTAACACATCTGAGAGCTGGTAATATATTTTCAACATTACTCAGAAACAACTGAAATTTCGAACTTCTTGCATTTTAATGTAGTTTTTCCTAGATACTACAAGTGAGTTGTGGTAAATCTGAGACAGGCAGGCAGCCACAAACAGCTGTTGTTTTTCTTTCTGTCTCTATATCATGTAATCAGAGAACTGTCTTGTGTTCTTGAGAGAAGCATTGTACCGAGACAGTGCCACCCTGGAATGGGTTTTTACAAAAACAGTTTCTATGCCATCAACAATGCCTTCAGCTGCTGCTGGAATTGCATGGAAATGTAACAATGACATGGTTAATGACAAAAGCCAATGGTCAATATTTCTCCTTTGTCATCGCTGTAACTGAAGAAGATTGCTGTTGTCCTTTTGTTTTATGAGAACATTATTATCCAGAATATTTTAGAAGGGCTAAAAACTATCTGCCATTTTGATTCTACGATCTGGTAGAACTGTGTGTAACCAGGCAATAGTAAGCCTTTCATTAAATCAGGAACATACATTACAAAGAGGTACTAACACTGTTACACAGTCACACGGATTCTATTTTCATAAATTATCTACTTGATGTTCTGCATCATGTTCATATCAAGCAAAGGTACTATGTAGAGCTACAAAGGGACAGGCTTCTCATTAGAATGAATAATTAGGGGAAGTTCTGCTCTTTCAAAATGTATTTTCATTCCAAATGCAAATGTTTAATTCTGTTCTTAATTAAAAATAGAGATATTATAATGCTGTCATGAATGAGTGGTTAGGTCGCTTAAATGATCACTCAAAGGTTTTGCAAGAAAAGATTTTACTAAAAATTTAGAAAGTGTGATTTTACAAAGTTTGTTGGCAAGGTTCACTCTATTACTTATTAAATGCATGGAATACAAAATAAAAAAGGGATTTTGAGTAGATAATTATTAGTACAGAGTAAAAGAAAAGTGTAAGGGGGTAAGGAGACCCTCCCGCTGAGTCACCAGGTTCAGACTGGACCCCCTTGCTCTCTAAACTCCTTCTCAGAGAGGAGCCTGGGTGAGGCTGGATCCAGAACCGGCCTTAGACCACAACAGTTTATGTCTAAAGGATATGTATAGCAGCAATTCATGGTGTGTTCACAGTTTAAAGAAAGAGGAAGGAATTCACAAGAGTGAATTCACAGGAATTTAGCAGCTATTAATCATGGGTTATCTTAACATTTACAGAATGATTAAAAAGAAGATGCTATTACAATCCCAGTAACAGAATATTGTGCTTTGAATTGATTCACACACACACAATCATAAAAATTCCCCTCCAGTTCAGTGAGATACTCACTTCAAATCAAATGATTTCTCAATGGGCGAAGGCTGAGTCTCAAGCAGATCAGCCCTGGTCCGTGAGTTACTCTGAGAAGCGTCCCACTCAGAGGGAGATACTGGGCGCAGCCCGCTGCAGACCAGAAGAGCTCAAAAGGCCTTCCTTGGTACCACTGTTTATTATAGAGTCTCCAGATGATTGACTTTAGGCATCAGTCATTCTCCTGGTCACAATCCATATGATGCAATCCTGATATTTAGACAGCAACTATACAAACCCAGTGCTACCCAGACTGTACAGTTCTGCCATTTACCAGGCGGGTGCGACTCCAGGCATCAGGAGTTTCAGGTGCGGTCAGGAAGTGCCTGATCGGCCCAGCTCCCTGCTCTCGTACAGAGACGAGGAAGGTGCCGAGTCGTCCCAATTCACTGAAGGCCGGAAAAACGGCTTAGTCGCCCCAGCTAACCAGTCTAGCAGCGTAAGCAAGAATACAATGTTGGCTGGTTCTGGGATTGCCAGGTGTCAGGGGGGGCTGCACCACCACAAATGCATAATACGAATTGCATTTAGAACATAAATATCAAACAGCTAAATCAAAAATTCTTTAACTGTCAGTCAAATATGATTAATGTAAAATGATTCAACCCTTTAAAAACACTATTCAATTTTTTTTTTAAGGTATTGTTAAAATTGTAATGTTTCCATGGAAATTTTAGGTCCCAGTTTCCACAACCTATCCAACTGGAAATGCAGCTACAGCTGTGTTGTAGACCATATAAAAAAGTGAGCCTGGCATGCTGAAACAGTTGAGAGTTGCTTTTCGGGAAGAAAACTCTCTCACTACAGAAAGAGTGGGATGTGGAATTACGTCCAGATCTAAAGTAGAATCAAGATAGTGTACTGATGTCAGGAGGAGCCTCAGGATTCACTATGAGTGAGAAAGGCAGAAACTTTTTGAGGCAAATTATTGTGCTGTGCCAGCCTTACATTCCGCACCTGCAAAGTATTGGTACATAATTGCCCTTCAGCAAGAAAATACCTTGAAATTGTGCACAGATATCTAAAGGTATTTGTTGTTAGCTTCAATCATTGCTTTCTGTTCACGATAAGTGCTGCATGGATCTAATCTTGATTTGTACAAGACGACTGACTGATACATTCTTTCACCACTTTAAGACTTGGTCTATGGGTATGTTGTCATACAAACCAGGAACACCACACAACGTGCATGTCTTTGACAGGCTGATGCTGGTATTTTGCAGGCAGTTCCGTTATACTAAGATAAAAAAGGGAATCAAAATGTGAAATGGTAATTGAAGTTAACCAGACTATTGCTGCTGTAGGTATTTTTGTACAGCCCTACCCTTATTATAGTTAAAAGTTTTGTAACCTTGTAAGTTTAAAATTAACTAGAGAAACTAAGAAACAGGATTTTGAATAATGTTACTGTTTCATAAGAAGGATGTACCTGTCCAAAGCAGAATCAGAGAGTGATGAATCGTAAGAATAGCTAACGAGCTATGAAAAGCTGCTGAGATTGCCAGAAGAAACAGGTAACTAGCGGAAAGGTAATTCTGGCAGGGGAGATCACGACCACCAACTCACGGACTGCCTACCCTGGTTAAACCCCAGACTCAAAAGATGAAGAAACTGAGCGTGCGTACTAATTTACATGCTGGACAAAGATACTTTCACCAATCATTTAATAGAATAACAATGCATGTGTATTAGGAAGATGAATATGCTAATGTTAAGTGTATACATGACTATTGATTTGTGAACGAGGTGTGCTGTCTTGGGTCAGACACCCACATCTGTGCAAAGACGCAATAAAGTACCTCTGCTCTGTGTGTACACTGGCGTATTGCCTACTGGGTAAATGAACCCCGGGTTTTGGGACAACAGTTCTATTGCTGTAACAATTCTTTTGTGGTGCTAAGATATAAACTACTTGCTAAATGACACATTCAAGCCTGAATGCAGCGTTGAGGATTAAGCTAAAGAAGTGAACCAGACATGAGAATGTAAATGTGATCTCCAAAGTAAGTCAAATAAAGCCAATGCAGCTCAGATTTATCTTTAGTCAGGATAAAAGGAGTCATGCTGAGCACCAGCCCCGTCAGCTGGAGTCGCTGCCGTAAGTACTTGAGAGCCATGCTTGAAAGTCAGTGTTGAAAGGCAGGCAGGCAAAGGCGTGCACTTCCATTTTGTACTTCCATTCCCTGCCTTCAATGAAATCTAACATTAGCAGAGAGAATCCAGCTGATCTGCATCTAATGCCAGAAGTACTGTTGGCTCAGATTTTCTTATATTATTAAGAGTTTAAATTGAAGCTTTGAGAATGTGTAAGTGCCAATGAAAACATGATTTTGGGCTACCTATTTTACATGAGATGAAGGAACTAAAAAAATATAAAGAAGGAACTAAAAAGAAAAAATTTACCACAGGGACATTTCTACAGACACCGCAAAACTGAAATGGTAAGATATGAAAGAAGAACCTAGCAACTCAAAATTAAAACAGAAGTGAAGACCAGTTAGTCATTTCAGACAATCCAGTGTTATGTGATCCACTCTCACAGACATACATTTCAAAATAGTTCCTGAAAAAGCCCATGCTGCTTCTTTTTGTATTTGCCTACATAAACTTGAACAAAGCCAGAAAAAGAAGTTGGGGTTCTGGGGAAGAAGACAGACAGACAAACCAAATCTGAACAAAGATACCTTACTTTAGCTACCGTTTTATTGACTGTGTTTGTGATGTGACAGTTTAAATTCTGACAGTCTGGCATTGTTGCTGCTGGGTAACAGATTTTCCTAACTGTTGTTAATTACTGCTTCCACGTTGCCCTGTAAGTGCCAGCAGTGGTTGTTTTCTGTAGCTGCACTCTGTGGATTATTTCTATTATAATAAGGTTTCTACTGCACTGTACAAAGTCATATTCCCTGTAGGGTAAGCAAACTTGTGTTAGCGACAGCAATATTGAGAAACTGTGTTATGACTTCACAGCAGCTGTTGTGACTGCAAATAAGGAACTAGTGAACAATTCTTTGACATTTCCTTTTACTCCAAGTTGCTGAGCTTGTCTGCCACGCACAACGTTCCCGAGTTTTTCCATGCACGCAGAACGGTGGAAGGCCGACTTCCTCTGTGACTTCAAATGTATTTGTCTACATTGTTGCTTTCTGCATTTGTGTTACTGTCACCTCTTAATACAGATGCTGATGAATCTGAAAATTTCTGGGTTGCAATGGAAACACGAATGCTCCTAGTTTAATGGAGCCTTGCTGTTACACCTGTGCATGTGCACTTTGAGCCATGAAGGAATTGTAGGTCTATAGATCCACAAAGCAGCTGAGTAAACCAACCACCTCACCGGGGCATTAAGATCTGTGTCGTGGAGCTTCTCAAGCTTCTTGTGTAAACAGTGTTCTAGACGTTTCTTTGAGAAACCCTTTTTAAATAAGGAAACTAAAAACTGACTGAGATGCAAGGATTTGTTTAAAGCAACAGTCTCACCAAACTGGGAGCGTAGCCATGGTTTGAACAGGGAGTTCGGAGTCAGAAAGACTGGCTCCTATTTCTGTCTTTTTGTGTGTTTGTGCCCTAAGGCAAGGCCCTCAATCACACTGATCTTCAGTTTTATATTTGTTGCATGAGGATTAGAATACTTCCCTTGATAGGAATGTTGTGAGGATTATGTTTTGTTTTGTTTTGAAAGCACTTACTTGGAGTTATATAATAATAAAACCTACTACTGGCAAAACGATTAATTATACTGCAATAGGTAGATCCAATACATTTTCTTATATCAAAGGTGGAGAGTTTTGAAACTCTAAGAAGTAACATTATGTTTTCAGAGAGTGTCTGGAACAATACTAGGAAAGGAGCCCATTGTAGGATTAAAATGTTGGCAGTTTTTACCAGTAGGGATACGAAATGCAGAAGAGTCTTGCAAAACTAAATTGGTTGTTTAGAGCATTTTAAAGCAGCCTGTTGCAAAGCGGTCACTGAGTGTTCCTCTCAGGAACAGCTATAAAGCAGATACTAGTCCCCTTCTGCTCTGAAAGCTTATGACATGCTTTCTGCTTTTTTCATTGTCTGTGGGTCCTTGGGCTGAGCTCTGCTAAAAAGGAGCGTTAAAGGCCCAAACAAAAGTACAGTGACTCTTCTCCTCCAGTCTCAGTGTGCTCTGTGCGATATACACCTCTGGGCTGCATTTCCTGGGGCCAGGAATTGAAAGAGCTGTATTTTGCCCCCAGTGACTTTGCAGGGAGCAGGATCATACTGAGGTCGCTGACGGCAGACTTGGCAAGGATTGAATAGATTGGGTGAGGACCAAAACTTCCTGGCCTGGAGATGTCTCTGTCCAAGTGGAGTGGTTAAAACAAGCCTTCTTATTGCTGTCCTCAGTAAAAAGAAAGTGTTTTGTATAAAAAATGTCTGTAACTTTCTGTACTGCTCAATTCTACGTTCTTCACAAATGCTAACATGTAATTTAATCATTATTTAAAAAGTATTTTACAAGGATGCATTCTAAAACAAGGAAGCAGGTATTATAGATCATTGTATGTAATTTATTTGAAAAGAACAGAATCCTCAAACCTTCTATCAACTGTATTAACTCAGAGTCTTTACTTTTCCTGGGGTTTGTGGTAAAGAGATAAATCCAAGAGCAATGCTCATGTGACCAGAAAATTTGGATGTCATTCTTTCTTGACAGAGACTTCAGAAAGAGACACGTAGAAAAGGCTTTTCAAGAGCAGGCTGTATTGACCTAGCAGAAATCCACAAAGAAGGGTGGGACGATAGGCAGTATTCCATCTCTAGCAATTTAGTATTGTTACCAATTTAGTGGGTTTTAATTACTGTTGTTAGTTTCTGTCCAGATGTTCAGAATGAATAGGCTGAAGTCAGCCTTTTCTCAGTAACTGTTGTTGAAACACTGCTGCAGGCTTTCAAGCACTCACAAGAATAAAAGAATCAAAGAAATATAGATGCCATTACCCAATCTTCTGCCTTGCTCACATCTTTCGTGTACTTTAAACTTTATAGGAACGTTTGATAAAAGCACACAAAACGATTCAAAACCAGAACCTTTAAAGCAAATCTGTATTGCCTTTTACCTCATCTGACAAACGCAGACAGTTTTATACAAAATATGTTTTGGAGTAAATCACAGCAACATGAGTTTCAGTTTAAAAAGACCAATCTTACTCATAGTTAGGTAATGGCTTCTCATTTTCTTTGTTGCAGATAAGAAATAACAGTAATTATATGCCAGAACTGCTTTTCATTTCTGTTGAGGATTAAAATACGTTCTCCACAACCATTAAAGTGATTCTGAGAATTGTTGAGTAATCCTGAAGATGTGTCTGTGGCCACTGGAGGGGAGAAGTGCTGTCATGTGAGCGTCACCGAAGAGGTGCCATGTTCTGCTTCGGGATCAGGGAAGCAGCTCTGAGCAGGGCGGTGGTGTTACGAAACCGCATGGGAAAGGGCCGCGGTGTGTGTGCCTGCGGATCGAGGGGGCCAGGACAGCTTGGAATCTTCACTGGAAAAGGAGATCTGACTCAAATTGGCTGCTTACACCCTTTGCAGGCTGTGCAGTCTGTCGTCCTTTCCAGGCATCACAGATAGCGGTGATGATTACCTGTCATGACTTCCATCTTGTAAAAACACGAAAGCTAACACCTTTTGACTAATTCTGCCAGGACTGAGCCATAAATAGAAAAGTAGTCAGTAGATTTTTGTGTGATATTTTAACAATTTTGAATTTTAAAACGTGTTAGGCGAATGTTCTAGTGTCTGTGTTAACAGAATAGTATTTGGGGAAATACCAAGTGCTCGGGGGAACTGTATTTTATAAAAGACAGTAAACCAGACTGTAACTGGGTCAAAACAGTCAGATCATTTTCCATCTAAAGTCTCCCTCTTGTGGAAATAATTCTTACTGACTTGTTTTGACCTATTTTTCTAGTAAAAGTCACTCCATATAAGGTATTGCAAAACTTGGAAATGGTTCTGTTTCACAGTGCTATCTGTTTAAAAGTTAGGACTCTGACAATAACCGAGACTAGCCGTACAACTGTAGTAGATTGCTACCAGACTTTATAGCTTTCTAGTGAGTCCTTGCTTTTTATTACTCAAGAGATTTATTTATTGATTTATTATGTAGATAAAAAAAACCACTCGAATTGTTTTTCGTCTGTGTTTTTCACCCTGTATAAGAGGCTTCTGCCCAGATGATGTGGAGTGTAGCATCCAGTGCCTTCCTGGTAGGGGCTGAGTAATAATTAGGGGGTGGGTGATTCATGGAAAGCAGTCACTGCAGAAAGCAGAGGATTCCCTGTACATTGCTACACTAAGAAAAAGGAATTAGTAATGTCATAGTAATGGAGATGGAAAATGCCCGTTCTGGAAAGAGATTTCCATAGGAATATTAATACCCGTGGCATGCTGCCTCATCGGAAGGTGCAATTTGAATCTTGGGCACTGATACACAACAGAATTTCATGCTTTCCATAATGTGTGGGACTGAAATAAAATCCTCTAGCAGTCTGTTAGGAGAGGAAATCATGTTACTTAGATTCAGTGTCTAGTATGTATTTGGGCAGGAAGAACCATTAGCTCTTTTCAATCACACTTAAGCCTTAATCAGCTCTCAATTCTAAAATAAGTAGAATCCCTCCACTTGCTTGAATTGAAGCTCTTTGCTTTTGGGGCCTAAAGCTAATGAAGCATCCTGTTCCTTCTCAAAAGCATAAATCATCCTCTGCAAACGCGCTGTGTGGCTGCCCTCTAGCAGCTCCGGTGGTAATTTTGCTTTAAATAGAGATGTAACTACTTTTAACAGGTCTGTAGGCCCCACGGCTCTCCAAAAAGACAATCTCGAAGGAGTTCGGTTAAACACAACGTAAAACTGAAAATCTGAATATTAATCTGGAATATCAGGAGTCTTAATTGTGAATGTCTGGACTCATTATCTGTTTCTGTAGTTTCTGTGTTCATGTAAGGAAAGTTTGTACGTGGAGCTGAGAGTCTGGGTAAATTTGTTGGACTGGAGATATACAGAGTCCTTCATAGTTACTTTTATTAAAATTTTTCATCTCCTGAATCACTGAATGTTTTTTTAATCCCATGAGCTGTGATATTTGGGCAGCATCTTGAGTTTTTCAACAAGGGCAAATGCAGGGTCCTGCAGCTGGAGAGGAACAACCCAATGCACAGTACAGGCTCAGGGCTGACCTGCTGGAGAGCAGCTCTGCGGAGAGGGACTGGGAGTGCTGGGGGATGACAGGGTGACCATGAGCCAGCAGCGTGCCCTGGTTGCCAAGATGGCCAATGGTCTCTCATGGAGAAGGGTGTGGGCAGGAGGTAGAGGGAAGTTCTCCTCCCCCTCTGCTCTGCTCTGTGGGGGCCCCATCTGCAGTGCTGCGTGCAGTGCCGGGCTCCCCAGTTCAAGAAAGATGAGGAGCTACTGGAGAGAGCTCAGCGGAGGGCTACGAGGATGATGAGGGGACGGGAGCATCTCTCCTATGAGGAAAGGCTGAGGGAGCTGGGCTTGTTCAGCCTGAAGAAGAGAAGGCTGAGAGAGGATCTTAGAAATGCCTCTAAATATCTGCAGGGTGGGTGTCAGGAGGACGGGGCCAGACTCTTTCCAGTAGTGCCCAGCGACAGGACAAGGGGCAACGGGCACAAACTGAAGCAGAGGAAGCTCCAGCTGAACCCGAGGAAGAACTTCTTCCCTCTGAGGGTGACG
>Ga0065711_1011920_pt1 | contig 11098 bp, 5 predicted proteins | sample Hoacrofraction12_FD_59098 | JGI IMG/M metagenome (GOLD analysis project Ga0065711, IMG submission 59098) | Hoatzin crop microbial communities from Cojedes, Venezuela - Epithelial fraction 12 v2 (version 2) | ecosystem: Host-associated > Birds > Digestive system > Esophagus > Crop | place... | reverse complement strand
CATGAGGAAGAACTTCTTCCCTCTGAGGGTGACGGAGCACTGGAACAGGCTGCCCAGGGAGGTTGTGGAGTCTCCTTCTCTGGAGATATTCAAGATCCGCCTGGACAAGGTTCTTTGCAGCCTGCTGTAGGTGACCCTGCTTCGGCAGAAGGGTTGGACTAGATGACCCACAGAGGTCCCTTCCAACCCCTACCATTCTGTGATTCTATAACCCTGTGGTTCAAGATAAAACCCTTTGAAGAGGACTTCATGTCATTTTCTGCTGAAGGGTAAAGGACCAGCAAAACCTTGCAGCATGAGTCAAGACTGGTTTTATAAATGCAGCTAACAAAGGAGTGAATCCCTTCTGACAAGTGTGTGAAGTGTTTGTGCTAGACAAATTAGAGGTACAAAGCTGTGTGTTTAATTCTGACTGAAAGCAATTGAGAGGTACAAATTGTACCAGAGGAACTTTCTAAATCGAAGGGAACATAGGAAAGAGAAGAAAAAAGAAAAACAACAAACACCCCAACACTAGAATGACCTCCACAAAATGACAGTTGAGAGATGATAAAAACTTAGCAATTTGGAAGGGAGGGAAGGGAACAAGGGAGGCAGGGGGACAGACAGAGAAGCAGTCTAGAAGTTTTTCATGGATAATTTGTTTCTGAGAACAGAAAAGCCCTGCTGCCATGCCTTCTTAGATTATTTCCAGTGTTACAGATGAACCCATAGTTTAGTGAATACAAAAGCCAGGATTTTTTTCCTCTTTTTTTTCTTTCTCTTTGTTCCCCCCCCCCTTTCTTTCTTTTTTGAATTAGCACAAAGGAAGACAGCAACCACGTCATGAAAAATTTGGTGGGTTTAATTGAGCCACGCTTATATGCTTTCCTGTGTTTTCTATCATGTCAATTTTCCAAGTGGCCATCAAGTTTTTGTCAGCTGAAGCAACTCAAGTATACAAGGCTGACATTTAGAATAGCTCCAGGATTTGCCTTCCTCCTGGCAGCACTATTGAGGGGCTTTAAGCGTGCTTAAGTTGACTTTAAATCAAGATGTCAGCTTTGAAATCAGGCTGTCTTTGGCATTCTTGTCAATAATGCTGAATTTGGCTTAAAGCCCTATACACCTTCGTGCATTAACCGGCCACTACCTGAAGCTGTTCCTCTAATACATATCACAATCTTTTGTCTTTTACTCCAGATCTGGGACCTTTACAGGTTTAACTGGGTGAGATTTTTTTCCCCCTCCTCCTTTAATGGGAAAGCACAAATGTTTTCAGCCTGAGGTTTGGGGAGGCAGGGGGAAGGTGTGACAGGGGAGCAAGGACATAACAAAAAGCGAAGATATCGAAGTCTCTGCATGTGTGTGTTTATGTATCTTTGTATCTATTCTGTAAGAGTTGAATGCAAAATGGCTTCCTATCACCAAATGTCCTTGGAGACTGAGGTGCTCATGACACATGAAAGCAAAACTCTTGCAAATGCACACCACAGAGGCCAAAATGAAAGAGAGCGAGGGAGTGCTCTGTAACAAGCAGCTGCTAGAGAGCCAGACAAGACAAAGGAACAGGATTATGCCCAAATTTTCCTCTTTAGTCAGTTCAGGACTATTGCATTACAGAATCCCCAAAGTGGTTTGTCATCACGGGAGTTTTGGGAGGAAGTCCAACACACAACATCAAGATTTACCTCGCTAGGTCATAGCTCATTTGAAGAGCCAAAGCCCTGACCACAGAGCTGTGGGGAGTTCTTCTTTAACTCATAAGGAATATAGGAGCACTTTTGAAATGTGGTTGCCAAGTTAAATTTGCATTTCAGAAGACAGACGTCTGAAGACCTCTAGTATCTAAACTGAGGATTTTGGCTTGTTTCTGTATCTTTCGCATTTAATGCTATGAAGCAATATTTCAAAATTTCTCAGATGGCATAAACTGGCATTGAAGTCAGTGAAACTAAGACAACACAGCCTGACTATACAAGCTGCGCTTTTGACTCACGTATGAGAAACAATTAATCCAGATTAAAGGAGAATAAGGGAGCACAGCACAGCAGCTATTGCAGAATGTCTCCCACATGGACGTAGTAAGAGCATTCACAGAGGAGCTATTCTAGAAGAGTCGTTCCTGAATACATTCATACTATAACAACTTTTCCAGTTAATTGCATGGTGCAGACAAGTTTCTAAAGCAAGCAATTAGTAGTCATTGTGAACAGAACTAAAATATTATTCCCGTTCTGGATTGAAAAAGAGTCAACTAAGAATATTTACTTTTCTATAGAGTTGTCTCATCCCAGAATACCAAGGAGTAATTCAGAATATATAGAAACTTAGGTATGGACATGAACCCTGAGAAAGCTTTTTTAGAAGGTAAAGAACACCCTAAAAAGTGGCAAGAGGTGAATTTCATCGAATTAAAATCTGACTATGGACAAGATTTAGTCAAAGCCATCAAAACTCATTTTACCCAACCCCTTAAGGGAGAGAAACACTAGCCTTTCACTAGCATGATGGAGGATATGAGTAAGAAGAATCTGTAGCCAAATGGAAGTGACTGGGTTTTAAAGTACAGGGTAAAACTTTTAAACAGTAAACTTAGCATAGGTCTGATGTAAAAAGTTCATCACAGCTTCATGGAAATATTGTATGACTTCTCCAGTCACTGTATTTAGTGAATTCCCATTAATGTCAGTTTTTTCACCATAACAATTTATGGCAGCTTCTTCCAAAACGGCCTCTCAGTATTCTGCAGGAGTTATTATTTAACTATTACATCAAATCACCCCTGAAGTAAGTCATGAGACTCAAAATGCTATTATTATTAGGAAAATGCATTTGAAAAGTTTTGGTTTTCCAACACCCTAACAGGAAAAAAACCCGCTAAAGCAAAGGAACAAAAGATTAAGCCATCTACTAACACCATGCAGCACAAGTCAGCACATCAGCCCAAACTGAGCCCTCCCATACACTCGTGTGTATAATAAGCAGAGGGCTCAAATACCCCAGTTCTATTTGGTTGCTGCAGTGGGCAGTATCCGGAGACAACAGCACCACAATATGGGTTTATCGAGTAACTGCCAAAACTGACACTGGGAGACAGAAAAATTTAGAGTAATGATTTTAATGTGGCGATCTGTGTGCAGAAGCAGTCTTGGGATAGAGATTTGTACCCAAGGCAGAGTCAAATAGGAGGACTTATTTTCTTGTTGCCTTGCTTACTGGGTTCATGTCATTTACTTCAGACGTTCAACTTCTCTGTAATAAAGTTCGGTAGGGATGGGAACCGGGGTGAAGGGGTGAATGGTTGAATCTCTGGGGAAGCAGGAGCACAGCTGCTGCAAGCACTGCTTTTACTTGCCAACAGCTCGAAAGGAAATTGTTATGTGTCAGCTACTGCACAGGAAACCCTCCTTTGTAATACAATAAAATTCAGCAGTAAAGAATAGCTTGTGCCAAGGAAGACTTTGTGTTCTGCTTACATCTATCACTCCTATGGCATACAGCATCACCTGCAAAGATTTATTTTTTTTTTTTTTTGTGATTTAAAAAAGGTGAAACTTCACTAAAACAGCCCTAAATTCTACATTTAAAGCCAAACATCCCTGATTTTACTGAAGTGAGTTTTTTGGTGGCCAGAGTGTTTAACACTCCACTGAGCAATAAAAACACCAAACTGAAATTTTAGCAAGTACACAAATCTAAAAGCTGTCTCTAGCAGTGCAAGGAGAAACAGCACAAAATCTTCATAGAATCAGAGACGATTAAAGCCAGAAGAGGCACGCAAGAAGCAGGCACTCACATTTCATAAGATGATAAAAACAGTTGGAAGGTAAAGACCTCCAGAGGTTGCCAAGCACAAATAAGGGTAAGATATAAGCCACCTATTATATTAGAACAAACAAAAGTTTATCTACCTTGTACCTAAAGTTCTCCAGAGATGGAGACTCTGCTAAACTCAGCCACCTACTTCACTACCCGTACATTAGCAGGAGGTCAAACTTAAAAAGGAACTTGGATCTTCCTTTGTATAATCAAAACTTATTCCACTTTTTCTTATCCCTTGTACATAACCAATTTTCCTGAAATATTCTGTCGTGAGGTGGCCCTCCGCCCACCTTCTTAATAGAAGTCATCTCTCCTCAGTATGAACTGATGTCCCACCTTACATTCTCTCAAGGGCAGGAGTTTGGCTTTGTTTTTTTGCTAATTGCAAGGCATCATGTGAGCTGATGGCTCTTTTCCAAATAACAATAATGCGTTCTTTTGCCATTCCTTTCAACCATCTAACTTTTAAGAGACTTTCAAAGTGTCTGGTGTCCTTCTGAGCCATATCACTTCTAGCAGAGTGAAAACTTTCCTGCCATAAGATTATAAAGCTGTGTACTTTTCCATTATAAAGTACTGATCCTGCAAATGCCTCTGCACTCTACCACGCTACCGGGAAAAGCAGATATATTGTTATGTGTTTCATCAGGACCATGTGAGCAGTCCTTTTGTAATCTCTTGCATGTATATAAGCCCTTTTAAGTGCATTAACTTGATTTACAACAAGCAAGAACATAATAGGGATTTAAGATTCTGAAATTAAGGTATTTTAATAAAGTAAATATTAACTCTGATCATATATAGGGGAAACAAGCACAACATACCTCATCCAAAATGACATAACCAATGGAAGCACTAGAGAAACATGTAATTCTCCAGACTCCTGTTTGCACACCTCCCCTGTGTGGCATATCGCCTTTTAAATTAAGTAAATAGGTTTTTATAAAAAAATCAAATCAAGGATTCCAAGCAGCACACTTTCATGCAATAAAAGTTTGGATTTGAAGTTTCAAATGTAGTTAAATAGCTGAAGTTCTCTCATAGTTTTGCAAGAAAAAACTTTATTTAAAAGCCTCCATTTTCATTACTTTAGATCCATTTTGACTGATAATCAAATATAGCACCGCTACTGGTTTCTTAAGGATATTCATATATCCCTTCAAAATGCAGAAAGCTCCAAGATCAGGCTGTCATTTAATCTTATATTGTGTAGATGGGACAAAAATATCAATGTTCTCCCACACAAAGATACAACAGGGAAGAAGCATAGCACAGAAGATAACTGTATGGCTGCATAAATACAAATTATATTAGTTCTCAAAAGCAGCCAAAAAAATCCCAGGAACAAACTTAAAAGCAAAGTATTGCAGTCCTATCAGCCCCAGCTATTCACTAGGGCATAATCATATCTGCTGGTTCCCACTGGAACGTACCGCGTCCCCTCCATGGCCCCTTCCTGCAGGGTTTTTAAGGCTGACCCACACAAAAGAACGAAGAGCATGGTCCTCCACACCAAGGTGAATGATCTCCCTGGCATGCCAGGCAGAAAGCAATCAGCAGTTCTGCTAAATTAGTCCCAGAAGGGGCCAACTGCACTTCATACAGTGAGAATCAACTACTTCTTACTGCTCCTCTGTTCCCAGCTTATCACAAGCTAGAAGTATCTGAATGGAAATCTTGGTTGGTATGAGATGAAGTGACCAGTGCAGAACTAGATTGTTAGGATAGAAACACGCTGATGTTTCGAGGAGAGACAGCTCAAATAAGTCAAACCAGCATAGCAAACTAATTCATTCATAGAGCAGCAGCCACTGTCAGCGAAGGAAGGAATAGTTACAGGATGCTTACAAAAAAACCTGGGTATAATACCATGTTTTGGAAGCTGTCACTGCCCCGGAAGAGAGCTATTGCAAAGCTGGACTATGGCAGAACCTGCTGCTACCCAAGTCAGAGAAAGCTAGCAAGAGATTAAGGGAGGCCATGGTCTTGAGAAGTGGCAGAGGACAGTCTGACAGAGAAGCACTCATCTTAAAATATGAAGTATTAGGACTGAGCATTTACCTTAATTTAAAAGACAGAACCAAACCCAAACATTTTCACTATGCAAAAAATAAACTTCATCTGAACTGAGATCACCCAGAAGACCAGACTGCTTCTGACCTGCATTCATCTTGCAAAGCCCCAACCACCAAAATAACTTTGTGACGTTTTCCAAGCAGCAGACAAAAGTCCTTGTCCAGGAACAGCTCAGCTGGCAACACCAAGAGGCACGCAACAGATGGCAGGCTTTCTGTTTCTTGTAGCAGCTAACTGCCACCTACCCATACGAAGTGCCAGGACTGGGCCAGAAGCACACAGAGTTCAATGCAACTACAACGATGTAAAGCAACGTAAGGCTCCAGGAGCCAGGGAAGCAGCAGATGATTAATGTTGGCCACCCCTACAGCATGTGCTCTGGTCTAAAACGGACTGTGAATAAAAGCTGCTCTTGCTTTCTGCAACATTAGATTCTGCAAATCTCAAAGTGATGCTAATGAGCATCTCGCTTATATAATTAATAAAACCAAATCCCTTGCTCAAATCCCAGCCCAGAACCCTTCTTGAAAGCAGAACTGCCACAGAGGCTCTTGTCTGTTGTCTGTCTACAAACAATCATGTGAAAGCTGGTTTAAGCAAACCCCTTGGTTGTATCCATAGCTACTCCCATCATGAATGCAAAGGCTAGAAACACTTTGCACCTTACAGAGCCTGGTCTGAGAAGGAGCTTTCTACATTTTCTGTGCTAATGAACATTAAAGGCAGGGTATGGTTATCTGTATTCGCAGATTTGCAGCAGCAAGTTTCTACTGATGTATGAAATGAGAAATCCCCGCCTCATGCACAAGGAGAATTATATAGACATTGCTATTCAGTCAGTGGTGTGCCACACTCAGGCTTGCTCCACACGTACTGTTCAGCTCATTGAAAGGTAGAGACACCCAAATATGTTGTGCCAAGAAGTCGCTGAACATAAAGGGTACCTTTGGAAGACTTTAAAAAATAAATACAGATTTTTAAAGCAAGTCTTATATTCATTCTCACCCAAAGTCACCCTGCCAAACCATTTTATTCCATTCCTTTAGGATACCCATACTGCCTTTAAAAGCTCTAGAAAGATGCTGGCTCAGAGTAGTCTTTGAAGAAAAAAAAAAAATAAAAAAATTAAGAGAATCAGTAACTAACTTTAAAAAGAAACTCAGTGTTAAAATGAAGCAGCTTCCTGTTGGAAAGTAATTAGTATCACTTGATTCTCCCCAGAACCACATGCTCTTTATTAGTGAGAAAACAGTGGCAGAGATTGGATTCTGGTGCTAGCCATCAGTGCCTGCTGGAGCCCCAAAGCTGAGAGGGCACAGCAAAGCTTCCTCCACAGGCTGGCTGCAAGAAGGCAGGAGTTACTTTGTCATGGTTGCTGCTTGGCGGTGACAAGAGTTCAACAGAGCCCAAGTGTAGCAGCACACTGGTCCAGAGTACTGGACTACTCAATCAGCTCTCCTTGGGAACTGCTAGCTAATTCCCAGCCAAGGTTTTCATTCAGTTTTAATTACTATTATGAAAACTTCAAACACAGAAGCCTGCCTGTTCTCTGTGGGTCTTTTCTAAGACAAAGCTTTTACCCCCCAGTTCCTTGTGCCTTACTCATATGTGCCCTGCAAACAGATAGAGTTGCATGTTGGCTCTACCACCCATGAAGGACCTGATTCTCAATTTTCTGTCAATCAGAGTTATTTACATCAGCACAAAGTGGGTGAAAATTAAAATTAAAGTAACTGTTTCCCTTGGTTTGCGTTTATTATTAGTAAGACGTAGCCCACACCTGACACTACCATTTTTACTCAGGCTGCCTGGTCTTAATTTTTCCTATGTCTTTATCATGTACTGAAAAAACATTAGTTGTTCCAATTTCCCCTATATTTTTCTTTCTTCTTACAGTTCCACATCAGAGGTGGGTGATTTCACTCCCATATTTTCCCCATCAAAAGCATAAACTTAGTAACATCCCAGAACCTTTAAATCCAACCTGCCTCCTTAAATTCCTTAAAAAAAATAAATGACAGCCATTTTAAAAGTCAACGCATTTCGTTTTGACATTATCACACTTCCTTGCTACAGCTACTGCTCACTTCAGCGTGGCCTTCCATTCTGAACACAATAAAACCCCTTTTCTCAAAGTTACCATCCAACACACACGCACGCACACACACACACTCACTCACTCTCTTACACACACACTTACACACACTTTCTCAACACTGAAAAGTTAATTACTTGCTCAATCCCCCAGCCCTGTGCAGGGCTTGGCACTGTCCCACTGTCACATAAGGGGACCTGGGGCACATCTGCGCTGGTGAGCATGGGCTGGGCAAGCTGGAGTAAAGGCACCCGAGCTGGCAGAGATCTGGATCATCGCAGCCCCACAGTGCTCTGCTGAGCTACCAAGCCCTGGTTTTGGGCAAGGCTTATCAGCGCAGGCAGACCGTTACGCAGACGCAGCTACGCCATTTCCCATCCCCAGATGGCAAGCGCTCCGTGCTGACTTTTAAATGATTAAGCAAGTCCTTGCTGGAAAGCACAGCTCATTAGGGTAAAGCTTCCAAGCACGACGTGGAGGTCTGGTCGCTCTGATGGAGTGTTTACTGAGCTTTGCTCGCCAAGCAGGCCTTGCCGTTCTCTATGTACCACTGTTATCTGCTTCAAGTCCTTTTCAGAGAGGGTCTTTCTTCAGGTGGAAGTCCCAGAAGGCCAGACGTCAATGTTTTGAATTACACAACTAGTTTCTGCTTTCCACAGTGAGGGGTCAACTCCCTGCCAGCAAACTCATTTGTAACGCTGCACTTGTAAACTCCCGATAAAAGGCTCTGATGGAACCACGCTTCGCTGGGTACTGGCAATAAAACTGCATGGCCTCCTTTTCATTATAAAAGACTTGCAAAAACCTACTACTTCAGACTGCAGCCTCAGTGTGTGGATGGATATAAATCCACACAGGTGAGATTTACTACAAAAGCAGAGCTATTTTTAAGCATTATCAGCCTAAAGGAAAACGTCTTTGAAAGTCAATCTACAGAACAATCTCAGTGATAGCAGGAATCATTAAGTACATGTTTCTTCCCATGTTTTTCATGGATTTCAGTACATTGATTCTGACTACAGGGCTCAAGAATATCAAAAGAACAGTACGAGGGGAAAGAAAAAAGTCTTATTCCAGGGGCTTGCCTTAAATACATGGCAGAAGTTATCACAAATAATTAGGCTGATGTTTGCTTCAAGTTACAATTGCCTTTTTAAAATTTCTAGTCTTGTTGTAGACTGCTTAATGGGGTGACATATACCACAAAACTGCCTCCAGGACATGCGAGATTGTTTACATTCAGGTGCCAATGCCACCCTGGAAGCAACCAAATGTTAGATAAAGACTGATTTGGCTTGGGATTAAAAAAAAAAAATAAAAGAAAGAAAACAAAACCAAACCAATAAAATAATTCTGGCAAAATTCAAAATGAATCAGTGAGAGGGTGAAGAATCAATGTGTAAATAAATTTGGAGCACTTCTCTTGAAGTTAGTGGACACTGGTCAAGTTGAGACACTGTGCTGGATGCAAGGGAGGGTCTTGAGATATCCTTTGAGACTGGACACCACAGATATCTCCAAGCATGGCCTTGGGTACCACTGGAGCCAGGCTCAGCACCACCAGCAGTGCCTGGAGTCTCCATGCCAGCGCACAGCGGGTGGCTGCCAGCAGGGCCAGCCCATGCCCGGGAGCGTGCAGAGTGCCTAGACTTGCACTTAGTGATCTTGAAGGCAGATCTTAGCTTAAGCTGTTACTCGCTATTTCTGCTAAAAGCCAGATTTGGCAATTATGTAGACAGAAAAACATACCTCTTCCTCCTAGACATTGTTGACATTTCCCCATCAGACAGCCTGACTGACTCTCCTGAGCAGCCCAGTAATTTTCAGGCAGATCATTGTCCCCCGAGTGCAGGAAATTGGTACAATTTTACACAAAGAAAAATAAAAAAAGATAGACAATGCAGCCAAAAGACATTCACAATGCATATATTTTGCTTTAAGAAATGTGGTTTATGGCAGAGAATGCACAAGAGACAGGCCCTAGAGACAGGGTCTCCCTGTTCTTTATTTGTAAGCACACTCCATTAAAGAGACACTGAGAAATCTCAGTGTTTGACTACATCCAATCTTGTGCTGCATGTTCAGACCAAGTGTTTATCTTGTCCTCGGAGCAATATCCCAAAGGGAAGACTCCCACTCCAGCCTAAGGGAAGAGCTTCATCACGTCTCCAAAACTTCGTTAGCATCACTGGCAGTCACAAATCCTCTTGCACCGGGCCAGCTGTCTGCAGTGTCTCGGTAATCACAGATCCACTAGCCACGTTATCACACACACACACCCCAAACAGCGTCGCAGCAAAGAAAAAGCAGCTCAACAGACACGTCGTCAGTCTTCTCCTTTGGCTGCCCAGATGCTGTCGCAGGCCCAGGGCAGCTCCTGTGTAAGGCCTTGCACACCCATGGGTGCAATTCACATGATCATCACAGCATGGGGATGCCCATCTGTCTAACCAAGGATGGCAATGCAACTGCATTACACAACTCACTTCCGCATCCAGTTCCATGCAGCACACGATGGTCCTGGCCAGTGTCAGTCTACTGAGATACCCAGAACCTTTAGAAACACCAGCTGCCTCAACATCTGCTAAAGAGCATTCTTTTAGGGGTGTTCCTGTGTGTCTGTATTTACAGTTTGTGCATTTTTTAAATATCAGGATTGGTTCGGAAGATCCCAGTAGCAGAACCAGTACACAGGGCACACANGTACCCAGCAGTGACTGTGTGGATAGGAAAAAGTCCCAAAAGTCCCGTTTCCTGGATGCGAACCTGAACCTCACAGGATGAAACTCAAGCATGGCGCTCAGCCTACAAAAACTTTATGATGGATGATCCATGCATCTCCAGAGACAGTATCACCATAGTACCAGCAGTGCTTATTGTGCTGCCTACATCTCAAATGTCCCTTTGTCAAACCTGCTTTGTGAGTCTATGTGGGCCAAATTTCCTGATGGGTATCTGCCTCTGGCTGAATTTTGGAAATTCCCAAATTCACAGAACTGCTTTGTTGTCTATGTTAAAATAAACAAAAAACCCACACACCCACCCCCCCCAACCTATCTCTTTCAAGGTGACATATTCAGAAGTTCTGCTCTCTAAAAAAAAAAAAAAAAAAAAAAAAAAAAA
>Ga0065711_1049862_pt1 | contig 11099 bp, 6 predicted proteins | sample Hoacrofraction12_FD_59098 | JGI IMG/M metagenome (GOLD analysis project Ga0065711, IMG submission 59098) | Hoatzin crop microbial communities from Cojedes, Venezuela - Epithelial fraction 12 v2 (version 2) | ecosystem: Host-associated > Birds > Digestive system > Esophagus > Crop | place... | reverse complement strand
CCAGAAGATTTTTTTTTTTTTTTTTTTCTTTCTTACACGATAAGGTAGATTACTTAGCACATTCCAGGTTAAAAAAATTACAGTAAACATTCAGTAACTGGAATGCATATAATATACAAGTACCGTTACATTTACAAAGCTGTTCAGGACGACCTTTTTTCCTAGAATAAGCATAAAAAAGTTACAAGCTAATTCACAATACCTTTAGATACAATGTTATTAAAATACATTGATGTTAATCATAAAAATATTTTACTATTTACATGTACATTGTATAAACCTTAACAATAAGAATATGCCCATTTTAGGATGCCTTAAACAAGTATTTAGGCAGATTGGCCCATTTTATAGTGCAGTATCCCTGTTTTGGTCTTCACACCATGAAGCTGTACCAGATTCACAGTATCTTTGCTAGTGCTTTGCTAAAAGGCTTAAACTTTCTATTACTTAAGAATCATTCATTCATACAAAGAGCCAGTTTTGTTTCCATTTTGTTTCTTATTAAACCCTACCCCCAGCAGCTCAGGACACTCTGCCTGGCCTTGTGCGATTTGGTTGCATTTCCAGATAAGGCTATAATTCATTTCATCAGTTATCACGCTGTCTTGCTTGTAGTCTGGATGCTGCGCGATAAATTCCCTCATCCATCGAGCAACTGTCATTAGTTCTCCTGTGGGCAAGGGGAAGTCAAATTTCACAGTTTATACATCTAATTTAGCAGTACGACACCTAGAGTTCTATGCATTACATACACAATTAACGAACAGTCCGTGCTTTCATGAGAAACGCACTCCTACACATACTTGTATTTTTTTAAAATATGGCTAAACTGCAAGCATAAATAATCAAGCTGACATATGGCTGATAGTCTAAAACCCACTTGTCTGGTGCGACCTTCAAGCTTTCAAATGTTGTAACGAGACAGTGCAGAGAGAAGTTCTCCCTCTGGCAGCTCCCCTAGCAAAAAATAGGCAGATTCCCGAAAATACCTCACTCCTGGTTTGTACCCACTGCCTCTGCTTCGCTACGCAGCCTGCGGGGCAGCCGGGAGGTGCCTAAGGGTCCCCGACACTTCTGTACAGGGTTCAGCAAACGGCACCCACCACTCACCGGAGACCCGCGTCCCTGTGCAGCAGCAGCTGGGGGCCAGCCAGACACCAGTGTTCAGGCTGCTGAATCTTGCTCCTGAATGCAGCATATGCAAGCAAACCTTAACTCGTGTAAGTCTGAGGTAACTCTGACAGTAAGACATTAAGGTAGGCTGATGGGATGCTCAAAGAGCCTAGCAAAACTTTCAGTGCTAGCCACCGGAACCTCAGCTTCCTCCCTTCCTTAGAGTGGAAAGAGTCCAGGGCTTCCATGACAGAAATCTTTGGGTTAAGAATATTATAAAAAACAAGAGGAATCAAGTTAGGGAAAGCAGCGAGGAACACACAAATAAAAAGTAAAAAGCACCCGAGACTGTTTAAAGATATCCTGTCAGTGGTTTTGAACAGAGGTACACATACATGAATCGGAAAAACTGTGGAAAGTATAGGAAAGAAAAGCAGAATAAAAAAGGTTATTAGAAATAAAAGTGTCCCTCAAAAAACAGAAGTTATATTTTAAAGAAATGAGGCCAGAGTTTACACTTCTATATAAAAAGAGGGCAGGAAAAAAATACCCAAGAAGCATTATCTGTTGAAGGCACTAAAAACTCACATGAAAACTTCCTCAAACCAAGGCGAAGCAGGGGGCCTGCAAGAAAACCGGTGGGGCCAGGAGATGAGCGGAGCATAACCAGAGCCAGAGTTTTGGGCTAAAAGCCACTGCAGGCCGCCAGTGCGGGCAGAGACGGGAGAGCAGCCCAGCTTGCACCAACACAGACATCTAGTGGTCAGGCAGCCCAGCCACTCCCCATCCTTCACACCGGTGTACACCCAGCACCTTCACTGCGAGCACGGCGTGCAGCTCCCGGAGAACACACAGGTATCGGGAAAAGGAAAGGCACCACAGACTGACAAGAGGTGCAAGATGACTTCCGAGCGAGGAGAGACAAGACAAAGGGAACTGCAAGTTCGGAAGCAACAACAATGCTTGAGAAGTTTGCGAAGTCCTGAATGTTGATTAGAAGTGAGTAGAGAAACATTATCCTACAATGCAGGGTCTGGAAGGCCTAACATGAAATAACTGGGAAGAGCATTTAAACAGGCAGGAATTGCATTTTTCAAAGAGCATGTAATAAAGTTGTGACATTTCTTATTGTACAACTTTATGGGGAGCGAAAGCGTAATGGCCTCTAGAAGGGTAAGGCAGCAACCATGGAAACCACGTTCATGAACGGTCATTAAGCACCGTGATTACTGGATCACCTTCGGCCACGGAAGCTCCTACACGTGAGAACGCGCACCAGGACAAGGACCACTGGGTACTGCTACCTTAACGCTGCTTTCATCAATACCTGGTGGAGGTCAGCAGCTGCTGCCTGCCTAGCAAACCTGTGGCAGTCACACACCAGCTAGCCGGAGAGCAGGAGGGCAACACCTCGCTGTGCTACAAGAACAGACGCAGCCGAAACACAGCGGAACTATGTCAGGGCAAGGCTAAAGCCACAGCAGCTAAGGTGCCAGTGTTTAACTTGCACGAGTGCCCTGTGTTCACCATTCGAGGAGAGAAATTTGAAGCAGGGCCGCTCTTTGTGGACATGGCTCATGCTAGACAGGCTGCAGTTCAGGAAGATTTGGTTTAAGATTGAGAGTAAACTGGAATAATCCAAAACTCACAACTGAGAAACACCATGGCACAGTAACACAACACCTAATGCTTTTTACTCTGTGAATGCTGGTTTTTAAGAAGCATCATTTAAAAATCATTTCAGTTCGTCAGAGTTAAGATATAAACCCTAGACTATCTCCCTCACTCTCACACCTTTTAGGTCTGTGTAAACACACGAGCTTCCTTTGCAATGCCTGCAACTTCACACCAGGTAGCAAAGTTGTTCTTTGGGACACCTGCCACAGAGGGTCCAGCCTAGGTCATTAGATCTTGAGGAAGAAACCTCTATAAGAATTATTATGCCTTCCTTGTTTCTTCAACAGCATTTTTCTGAAGGCAAAAAAACCCCGAAACAAACAAAGGAATATTTTGAAAGCATTGCTATTTTGAGGGCTGAAGTGCCTCAGATATTTTCTTCCTGCCAGTTTCTCTTCCCTCCCTCAGTTAATCCAAGCAGCAAATCCCTGTCTATATTAACTGAGAGACAGACGCCTCCTACAAACCAGCAGCCTTTGGAAAGAACATCTACAGTGAAAACTGCAATTAATTAAAACCTATTAGCATTTCAAAATACTGCTGAGGTACTGAATTACCAGGCAAAAGTCCCAATTTCCACCTCAGCTTTAAAAAGGTGTTTACCTAGAAGCTTCTACAGCAATTCTCAAGAATTAAAAAGGAATGCAAACTTTTGTTCAAAATTGGGGAGAAAAAAAACCCCAAAGATGCCTTGACTTACGAGACTAAAATTAAGTGCCTACCTAAATTTACAGCAAGGCAGGCATACAAGGGATTTGCACATAGAAAGGTATACAGCTGCTGCAGACTGTGCTACATACCCAGCTCTGAATTAAAATTTAGCCTGCATCTTTTGCTCATTATACTGCTGCATTTGAAAAAGGAGCACAAAAAGTCATCGTAACACCTGTCTTCAAAAACTCTCCAACATGGGGAAGACAGGGGAAAAGCCTGGTTTGCTCTGCCTTGATGGAGTTTTGCTACTTACAGAAGGGCTTTCTTATCAGGGAGCTAAAGACTAGGTCCCATGCTCTAGCACAACACAATTTAGACTCATGGATGCTTTGCAGCAACAGGCTTTGGAGTCCTACCACAAATCCAGGCTATCAGGCTGAGCCTCACATATTTTTACAACACTTCAGTGGCAGGCAAAAGCAATTAGTGCAAACTACTACAAAGTGGACAACACACTGGCAAAAGCAGCAGTAAGTGGTGCTGAAAAGAGAAATCTTGTATTGGAGATACAATACCCTCTAAGCTGTAATTGTAACTGTATCAATTACTCCTAATTCAAGTTTTAAAATAGATCATGAAACTTTTATAATCAGAATTAGATAGGACCAGATTTAAGCCAGAGAACACAGCCCAGCCCTTTGCTCCTATGATTCAACACTAACCAGACAGCTACAGCTGCCACTGGTTTTCCCCGGCTGAAAAGCAGAGAACAGCCCAATCACTGTCTAAGTAGAACACTGGCAGGAAAATCAATGTCCAAAAGTGTCAAACGTACCAGATGCTCTCTTTTTTATTAGCTTCAGGTAGTTCAGGATGGTGCACCTTGTGTCCACATCCACTTCCATGTTTTCAAGATAGGAATTCAAAACTGGGATCAAACCAGGAAAGACTCCTTCCTGTGTAAGAGAAAAGAGTCAGCATAAAGCACGCTCGATCTGGATTCTGGGAGGGCGGAACGGAGGGGAAAGCTGTGTGTTCCAGGCAGTAGAGGCTATGACCTTCCCATTGATAATTGTGTCAATGCTCATCAAGGTGTACTCTTCTGCGTCGGTGCCTGTCCCATTCTGTGCAGAGCCGCATCCATCCACAACAGCATTCCCACCTTCACGGGTGACAAAGGGAAAGGAAGAAACGGTTAGGAGGCAAGAGATGCACTAAACGTCCACAACAGTGTTAACCAGATTGCTTGTTGCGATACCTTTGCAAATATCTTTTCTGAAGTAAAACATTCCCTGCCGGACAGCATCTCTTCTCTGGGCCATCTTCATGTTTTCATCCACCTGGCAAAAGCAGTATTTGAGAGATTTGTGAGATTTCAGAAAAACAGAATTCTCCCAAACCCACACATTTCGGTCTCTTTAGTAGAAAGATCTACTATGTTTCTTACTATTTTGACACACAAGGCCAAGCTGTGGAGACAAAATTTATTTCATTCTTCAGTGGTCCTGGGCAAAACCACAAAGAGATGATGGTCTATGAAATGAGGTCTCCAGAAGAAAAGGTAATGGTATTATGTTAGAACATGCTAGGGTAATCTTTTTAAGTTTGGATGAAAACACAGGAACAGCTGTGATTAACAGGTTGCATCCCATCTGGCAGACTTCTTTGCCTATTTAGATGCAATTTAAATGAGCACAGAAGAAAATTGCCATTTCCCTAGCCACAGTTTGCTGCTTTTCTTAACAAAATCACTGAAGTCTTTAGAAGAGTTATCACTGTATTAAACAAACTTTCATAAACAGAATTCCAGTAGCTTTGTACAGGGATCTGTTAGATAAACTTCGAGTGCTAGTAAAGAAGTTCTAAATTGCAGGCTTCTCAAAAAGCCTACAAACCACACAGCACTGCTCATACGCTCTGCAAACGACATAGGCATTGCTCTGTCTTTCTGGACGGAAGATTTTGCCCAAGTCCTTTGCTCGGTATGTTCTCAGGGAATTAACATCGCACAGCTTTCAGGCATTGGCTCCACTGCACTGCCTTCAGAAGAAGGGACGAGATTTGCCAAATTCTTTGTCTGACCTTTAATTAAGGGCAATGCAAAAATCTTCACTCACTTCTTACCTTTCCAAGCTTTGTTTTCAAAAGTCTGTTTTTTTTCTCATTTTCTATTATGAAACCTATTTACACAACAGGCTGTTTTGAAAGTTTGAAAGCACTCCAGTCCTAGCTGACAGGAGTACAACCGCACTCGGACAAAGATTACTGAGAGATTAGCCCCATAAACCCGTATTATTTTACTTGAAAGAGGCAGGCTTACCAATGGTTGAGCAATTCTGTGTTGCGTTACCTGCCAAATTGCTTGGCAAGCTCAAGCAGTTTTATGCCCCTCCAGCCCCCCGACTCTGTCCAGGTTTTTTCAGCATCCGATCTCTTTTTCGGTCTGAACTGGTATTCATTAGTTGAAAATTTTGCGCTTTTGAGACATTCCAAATAACGATGCAATTACACGCTGGAAGTGCTCAATTGCTGCATTGTTTATGAAGTCTGAACTCCCTGACACCAGCAAGAAAATTTCTCCTTTTAGAAATCATACCAACTGCATGGTATGATTACTGTTAATTTACGACTTCAGTATTTTTCTCCATTTTAATTAAAACCACTGAGAAAAGCCGCAGGATACTACTGCTGTGCTGTAGCCAGCGCTGCCAGTATTTTCTTGCATACAGCCTGTCAAAAGCCTTCTGTGCTGCAAGTCCTTTTTTAAAGTTACCTATAACACTGCAGGACTATCCATTTACAAAGACTTTTTCCGGTCAGGTGCCTCAGAAAGAAGGTGTGCCAGGACAGTTTCACCCAAAACAGTTCAATGACTGTGAGGACAAGATTAAGGAAAAAGCACATTCTACATTGCTGGGCTGTCCAAACACAAATCACAGCTGCGACCAGGATCAGCAGTATTTGTTTTCACTGAAATACTCTGCAACACTAAGCATGCTGAACAACTCCTTTTCCTCTCCACCAGATACAAACAAAACAGAGAAGAACAGGAGACACAGGCAACACACATGTTAAAATAAGTATCTCAAGTTTTTATTTTGACCTCCACCGGGTATTTTCCCCACATGTAAAATGGTGGAAATGCGCCCTTTCCCAGTCCCAAAACAGTCTTGTGACGATGGTACTTCTCAACATTTCTGCAGTAGTCAGACACTGTTAGGCACCACAAATTCCCACAGTATTTGTCTATCAGCTTAATTCCATGAGGCAGCAGTAAAACATTTGTTTAATACTGCAGTGTTGAAATGGATTCAAAGTACTGGTACAGATGAAAGCTGACCGAAGATAAAAATGACCATTCTCTATGTGCACAAATGTTAGTTCCTAGCTTGCAGAGGATAAAAATCAGACTCGACGCAAAAACGCTGCATTTAGCTCTAACAGATCTGATCATTCACACCTACCTTGGACAAAGGAATGAGAAAATCCAGTTTATATGACAGAATCACTCTGGTTAGCAGTACCACGAACACAACATATGCAGAGTTTTCAAAGTCTGTTAACTGGACCTAGACACGAAAGGATTAGAGATTAACTTACTTTAGTGGCAACACACTCATGGAAGTAGATAAATATCTAGGAGAGTTTAAAACAGTTTGACTCAAACATTCATGTTGGTACTTGTATTTACACGTGCTCTACTAGCAGAGATGGGTGATGCTCGAGCTGGAATCATCAGCAGTGACTTCAAATGCACAATGCATGCACACACTTCAGACTCAGCCCTTTAATCCAACGCCAAAACACACCTGTGTTTCAAAAGACTAATAACCTGCACCTTCAGGCTCTCGTGTAATTACAATGTATAATAGCTTTTAAACTTCCACTTAAAAGGGCTTAAATTCAGAGAGCTCAGAAACAGACAGCTATAAAATAAAAGTACTTGTGAAAAACAAAAGAATGACAGTGGGATTGTTCAGTACCAGGAAACATCCTGGAGAAACACAGTTCCTAGAAGCTAAATGGGGCTTTGTTTACTGTTGCTTTAATACGAGCCTAATTCCTTTCCCCATCACCCCAAATCCATTAGCCTGCTTTACTGTGCTGCAGTGGATTCTCCTGTCAGTTACATTCCCACAGCCCTTGTCTGATTAAACGCTGCTGTCCACTTCACTTGCGTCTAGCGATTCAGAGGGGAGAAAACAGCACGAGTACGCAGGGTTTGATACAGGATGGCAGAATGCCTGGTACTTTTCCACTTAAAAGGAAATGTGCTTTTGTGCACGCTGGTGCCTTCCTTACCTCCATAGGTCTGAATTCCACCCTCCATCCAATATCCGAATTTGGCGGAGGTGGCTTAAACCTCATCGTCTGCCAGTTTGTAGACTGAATATTCTGCAGAGCACATGGAATAATCCGTCACAGTCCAGATATGCCTCATTCTATAATATAACTGAAATAACCAGATAACTAGAGTCCTAATGTTTCCTCTAGAATAGCCCATCAGGTTAGAGAAATGCTTCCAAACTAAGTGGCACGATTTCCTAAAAAACATAGTACAATTACCCATCCTAAGAGCAAATATATCACACTTTCTCATGCTATTTTGATTGAGGATTACATATAAGATACTGGTCGGCTGAGATTTAACTGACTGAATTTTTTTATGAGGGGCTAATGCATCACAAACTAAAATTACCTAATATTACCACAGCTATTATTTCATAAAGCTGTATAGGAGAGACATTTATACGTAAATGTCATGCAACACAGTTTTTAGAAAGCCATAAAAATATACAGTCCCCCACAACATTTAAATAGAAAGCTACAGTTTGGGCTTTTTATATTTTATTGGGTTTCAAGCACCCACCACTTTCTAAATAAATGATAAAACAGAGAAATAAATGTGCTTACAACTGCCAAGTCATATGCTAAAGAACTTGTCAACATGAAAAAAAATCAGGAAAAGAAGATTCTTAGCCAATATAGCCATCCTCCAGTTAAGAAGTACTATAAAGAATCAGCAATTTTATGTATATACTTATGAATTTCCTCTAAATCAGACACAACCTCAAAATGGTCGGATTCATTGGCATCATCTAGATGTATTTTCTCCTCAAACAAAGTCAATGGGTCTCGAATGAACAAGTGTGCAATATGCTGTGCCAAAAGGTGGTCAATACCTACAAAATGAGAATTCAAACAAACAATTCACACATAGCAAAGCAGGCTCTAGGAAACGATTTGTTTTACAAGACTGAAAACATCCAACTCTGCAATGCTACCTCAACCCACCACATCCTGTTAGAGCTTAAACGATGACTTCGGGAAGGAAGGAAATGATTAAAGACAGAAAAAAAGAAAAAAAGAACAGGTTCTTGTTTGGAAATGGCAGCTGAATATTGGCGTGGCTGCCATTCTTCCTGTTTTCTCATACACCTCTGTGACATGTTTCCTACAGCAGTTCTGCCCTCTCCACAAAGAAAAAAAAACATTAATGCGTCAAACACTGAGCTTCTCAAGCTGGAATTAGGGACAGTTTCCATTACAAATGAATACTTCTTAAGAACTCTCCAGATCACGCTACAGAGATACTTCCTGAGTAGGACTCACTCTGAGGGGTGCACCGTGATTGAAACAAACAAGAACGAAAATGTAAAATATCCCCACACACTGCAAGCATAATTCTTAACCTGCTCATAATGAAGCAAACACTTACCTTCCTTTATTAGGTGCTCGTAGATATCTTTGTCTATTGTCAAATCAATGTCATTGTATTTCTCACCACATTCAGATAGATAACTGTCTATGGAATCATATCTGGATTTACTGATTCTATAATGGTTGTTCTTCAGTGGCTATATAATTTAAGAATACAATATTTTAACAGCTTGTTAACAATGTTACCTAAGTTTTGCTTACTAATGATACTTATGTGAGAATTATCATCCTGTTTAAAAAACCCTACAGCCTCAATTAAAGTTATTCAAAGTATGAATCTTAAATAGGCTTAATAGAAAGCGATCCTGGAATTATGACTATTTCATCTGTAGATGTATGTATCTGAGCGAAAAAACAGTTATCACACATTGACTAGAATTCTCTAAAGGTGGAAACGTTTTCCTGATGTAATATACCATTACCCCAAGTACCTGGAAAGCATTATTATACCTATCGCAACACATACCAACACAGTCTCACTCTGCACACATTGTTAAGAGATGCTTTTAAAATGGGTAGTTCAAGAAATATTTCAGGAACTTTTTTTTTAAATTATTTTTTTACTTTCTGTAATTTTGTAAGTGCCTTGAATGCCAATTCTTGCTTAAAGAAACTCCTTAAGTTCAAGCAACTGGCCCTTTTCACATAGTTCTAGTTTATACTACTGGATTACTCAGCAGCACCTACTATTTAATCCAAAGCAACTTTTGCTGTTTGGGCTCAAGCACCGGCTGGGAAGTTTCATCACAGTGGGACCTTTTCAGCAAGCTGTGGAGGAGTGACTGGAGTTCTACCAGGATTCCATACTTTACTAAAAATATATATATGGACTGTACAACCAAGGCAAATGTTTACACCACCTCTCCTATATTTACCACAAAGACTGCCACGTTCTCTTGTTAAGAATTCTGATGAGCACGAGCAGAATTTGATACTAAAGGAGATTTAACTTTTTTGCCTGGAAAAAATCAGACACCTACTACCTAACATTACTTACCTCTAGCCCCCTCTCTTCTCGCGTTCGATCATCTACAGATGCAGAGATTACTCCCCAGCGACAGTCAATATCCGACACGTAGCCTCTGTAGAATGGAGACGCAGCACTCAACGCCATCTAAAATAAAACAGCCTGAAATGAAAACAAAGGACAAGGCAAGGGACCAAAAGCAGAAATACAACCCCACTGGACAGGGAAACTTGCTGGTCCAGAAGTAACTGAAGCATACACTTCAGTCTGACATACAGCCAAAGCCCATACAGCCACAAATCTCTCAGCTGCTGTCTCCAGAAAATGCCTAGATGAACGGTTAGCCTTACTCAAGTGGCATCTGCCACTCTCCAAATTTATTATTATTCTGCAGATCGACATTTAAGGAACACAAAGATGATACAGGCAGAAGCACTTCCGTAAAAGATCAGTTAGTATGCTGCCTGCTGTCGTGGTTCAACCCCGCAGCTGACAACAAAGCACCAGACAGCCGCTCGCTCACCACTCCTCTTACCCCCGCATCGGGGGTGTATCTTTGAGATAAAGACAGCTTAATAAGACAACACAGGAAATAATAATTACTAATAACAGTAATGAATATGCAAGCCAAGTGATACACAATACAATTTTTTCTTACCGCCCAACAATCAACTGCACAGTCAGTCCCCAAGCAACGATTGCAGAACTTGCAGATTTTGTGGAGTTCACCAAACTTGCGGAAAAATTTTTCCTACCCCTCCGGCCAACCCCCATTTATAAACTGAGCATGATATCTGTGGTGTGGAATATTTCCACTGGCCAGCCTGGGCTGGCTGCCTGGCTGTGCTCCCTCCCAGCTCCTGCACACCTGCTCTTTAGCCAAACATGGGAAACTGAAAAAAGGTCCTTGATTTCTTAGCCACAGCTAAAGCCATCAGTGTATTACCAACATTCTTCTCATACTAAA
>Ga0065711_1049861_pt1 | contig 11099 bp, 6 predicted proteins | sample Hoacrofraction12_FD_59098 | JGI IMG/M metagenome (GOLD analysis project Ga0065711, IMG submission 59098) | Hoatzin crop microbial communities from Cojedes, Venezuela - Epithelial fraction 12 v2 (version 2) | ecosystem: Host-associated > Birds > Digestive system > Esophagus > Crop | place... | reverse complement strand
TCTACGATGGCATGACTGGCTGGGTAGATGAGGGGAGAGCCATGGATGTTGTCTACCTCGACTTCAGCAAGGCTTTCGACACTGTCTCCCATAACATCCTCCTAGGGAAGCTCAGGAAGTGTGGGCTGGATGAGTGTTCGGTGAGTTGGATTGAGAACTGGCTGAATGGCAGAACTCAGAGGGTTGTCGTCAGCAGCACTGAGTCTAGTTGGAGGCTGGTAACTAGTGGTGTCCCCCAGGGGTCAGTACTGGTCCCAGTCTTGTTTAACTTCTTCACCAACGACCTGGATGAAGAGTTAGAGTGTACCCTCAGCAAGTTTGCTGATGACACCAAAGAGAGAGGAGTGGTGGATACACTAGCAGGCTGTGCTGCCATTCAGCGTGACCTGGACAGGCTGGAAAGCTGGGCAGAGAGGAACCTGATGAGGTTCAACAAAGGCAAGTGCAGGGTCCTGCACTCGGAAAGGAACAACCCCATGCATCAGTACAGGCTTGGGGTGGACCTGCTGGAGAGCAGCTCTGTGGAGAGGGACCAGGGTGTCCTGGTGGATGACAGGTTGACCATGAGCCAGCAGTGTGCCCTGGCTGCCAAGAAAGCCAATGGGATCCTGGGATGCATTAGGAGGAGTGTGGTCAGTAAGTCGAGGGAGGTTCTCCTTCCCCTCTACTCTGCCCTAGTGAGGCCTCATCTGGAGTACTGTGTTGTGGGTTCTCCTTCTCTGGAGATATTCAAGACCCACCTGGACGCAGCCCTGTGCAGCCTGCTGTAGGTGACCCTGTTTCGGCAGGAGGGTTGGACTAGATGACCCACAGAGGTCCCTTCCAACCCCTGACATTCTGTGATTCTGTGATTCTGTGATCAAATTTTAATAATTTCAGTTGAAACAGTTTGTATGAAAATTTTATCATTATAACCAGGATTGATCCCAAATCCATGATCACTGTGGGGCAAGTGTGCCTACTCCACACCAGAATGGTTTGGAATGATTTGTGTTTCATCTCCTTGTTTCCAGTGTTTTCCATTTGATAGTATCCTGTGTGTATGGACAGAAGGAAAAGGAGTGAGATTTGTAAGATCACTAGGTATGGACAACTGGAGCACCATGACTGTGGAGTGTACACCAGTGTATACTCATGCCTGGTATGCAGTCCACAACTACAAAATTATTTTGTCTGAATTCCTCCACAAATACAGTCACGAAGCAACTCTGAGGCAATGTGTGGGGCTTTTACACTACAGATTCCATAAAGGAGCAGTTTAAACAGGTGAGTAGAAAACAGCACAGTAAAAAAAAAAACCAAAAAAAAAATGTCCTAAAAGATTTACCAACTAGCCAGAAGGCACTGGATGGTGATTTGGCCTGAGCCATTGGCTAATATCACCAAGTGACCTTTCACTAGTTGTTTGACCTCTTTGTGCCTCGGCAAGTTCAGCTGGAAATAAAAGCAAGACTTCACTGGAAACCAGACATGGAGTGTAAACTGTGGTTTCCTAGATAAATAAATTACAAGAGAAAGTTTTATAGGAGTCACACGGCCAGTGTCTAGCACTTTGAACAGACAATGGGTAACAAAAACCGTATGTGGGAATGCTGTGTAGCAACACTGCTGTACTACAGATTCCCCATCCAAATTTGCAAATGACCTAAACAGCTCTTATTTCTGAGCCTTTGAAATGACAGCGAGCCAAGATAAGATCCCCTTGGGGCAGTACCCTATCAGAGCAGCATTACTACCTGTTGCATTAAGATATTTCACAGCGTTAAGTAAAACTTGATGGCAGAAGTGGGGAAAAATATATCTCTTCATACCAGAAACAAATACAAATCTAATCAGCTTTACTGTTCTTCATATAGCACTAGTTCCCACTGGTACGCATTTACTCAAATTCTCCCATTGAGCTCAATGGGATTTTCCTTAGTAGAGTGTGATATGGTAAATTGAAGGATGGCCCTGCCTTGGCCAGCGACTGAGATTTTGAGCTTTTTCTTCCAAATTTGGTCACATAAGTAAGCATTTCAGTTTGGGTGAATGGAAAGCATTGCCCAAGTAACTGGGCAAAGCGTAGGAGGAGGACTGACTCCTCAAGATCCTAGCTGAGCAACTTATCTCACAGATCTGAACTACAGTCAGTTCTTTTTAACTTTTATATCAGCAGATTTTCTAGAAGCCTGTCATCTCTGATGAGATCTGCTTTAGCACTCAGTCTCAGACCACTTGCTGCCGTAAGGGCATTCCCAATTTTGATACGGTTAGTCATGTTTCATTACTGACCAAAACTGATATTTGGAGCTGAATACTTCAAAATAATTTGTGTGCATTTTTTCAAACTCAAAAAGCTTGTGGAACTCAGGAGATGAATGTTGCCACAGAGGCAGCATGCTGCACTCAGGCTATCTTGACTTCATTCCTAGTAGGAGTGTGATATCTCATAAAACTGGCTGCCAAAATTGAGACCTACAGCAATCTGGTGGAATTTAATAGATAAGTATTCTGATCTACCTGGGATTTTTGCACCCTTTCTCTTCAGCACTCTACCCTTGACCTCCACTACAAATTATCAACATATTAGACTCCACTCTGAGCCTACTTGTTTCACATTTCATTGATTGATATGCAACACCAAGAGAAGTCCATGCATCACATCAGGGAGCCTACAACACATTTGCCTGCCTGGTCAAGTGCTGTGTCACAGCCACCATGAAGACACTTCAGTCAGAATCGTAGCACATGCTGATAGCTCATCTGACCTCTCACTGTATCACAATCCCTTTCACCTCTCTGTAATCACATCAAATCCTGCCAACCTTTTATTTCATCTTTCCCACACCAGGACTTTTCAGCGGGATCTCCCTGGCAGAAAGAATGTGACTGTCAGCTGCGGTGAGCCACTTTCTCACTGAGACTCTTCTTGTTTGGCAACAAGCATTTAATCACTTCAGAATTGTACTGAATTGTTTCCACTCTGGTCAAAGTTAGAAAGCATTGCCAGCAGACACAGATGGGGTTGTCAAGAAAATTTGAGGTGCTGATATGGCCACGTGCAGACTGTGACTCACAGTAGAGAACTATCCTCTGTAGATCAGCTGGGTCTAGGCTGACAGTTCTACCACCAAGAACGCTGTGACTTGGCTTGTGCAAACACTAATAATATTTAAGTGACCTACATGATTAAGAATCAGACAAAAGACCTCTAGACCATTATTCTTAGAATGTAGTTTACATGTCACTGATTCAAAGGGATTTTTACTGTTGAATCAGCTAATACAAGAGCAATGCATAACAAAGCTCATTCCTACTGCTGAATTGAAGTAGATTTTTATGTTATACACTCAATATAAAACACTTTTAAGGAAAGCCTTGTCAATGACTCCCCAAGATACTGGAATAGCACCAGAAGAATTTGTGTTCAAGTTTGTCAGAAGCTTGTCAAAAGCAGATATTACAGTATAGGTAGTACCCACTGTGGTCTGTTGCTATAATCCTACCTTGCCTTCTTCCATTTTACACTCACCTTAATTAATTTGCTGTCTGGAGAGCAGACAGCAAAGACGATTCTTGCTGTGAGTGGTCCTTGCCCTGGCTGCACATGTGGCTGAGGAAAACGCAGTTTCTTAATATGCACACAGTTCTTGTCCTAATTGCTTTCAAAAGAGATGATTACAATGCAGCTCTCAGAGCGTGTGTGAGTGAGTTGCATTCCTGCTGGCTATCTATTATTTTCCTCCTTTCTGTGTGAAAAGAGAAAATCTGTATATAAAAAGCCTATTGGGAGAAATGTGGTTTTTTCCCCAACAGTGAGCAGATGGCCCACAGATTTTGTGCATCATTTGTAAATTATTTCAAAGCTATTTATCTATTCCAAAGAGATTACTGGAATCTACATCTGCATTTTCATGTAATTGTTTCCATGTCACATGAATGAGACATAAGAGCGTTACAAAGGAAAGATGATCACCTATAATATAGCTGGCTGACATCTGTAAGAATTCGGGGAACCTATCTGTCTACTAAATTTTCCTTACTACACCTCTTTCCTTAGTCCCTATTACTTTTTAATAATTTTTTCAGGGGAGAGCTAGAAATCAGTATAACTGAAAAACCTTCAAGATGAGAAATCACTAACTCTCAGAAATTAGGACAGCAAGGATCTAAAGAGATGATCTATTCCACACCCTGGAGGTAAAGCAAGATAAATTCTTCCCAAACGAGCCCTGACATATATCTCTTTACCTTGTTCCAGAAAACCTCAGAAGAGAATATGAAAAATTTACCAGTTATCTAAAGAGAAAAAGAAGGAAGAACTGTGAAGTACTATGAACTCTGAGAGATTTAATCTCAGATGCAAATCAAGACTTTTCTAGGATGTAAAAGGACAGAAAACTCCTATATTATCGCAACCATAACAATTGTAATGACCACGATAATCTGACTCTTTCTCCAGTGCAGACTGAGCTACTTGTCAGTGTGTGGAGACAAAAGGTTTTTAAGCATTTTTCAGTTCTTGAGATGAGGGAGCGAGAGACAGGATCTTTTCAGAGGTCACTTCAGAGATAGGCCAGAGGCAGCTGAACAACTGGACACAGAATAGTTATGGGCATCCACGCAGTATCAGACAGCTGTTGGGTTGGCCTTGAATAGGCAAGTGCAACAAGGCTGCTTTGAAGAAAGTATAAGGACCAGACTCCGATTCTGTGATTATAAGATGGATACATATTGGGCTGAGCTCAACTGGTCTGCTAAGTGTTTCCTCAGAATTGAAGAGCAGAAACTGAATGAAGAGAGGATGGAGACCTGCTGGGTAGATCAGCTCAGGAGAGCCCTTTCAGGAAGCTGTCTAACAAATTTTTCAGCCATGATGAAATTCTAACCACAAAGATCTCAGCTCAATCAGTTTATTAAAGATTGAAAGGTGACTGGATAATTCAGTACAGGAGCTCACAAACATAAAAGACATCTTGTGAGGGAGGCAGAAGGGAGGTACTCTCCGTCATGTTGAGGAGTCATGATGCAAGTTGATAGGGGGAAGATGGAGTCAGATTTGTGCGAGTGAAACAAAATAAACTTTAAAAAACAATATCACATTTCTGTATCTTAAAGGATGTACTAATCAAAATAGTTATTTAATTACACCATAATTCTTGGAAGAAATCATCTGATCCATTTTGGAATAGCACTGAGATCCTTAATAATACTTGATAATTCTACCTAGTGATTTACTTCTAAACATTAGTTTTATATCAGTCTATGGAGTAAAGATTTGAGAGAAGTTTTCTGAAGGGCAAAAGAGGTGAGGAGTTTACCTAAAGGCTAGTTTTTATGAATGGGGACATGGATCTAGTTATCTTGGTCACACATTTCTAAAACGATGCTTATTAAATGAAAACATCAGATAATATTTATATTAGTTCTGTATATTCTATTACTACTCAAAATTTGATGTCATCCATTACACACAGGAATTCCTGTCATAGTTAAGCCATAGTTAAGAACAGATATCATAGCCTGCTTATTAAGGGATAAATAAGGTCATTGGGAGTTCTGCTCAGGATTTGACTTGAATGACAGGAAGGATACCATGGTCTCAATATAATCCAAGACACTGGAAAGACGGAGTCCTAAAAAGCTAACACAGGGTACAAAGGGCTCCTCATTATTAAGAAATCAGAAAAGCAGTGCAGTAAACCTACACCAAGAACTTTTGCTATTTTCTTGGGTTTTCCTGGGCTTTGAGTGCTGGTAGTGTGAATGGCAAGGGAGGAGAGAGCTGAAGAGAAATTAAGGAGATACTGTTTCTGTCCTCCTAGCGGAAAAGTAGAGACAGTGAGTTGCACAAGCTGGATCCTGTGTCTTTCAGTCCTCTGTAAAGTTTAAGGAACTGTAAAAGTAATGGCTAATATTTTCAGAAGTATTCCTATCTCTTTCCATAAGGAGGTTGCAACTTCACTGGAGCACGAATAGGTAAAGCATCTTTACCTCTCAATGGCCTTAATTCTCATGTTCTCCCTCCTGAGGGACGAAATGCTTTAGTCTCACTCTCTGCACTCAATATATGACTATCAGAGAGCAAGGCAGTGAACCTTGGTATACATCAGCTTAGAGCAGTCAATGTTCTTTTCTGCACTTAAATCTCTGTTAAATCTCTCTGAAACTGTACTGTGCAAAGTAAAATAGGTAAAATCTATTTCAAATTCAATTTGGACACTTGGTCTTAATTTGAGTATTTTTCTGGTATTTAAGTGTGTTCTTAAGACTAAAATTCTGTGCACATTACATTTCCTTGTTCTGTGTTTACACAAACAAAGAGCTAATGGTCAAGGCTAAGATGAAAAAAGAGAAGATACAAAAGAGCTGGGAAGGGGCTTATCTTGCAGAAAGAAAAATGTATTATTTACAGATGTATTTATCTGTCTTTACATCTGTGTGTTTCTGTATTATTACAAAGATCACACAGTAATCATAAATATTTATAGTGGTGTATGTTTAGCAGGTAGTTTACAAACACTGCATCTTACCCTCTTGGGCATGTATTCTCCTTTGCACAGAGAGGCCCACATCGCTGACCAAGGCTGTTACGCTCTGCTGTCGTACCGGTGAATCACTCTGGTCTGTCACCAACTCAGAGGCCATAAGAAGCTCTGGAATGTCTCGAAATTGTCCAAATGGAATTTGTTTCGGCTGTTTTAGTTGAAGAAATGTTTATGAATGTTAAGCATTCAGACCTCTAAAGCTACTGAGTCAATCTATTTAAAACTTGGCTTGAATTTGAATACTCCATGGGACATACATAGGTCAGGCTTTAAGTACAACATACTTGTAACTAAAGCAAAGCAGTTTTGACCAAACATCCCCAAAGCATTTGCTTGTGGGTTTAGGCCAAAGCCGAACATTTAGTTTTAGTAAGAATTAATTTCTTAGAAATAACAAGGAAGATGGATTCTGTACCTGAACTAGAACAGACAAGAAAGCAAGACTGGACAACATGTACAGAAAAACTCCTAGACCACAAATTTAGCATCAAGATAGACATTATAAAGTACTACAAGAAACTCTCTTGCATTTTCTGGACAATCTATTGGATGGTCTATTACTGGTTTTTTTTTTCCTTTTTAGCTTCAGTGGCCTTTTCTTATTGATCTATTGTAAGAACCAGTGTTCCTGCAGACAGTCCTTAGGTTTATGCCCCTAGCTGCTTCGATACAGTACCCTACAAGTTGACTTCACTTGGCTAACTCATGAAACTGTGATTTCACCAGGTGAAGGTCTCTGCCAAAAGAACAAAGTCAATATTTTCATCACTAGTATGCATTTTTTCCATTATTATTGCAATATTACAAAGCACATCTAGCAAACAGACTCAAGATACGCAGATCTTAAGGGAAACACGTTCCAGGCAGGGGCAGGAGTGAAGGGGATGCCCATGAGAGCCCAGGTGGGGGCTTTGGCATGGGAGTGAAAATGATGCACTTCCACCTAGTGGCAAAATGCACTTCAGAGAAAAATGATGACCAAATTTGACCCCCTTGGGAATCTAATTCAAGTACAAGACTATAGGGTCAAGCAGAATTTTCACTGTGCATTTAGATAATCCTCATTTTGATATTTGTAAGTATCTTGTCATGGTACAAATGTTTAGGGTTTAGAAATCCTAATTACACTGTAATTCAATAACAGCTTGCCATAGAATAGGCAAAAAGTGGACAAGATATTTTTGCAAACTTTTTGGAATGTTGCTTCCTCTCCTGCTTTTCAGCCAAGTCTCAAATGCACTTTCAATACACTGTGCCTACATTCGCTTCTTCAGGTATTTTATATCACAATTTCCTTGACTATAAACTGTTTATGCTAGTATTACATGACACCAAGACTTTCCAATGAGTCCTCTACAGATATCAGAGAGTCATTATGATGCCCCACGGACACACCCAGAACAAAGGCCAAATCACATCCACAGTTATGCCTTTCATAACAATATTCTGGTTTGATCTTTACTCATTATTCAAGTAAAAGTCCTACTGATCAGCATCTGAACACAAAGCAGTGAATTGAAAGTAGTATTACATGACTGGACAACATCCGGTACAAGTTCTTTTCACTGAGATTGAAGAATTCTCTTCACCTTTGCCTTTGGAGACACATGAAGAAGAAATAATGTTTATTAAATTCTTGCGGTTAGAATGACTGAAAGCAAATGAGGGGCTTTTTTTTTCTGCATATTTGGGTCCAGATCTTATGCCCATAACTTTTTAAACTAGCTAGTACTCTTACTGGTGAATTGTTCAGTACTCACATTTATTGGAACTAATGAATGCCTTTTTTCAACTTCTGTCTGCAACAAAAACTATCAAATATTTAATGAGTATGTAGCTTCCTTTATATCACTAACAGGAATACTGAGGCCTAATCTAATAATAGAACCTGTCATTATGCAAATTCCAAAGCATTTTTTATACTGTGCAGTGTATTGTATTACGTTTCCCCAAACCAAATGCATATACCTTGGAGCAAACTTGTGGCTTCTTCTTTTCTATATAAAATGATTTTTTTCTAATGAAGATCTCATTAACTGGAAGCACTGACATAGCTGTGTAAATAATAAATTTCTGACCCTTTAGGGAGAGCATGTGCCATGGGATTGTTCCAGAGCTCCCAAATTTTCTGTAGGAAATCACAAGAATGAGAGTGTTAGCAGTGACAGTGGGACTGCCAGCCAGCCACATTAAGAACGCATCTACAAATATCAATAAACTTTACATAGAGCATCAATTAAAATTGAGCTTTGGTGTATTTTAAATAAACATACACAGGCATATTCCACTTTACTAAATGCAGCTAAAAAAAAAAAATCCCTCCAAGAAAAAAGAACCAACCCTACATTAATCCATTAGTCTCACTTCTGTGCTTGAATTCATCTCTTTCTTAATATGTATCAACTATAAATCCTCAAGGCCAACTCCCTGTCTGTCTCAGCAAATACCATCTACTGAAAAAGGACATCAATAACAGTTTGTTCTTTTTCATGGCCTGGACACTTGCTGGTGCACATTTACCCTTGCACACGGTACTATTGAAGTCTCAGTGACATAACTGTGTAATGTAGTTTCAAGCTAGATGAACAAGTGGTGCCAGAATGAATTCCACAACGGGAATGGCCAGGAATGCTACTCTTTAAAGAGCTTTAAAAAAAAATATGTATCTACATTACTTCATCTAATCGTTTATTTCAAAGTGCACACACTTGTGCCTTTCTTGTATGTTCCTAAAGACCTTTTCAGGCATTTTCTCAGCATTTTCTTGACTCTCAGCTACCGCAGCCACATGACTATTAGTAATGGGTAATTTGACTTCTTGGATTCACCACTGAGATAAAAATAGAACATGTGGCTGATACATAAGGAAGCAGATACTTTAGCAAATCTGTGTTATTTTAGAGGGACAGGACTACTCACTGCAGCATAATTTATGTGGGGAAAGATGAAATTAAGCAACAAAACTCAAAACTTTACTTACATCCTAAGTTTTTCTAGGGGCCTTGCTGTATTTTTTGGAACAATTAATGTTAGGTAAAGGAAGAAACTGGTAGCCCATTAGAAGCTTAAGCACTAAGTGACACTATTTCTCAGACCAGGAACAAAGCAATCAATTACTAGCAAACAGCAGCAGCAACAGCTGGTAGGCAACATTGTAAAAGAGTAGTGCTGAATAAACCTAAGGTAGATGAAATGCATCTTTGGTAGAAATCGTATGTCAGGCATTCACTGATGAAGCTGCAATATTTCCCATGGTTCATACTAATGAAAAACAGTCCTCATGTGTTCCGGGAAAAGTTACTCTTTATCAGCAAAAAATTTTTGTTTTAATTTTGTTATTTCTATGGATGTTTTCTGGAAGAGGAAAAAAAACCCACTGTTAATTGTCTTCAACAGGTTCCTATTTATAGCTAAGATCATCTCTCATTCATGCATAAAGAATGTTCAATTGCTGTTTAAAAAAAAATATGAGAAAAAAATCATATTTCTCTTCAAGTTCAGGTGCCTAAAAATGAGTTTTATAGGAGCTGTTTTAGTACTGCCTAAAATCAATGCCCTTTTCCTTACATACCTATTGCATTCCTTTTATTTTCGTTCCAAATACAGGGCTTGGGGTCTTACGTATTCAGTTTGAAAAATTTGACTTGAGTTTATAGTTCAGCCATAACTGCCTATTTGACAAACTGCCTTAGTTCATGACAAGTTCAAACAAACTGCAATTGTTCTTTCTCAGTTTAATCAGCAGATAATGTAAATAGCGTGGCCTACGAATTGGGTAACACTTAGGAATTCATCATCCCAGGCTCTTGATATAGCCAGAAGTGAGGGGGGTGAACTTCCAGCTTTCCAGAGGTGCCTGTTTTTTGCATGGAGCAGGCATGTGCCATATTCAGGTATGTAAAGCTAAGTGACACGAACCCAGACTGAGGGGTTTGTGTCTCCCATTAGCTGTAAAAGGTGCTTGGGGCAACTCTGATCTCCTTCAGTATTTGGGTGAAGCAGCCCGGAAAGTTGGAAAAATTTACCTTCAGATCACAGGTGTGCCTTTTCTGGATTAAAAGTTCCTCTTTCTTGGAAGGCTGAAACCATTTTAGAAATTAAGTTGTGCATTTTATGTTACACTCAAGTAAGTACCTTGTGTACTAAAGTTCAAGGTATAATACTACCTCACAGCTTTCGATACAAGAGCAAGAAGAATAAATGATGGATCAAACAAAACTACGAAATTCAGTGCTGTCTTTAAAGGGATGGGTTTGAATCTTGCCTAGGTCCCTAAAGCACCAGACTCATAATGTAAGATATGACTCATATCAAAAGATGTCAGGATAACACTGTGGATCAAATAAGGCTATCACCTATCTGTTACCAGCTCTAAGCTGGGCAATGCTAGTAGGGTTGATTGAAAGTCTTCAAAACCCTCTACATCTAAGAGGTGTTCATCAACATCTATGAAATTAGTCTTCTCTGGAGATATTCAAGACCCGCCTGGACAAGGTCCTGTGCAGCCTGCTGTGGGTGACCCTGCTTCGGCAGGAGGGTTGGACTAGATGACCCACAGAGGTCCCTTCC
>Ga0065711_1010681_pt1 | contig 11099 bp, 9 predicted proteins | sample Hoacrofraction12_FD_59098 | JGI IMG/M metagenome (GOLD analysis project Ga0065711, IMG submission 59098) | Hoatzin crop microbial communities from Cojedes, Venezuela - Epithelial fraction 12 v2 (version 2) | ecosystem: Host-associated > Birds > Digestive system > Esophagus > Crop | place... | reverse complement strand
GGGTCACCCAGCCCAACCCCCTGCCCAAGCAGGGTCACCCAGAGCAGGCTGCACAGCACCGCGTCCAGGCGGGGCTGGAACATCTCCAGAGAAGGAGACTCCACAGCCTCCCTGGGCCAGGGCTCCGTCACCCTCAGAGGGAAGAAGTTCTTCCTCGGGTTCAGACAGAACTTCCTACTCATTTCCTCTCCCTCCTCACTGCTGTGCGTGACAATCCCAAAGCGGCAGCACCATCCCTGGTGGAAAATGAGCCCCTCAGCACTAATTAACTACCCCAGAAGACACAAACTTGCCGAAGCAGCAATGAGGTGATGGGAGTGTGACGGTAGGTATCGCCTGGCCAACTCCAGTCTGGTTCACTGCAAGCACCTGAGCAATTTTCCAATGGTTTGAGGCTCACGAACTTTACAGGGTTTTTGAGATATAAGTTGATGTCTGTTTTACTTTAATATTAAAGGGCAGGGAAGTGACACAAGGTTTGATAGAAGAGAAAGCTGGCAGAACGGTCCAGCTAAAAGGAAGAGTGGGGAAAAGTCGGGTGTAGGCAGGAGCAGAGGACAGAGATGATTTCCAGGGCCACAGCCCTGCAGATAGCACGGTGTAAAGATCTTACTCTAGCTTGCACTGCTTGTAGTCATAAAAGACGGAAAAAATTCGTAGAAAGGATATTGTGGATTCTCCTTCTCTGGAGACATTCAAAACCCACCTGGACACGGGTTTTGAGAGCCTGCTCTGGGTGACCCTGCTTCGGCAGGGGGTTGGACCGGGTGACCCACAGAGGTCTCTGCCAACCCCTGCCATGCTGGGATTCTGTGATGATAAATACCCATTTGAGGACAAAATGCAATAGGAATAGAAAAGATTTGATTTAAAATAGCTCCAGTACGTCTTGGTGCAAGGCTCAGGAGTCCTCAGCAAGCAGCTGGTGACAAGGTCCGGCAGCTGATGACAGCGGCACCGTTAGGAAACGGGAACTGAAGCAATCTCTGCTGATGGGAAAAGAGAAGTGGCCGGGAGATTTCTCAGCTGGTTTCACATCCAGGCACCCCCTTTCACGCACAGTCGCTCCCGCTTTATAACGAGCGGGAAGGCGAGCGGTCCCAGCCAGGCTCCGGATTGCCGGGGGCATCAGGGTGCCGAGGGGAACACCATCGCGTGGGGACTGATTCACGGGGCCCTTCTCGGTTAAGGCACCATTCTCCCTCTTGGACAAAAACTGCAATGGGGAAAATCACCTCGGCTGCAAAGTCTGGTTCTCTGCTGCCAGACTGGACGTGTTTTCTACCCAGGAGTGAAAATACTAAAACCAAAAGGACCTGTTACTTGCGCTTGGTATTAAGGAGAACTTTGGTTTAGTAAATGAACGTGCGATGATAGAAGCGAGACGCAGAGTGTCCCTGCAGGTCCGGGTGACACCCTGCAGCGCGGTGCCCGAGCGTGGATGGATGCCAGGCAGCCTGAGGTGCCCAGCGTACACCCACCGCACCAGGAGCTGCCTTGGGAGATGGATGCACATCGGGTTTGCACATGGGGATCCCCGAATAACGCAATCACGGACCTGTACCCGCGGGGACAGCACGGCCCAGCGCAGCGGGGACACTCGCCCTTGTTATGGCTGTAGCATCTGCCTTACCTCCCTCAAAACACGTGCTTGTGCGGGTTTATTTTAGAGTAGCCACATACACAGGAGGGTTTATGTTTCTGCTTTCTTCTGTTTACATACAAATAAAACACAGAAACACATCCCAGCACCACAACAGCCAACCGCACGCAACGAGCCAGCAGCCAACAGCCCCGGCTCTGCCCGGAGCAACGGGGCTTGGTTTGATTTCAAACGTGGCTCTGCCAAACCAGGGCCTCCCCACTTCTTCCTACTGTGGCTCACGGCAATTTACATCGTTTAAAGACACATATGGAGAGGCTGTTTTATTGCAAGCATTTCTTCAGCACTGATTTGTATCCCATCAGCTGCTTCACCTCAATCTCCTTTGGATTTTGGCAACGAAGGTTAAAGAGGTTAAAATAAAACCTCTCAAAGGTTGAGAAGGAAAAAGCTCTTTGGATTTTGGAAAGACAGGGGTTTAAAGAGCACAGTTCAGGGCGTGGGCAGTGAGGACGAAGTGCTGCTCCAGGATTTCTCAGCTCAGATCGGTCTTGCACCACCTGAGCAGTTGTAGCTGATGGGGGTCCCAACCCGGGCAGCCTCCGTGCCCAGTGCCCATTTCGGCTTTTTATCTCCCGTCAAAGAGAAATCTGGTGCCTCCACGACCACTGGCTCACGCAACACCTGCAGCGCAGAGGAGGAAGCCAGCACGGCTAGAGCTGCGCGGTTACGCCGTTAATTCAGAGCAGAACGCGGGGCTGTGCGGCACCGGCGGCGGCTGCGGGGCGGGAGGAGGAGCGCGAGGGGAGGCTGACCATGACCCGGACGCGCAGCTCGTCTCGTGTCCCCACCTTCAAATGCATAACCAGGATGATGCAATTTGCCACAGGTCCATTTTTCACAATCTTTTTATCAGAGTCATTTAGAAAGAGCAGCGGAGACGGGTGCAGCAGCGGTGCGATGACTGAACTTGCACTCACCTCCAAGCAGCCTGGGAAATATTAACCACAAACTCGAAGTGAAGATATCCAAAGCCACAGGGTTATTTCTATTTTTTTTTTCCTTTTTCTTTTTTTTTTTTAGCTCATCAGCCCTGATACTCTATAAAGGCATTTGTAATACTGCAGAAAAGCAGAACTGAAAATTCCAGAGGTGCATTTTATGCAGTATGAAATATGGTCTCCTCCAGTTTCAGATCTTAAATTTGCCTCTTGCTGTATTCCAGTGTAATCTTCAGCTTGAAAGGAGCTGTAGAATGGCATATATGAACAAATACGTTACATGTACAAAGAAGGAAACTGAAATTTTAAAGCTGAACTAAAATAGCTATCATCAAAGACTTTTTTCCCCCAAACCTGTTTTCTTTAAAATCCTATTTAACACCCTTAATCTAACTTTCAGTGCAGCAGACGTTGCTTACCACATACCTTCTAAGCAAAGTCTGATTATTGTACAGTACGACATTTTACAGGGAGAAATCTAGATGGAGCTGCACAGTTAGTTCAGTGGGGACCCAATGCCTGGTGGAAGATGAAACTGGTCCCTGTTTCAAACCTCCTTCAAAGAGTCTGACAACCCCAGAAGACTTAATTACTAAGTCACGATACGCACATTCGTTCCACCACATCCCAAGGTGCCTGGGGGAATATGAGGTCTACATTTCCAATGCATTCAAAAGCCCAATTTCTAATGAACCAGGTGGTTCCAGGAAGGCAAAGAGACCTCCTGGAGAGAGGAATTAAAGTGGGATGAATTAGTTCAGCACGGGTTGGTCTTTATTTTGTGTTAGGCAGAGGAAGCCCTTGCTGGAGGCCCCTCCTCGTGAGCATCTGGCCACTGAAATCCAGCGATGGTCTGACAAGGATCTTGGTAGGGTCAGAGTCTGAACGTCAGCCAAGATGAATCAAGCAGTAACAAACGTGTGAGCAAGGTCAAAACCTCCAACAGCGAGATGATGTAAGGTGGAAGCTGTCCTTCAACCCCATCACAACACGGCTGAGGGCCAAGGTGGTCGGCTGGTGCCATCAAAATTAATCCACTTCTCTGGATGTGACCTGAAAGAACACACCCGTCACGCCAGCGCTCCCAGAGCGTTTACACAGAGCAGACACCGGCCATGCTCTGGCTGTAGAAAGCACAAGAAATGCCAAAATTAAGGTCTTAGTCTTTGCCAGTTGCAAAGCAGGTGGCTGTAAACCTGGATTCAGATTCAGGACCAACCCAACCGTCGTTCTTCCACGTTTCCCCGGGGTGTCCCCTGGTCACCTCAGACACCCAACAGCTGCCAGATGGCGAGAGCTTTCCCACGGCCATCGCCCAGCCCCGGCCAGAGCTGCTGGGTGCGCAGACCACCACCGCCTGCTCCACGAGCATCCGCATCCCTGCTTCCGAGGGGAAAGAGTTCCCAGCCTTGGCTTCACCCCACGCCTCTTCTGGCTACAAACCACGTATCAAGTGCTGTAAGGAAAGGGACAATGTTAACTTATTGATTATTGCTGTATTTCTAGATCACCTGATAAAAAGTATTCCTCCTTTGCCAAAGCATATTCACTTCTTCACATGCTGATCTCCATTCTCCCTGCAAGTGTTTTGTACGTATGTACACACAGATGTTTTTACAACGCTGGCATCAAGGCAGCTGACAGGGCGTTACCTTTGGTGTAACGTATAAAGCTCTTCTCCAAACACCGCCGCTGGCAGGCTTGGCTACACCCTGCCAGCCACCTCCCACCTCCCACCCTTTTCGCCATCGTCTGCCTCCTGCTAGAAACCAGCCCACGGGAGGGGGACAGCAGGCTCTGCCCTGTGGCGGGCTGCAGCATGGCAAGGTGTGAAGATGGAGAACTGCATTTTTCTAATGCTCTTGCCCTGAAGTCAATTCCAAGACAAAAAAATCTCTCCTTGCAGTCCAACTGGAAGATGAAAACTTCAATCAGGGAGCCTAAAATTTTTGTAGCCCTCCACCACCAGCTGCGGGAGTGCTTGGCACAGCCTCCACTTCCCAAACGCTCATCCATTCCAGCCTACCCAGCTCACCATGGATAAGAATTTCCCCTATTCCTCACCTCCCCCACTGTCTCAGGGTGCTTTAACTGCCCAAGATCTGCTTTCCCCATGATTTGAGATGAGGTCTAAACGCCTGGCCAGGTCATACCTCACACACCGTCCAGCTTGTAACAAGAACCCGGGACTCGCAGGCTTTCCACCGCCTCGTCCCGCGCGATGGCTCGGAGCATCACCAAGCGATGAACGCCGGGCTTGCTGCCGGCTGGGAGCAGCGCGGGGAGGTACCTGAAACTCGAGAGTTGATGGCTACCTAAGCAATCAAACTCCAGCAAGCTGCGTATAATGAGAAATATGAACCAAGCCGGCGAGTTCTGCACCGCTGAAGACCGGAGACGGCTCTGGCATGGGGATAAGCCCCAGCTGACGATTTCCCAGATCCGCTACTTAACAGGGTGCAGCACCCAGACACGCTTTAAATAAGAGCGAGGGCCATGGTGTCGGAGATGAGGGCACAGAGACGAACCCGCGTCCCTCCCGGGCGCTGCATCTCCCCGCAGCGACGCCGTCTGCACGGCAGCTCCCGCGGTTTCCGACTCAGGAACTCCCCTCCTCAGCTCGCTCGGGGCCTGCCGCAGCTTTTTCGAGGCACCGCTTTATTTCCCCGCTTCAGACCTTTCCCACAAGCTGCTTCCCCTCGCGCAGCACGCAGGGCTCCGCTTCGACGTGCGAACCCACCCCCAAAGCCCGAAGCTCCCGTCCCAGCACCCTGCAGACGAGGATGCTGTAATGAGCCCGGACGAGGGTGGCTGGGGACGGGGACGCAAATGGACCGAGCGGTTTGCTCGGAAGCCACACGGGACGTCGGGCTGCGGCAGGGGAGGAGCAGGCACAGCGTCTCCCAACGCTCGGGCTCTGCACAGCGAGTTTCCCCTCTTCACACCTCGTCCCCGAGCTGGTAACGGTCCACGCAGCCAGGAGATGCCAAAGGTCCATGGGGGAAACCCACCGTGCCCGGGAATGCAGAGCTACCATGGGAAAACACGAAAGAAGCCATCCCTCCTGAGCAATAAATTCACATTTTCTCCCAAAACAAACAGATCGAAGTTATTGCTGGAATGGTTCCATCCCCTAATGAGGAGGCACTGTAAAAGGGCTCAGAAAAACGAGGCTGCTGGCAGAGGAAAAATAGCAGATGCGAGAAAAATTATCACTTTGCCTCTGAAGAAAAAAAAGCAAATAAATGATACCTGGCTTTCTTCAGCAGAAAACAGAAACACTTGGTCTGCAAAGCGCAGAAGAAGCTGTTTGGATGAGAATAGGGAGGAAGCAGCGCGGAGGAGAAAGAAGAGAACAAAGCAATTTTCCAAGATCACAAAAAAAAATGGACAATTTGCATGGAAAGTAGATGATTTCTAGAAACATTCTTGCTTGCTTTCAACCCCCTCTAAGCCCTTCTATTTTTAAATCAAATGTAAAACAAAAAACTTCCCAGGAAGTTTTCTCCACTCCAAAAAAACAAATATCACAAACTAATAATTTTCTCTTTGTTAATGGAGGTCATGAAATACGGTGCACAGGAAGACGAACTTTGGAAAGATGATGGGGAAATGGTTACGGCCCTCAGTGGGGGCAGCAGGACAGCGAACACACCAACCAGATCTGATGCTGTTTTTGGAAAGTCCCACATCACACACACACCACACTCGATTAGAAAAGCAAAGGTTGATTACGGACGAACGTACTTTAATTAAAATAAAAGCAGGAAGTTCTTTGCTTCCAGGAGCCAGAATATTTAAAGGCTTGAGCATGTTACAGTATTTTTCTACCCAAGGTGAGTGAAGCGTTTTGGATATCGATGTCTTATTCAGATCAAAAAGCAAATTTCCCTTTACCTGCTTACGGGCTTGGAGAAAAGAGACTTCAGCTTAGAAAGACTGGAGATGCTTCTCCACATCTCCTGTCTGGGTCAGAACGCCAAACTAGAAATACTGCCCTTTCTCTGCTGGTTTTAGCCAAACCAAACAGCAAGTACCAGAAACCAAGGTGAGATGGAGGAAGGGGATGGGACACAAGGTCCCTATGTGGAATTTTCTACTTTTTAGTGTTTTTTTGACACACCAGAAATGTTCAAGAGACTCAAACATCTTCCAACCAAGCCAATAACAAAATTTAGTCACCAAGTCCTTCCTGGCCGCCTGCTCCGTTCCAGTGGGTCCAAAGTAGCATGTTCAACAGGCAGCACCGAGGTTGGACTTCAGATCCGTTGGGACACATCTCCTTCGCAAGGAGACACCTCTTGCAGTAATCTGATTTCCTACAACCCAGGTGACACCAAGCCTCGTGCTGCGCCAGGTGCCTGAGCTGCGCTCTGTCCCTCTTGCTCATTGCCACGTTGAAGGCTTTGCTTAGCAGGTGAGAAGATGGGAAAAGCATTGGGGAAGTCGCTGGTGAAGCAGCACACCTTCCTCGCTGCAGAAACACAAACCTGCTCTGATGTGAAGGGAGCCAGAAGCACTCGCGTAGGAAGGGAAGACCTGATTTCTTGGTGGGTTCGGTCTTGGGTCTACCACTGGCATTGTCCAAGCTCAGGACCAAATCTGAACCTTCCCTTTTGAGCTCCTGAAGCATGCAACTTCTCCACATGGGCAGGCAGGGTAAGCCTCGAGCCACATCTGGCGTGGGAAGCAGAACTAGAGAAAAGCCTGACATTTAACAGCAGAAGTCACCGTTGCCTGCACAGCATCTGCAGAGAGAGGTCTTGGCCTCAGAACTTCTCCTAGTACGATCATCAGCCAGCTCCGTGTCACATCAGATGGACAAGGACCACAAGATCAGATTAATCCAATTTATCACACTCGTGCAAAAGAAGATAAGTCTGTGTTATTCTGAGACTGCTTGCTGACTGAATAAACCATTACATCATGCTGGACAAAACCGAAATGGGCCCAACACAGTCCTGTTTTTTTCTGATGTAAGTCCCCACCGCCTCGAAGACAGCTTAGCATTAGTCATTAAGCACGTGCAGTGTTCATCTCCAGTAACCAAGTTGTCTTTTATTTTTTAGCATACGCAGAGAACTTGATTTAAAGTTTTATTGATTTAAATTTTTATTTGATGAAGAAAAGCCCAGTTTCGTACCTGCATTCTCTCCAGCTCATGGCACTGTTGACGCGACGGGGCAGACGACCAGCTCCTTACCGACAGACAGACATGTCCACGTGGCCACCCACACGTCTCCCAAAGCTCGTCGGTTAGAGTCTGATGTCTCCAGCCAAAGTCCTGGCGAGCCACCAGACCAGGAATGCCTCGGGAACTGGTTCCAGCTCTGGCTGCTCCCTGTGACACCAGACGGACGGACAAGCCCCCAGTCTCTTCCTGGGACAGATTCCTACCAATTTGAAATTCAGTCTCTAAAACCGCTGGAAATTCCGCGAAGTAGTTTCTCTCCTTTACGTCCAGCATTTTCACCCTCTGGAAAAGGGAATATAAATAACAAGCAGTAAGGCAGCTTGTTCTGGTCCTCTAAAAACTTTGTATTTCAGGTTATTTTCTTTAATCCACGCAAAGGCACTGCTTAACGGTATCCTGTCGACAGTCAGCTGGATGTTCCCCCTCTAACCCAGAACATGGCCTAGGAATGATGGAAAATTCCTTGAACAATATCAATAAGCAACAACCACCAGACTGAAAACCACTGGAAAAATAAAAGAACAAACTCTTGCAAAGCCTCCAGTCAGTGATGTTGGGATAAGGATTTTGATGAGAGGTGTAAAAAGGCAACCCCTTTCCTATCATCTCCTTCCTTAACAGCGTTCCCCACGCAGCCGCGGCCAGGTGTGCCCACCACCCATTTAAACACGGTCTTTCAACCCAGAGTGATGGTACCGTTTTCAGGACACCTTCGTACCTATCTTCCATGCACAGACACAGAGGTCCTACAGCACACGCACGTTCCTTCGTTTCCTCAGCCCAACTCCTCTTTCTGTTGTCCTCCACATCAGAATTATGCAGACTCCTGTTTCATAAGTTATTTACCCGTGCAAAATGTTTGGAGATGAAAGCAAATATGCCTGCCACCTAAAGGACAGCCTTCAAGACTTTGAGCCATATCACCTGTAAAGATGGCTCATGACAGCAGATGGACTTTCCTCAGTCACTAGGTGAAGAAGAAATTGTATGTGTATGTATATATACACACACAATTTCTTATTATATTTATTATATTTAATATTTATTATTATTTTTTGCTGGTTGGAGTAGTTACTCTGCCAGTAACAAACTGCACGGCCACTAAAAAGAGGGTTGGAAATAACCGACGTAAATGCCAGGGCAAGCCCTTGCGGAAGCTGGATCGCTTCTCAGCCACGTGCGTTCGGCTGGCATCAACTCACTTCTTGCCCTGGGAAGGGGCTGCAGTTGTGTCCTGTCTTTACAGGGCTTCAGACTGGGTGAATTTCCCTGTACAACAGTGATGGCNGGCNGCAGGCCCCCTCATTTCTGTACCTAGTGGAAAGCCATAAACTGGCATCGCTCTCACGGTGTCTGTCACCTGCACCTTGCACCCAGCCAGCACTGGTTACTGGCAACAGAAAGGCCACGAACCTGCAGGGATGTCACACCACGAAACAAGATGAAATCAAACACTTCAACGCACAGAGCATTGGTTGTCTTGAATAACTAAAGCAAATGTTGAAGTCTGAGTTGTTTGGAACTTTCTCATCTCAGCTCTTTTGTCTCAGAAAACGCGATTTAGATCAAAAGGGAATTTCCCACCACTGCATTTGTATCTTGTTTAAATCATCCCACAGAAATATAAAATCAAAATAAAATGTTTCCGTTGTGTTTATTAAAAAAACCACAAAGAACGGCTGTCTTGTTGAAACGAACTGAAATATTTAATTTTTGCTCAGCCTGACTGCGACCCGTGTCCACCTGAGCTACCATCAAACCACGACGTTTCTAAGTAATTTTTTGCACCTCCTGACCCCACTTCTGCGGTCAGAGTCCTCAGCCAGGCTACACCGCTTACAGCACTATCTATTCAGCCTCTAACTACATCTCGGTGCTGCCTCATGGAAGCTCATGAGATGGTTCCTGGGGGATGAAACACCGCTTCCCGACGCACCCTGCCCAGTTTCGGTATTAAGGAACACTACAGTGGGTGACGGTCCCTGGAGCGGGGCTCAGTGGAGACCCTTCTTCTGCTGTATTTGGAGAAGGGGGCTGAGAAACCTGAAAATTTGGATTTTCAGCTTCGTACCTGACTAATTCTTTTATCGCCATTAACGCCCAGTAGCACACTCACAAGATAAGATAAGAAGAAAGCATTGAGATCAACAGTTACATAATACTGCTAATATTAATAAGTTGAGTCACCGTAATTATAATAAAATTTCCCGTGGAGATTGCGTTTCATTTGCTTACGGTTTTTTTTTCAAAGTTCACACAAATACCTTTGGAGCCCATCTAAAAATAAGCCAATAAATGTAAGTTGACCTTCAAACATGCAAGATGCTAAACGAGGTGAACTCCTCAAGGCAGAGCAAGCCCTCGCCATGAGACGTGGCATCGTCCTCCTCCTGTCACCCCCTGCTCCTCACGCTTCAGCAGACGCCGCAGCTCTCTGAAGCTTTGCTCACCGCTACGCAGCCCGGTTTTTGCAGCTATTTTCGGCACCGCCGCTGTACAGCGGCCAAGTTCACAGATGTATTTTTGTGATTTTTCATAACTTCCTCCAAGTAGGTCTTTTTTTTTTTTTTTTCCATACTAAGCTCAACATTGTTACTCTTCTTAGATCAACCAAAAGGCATCTTGCCTTGGCATCGCGCCTATCTGACCGGCTCAGTTGCAGCATTTCTTACGAACAGCTCCAGCTCCCGGGGCGGGTGGAGCAGGCTGGGAGGGGAGGACCTAACTTATTTACTAAAAGGCCATCAAAAATCATCTCTGTAGAGCAGACTCAGCCCCTTCAGAGCTAAAAGGGCAGGGATTCGGGTGCTCCCCTACGGGAAGACAGTTCCCAGGCAGCTTCCCACTGGGTACACACTTTGGAGAGTGAAGGCAATTCTGTTTTTCTTCCATTTCTACGCCCCTTGTTGAGCCTGCATTGAGTTCCCTGTCGTGCTGGGGACTTGGAGACTGAGTACACGCTTTGGAGAGTGAAGGCAATGCTGTTTTTCTTCCATTTCTACGCCCCTTGTTGAGCCTGTGTTGAGTTCCCTGTCATGCTGGGGATTTGGAGACTGAGTACACACTTTGAAGAGTGAAGGCAATGCTGTTTTTCTTCCATTTCTACGCCCCTTGTTGAGCCTGCGTTGAGTTCCCTGTCGTGCTGGGGACTTGGAGACTGGGTACACGCTTTGGAGAGTGAAGGCAATGCTGTTTTTCTTCCATTTCTACGAACCTTGTTGAGCCTGTGTTGAGTTCCCTGTCGTGCTGGGGACTTGGAGACTGAGTACACACTTTGGAGAGTGAAGGCAATGCTGTTTTT
>Ga0065711_1049859_pt1 | contig 11100 bp, 5 predicted proteins | sample Hoacrofraction12_FD_59098 | JGI IMG/M metagenome (GOLD analysis project Ga0065711, IMG submission 59098) | Hoatzin crop microbial communities from Cojedes, Venezuela - Epithelial fraction 12 v2 (version 2) | ecosystem: Host-associated > Birds > Digestive system > Esophagus > Crop | place... | reverse complement strand
GGGACAATCTTTTTAGTAGAGACAGCAGTGACAGGACGAGGGGTAATGGTTTTAAACTAAAACAGGGTAGGTTTAGGCTAGATATAAGGAAGAAATTCTTCACAATGAGGGTGGTGAAACACTGGAACGGATTGCCCGGAGAGGTAGTGGAGGCCCCATCCCTGGAAACGTTCAAGACTAGGTTGGACAGGGCTCTGAGCAACCTGATCTAGTTAGCGGTGTCCCTGCTCGCTGTGGGGGGGTTGGACTAGATGACCTCTAGGGGTCCCTTCCAACCCAAAACTTTCTATGATTCTGTTATTCTGTACGTTCCCAGCTGAGACAGGGTGTAGGATGTTAGAAATGCCCTTGATCTCTCCAGCTGTCCTTGTAAGATATTTTTGTGAGTTTCTTCTAATAAAGCTCTTATGCTTCTTGTAAGGGAATATTTGGGGTTGCTGTGGAAGGAGAAAATGGGCCATAAACAGAAAGCTTTGTGTATCCACCTAGACTAAAGCTCTCACGTGATTGACTTTAATTATACTCACATGGATCCTTCTTATCCTGTGTCCCTGGTGCATTTAAAGCCAGGACAATCTATGAGGCAGGCATAGCCTACAGGCCTTCCCAGAGTCAGAACCCACCAGAAGGTTATGAATGAGGAGGAGAGCTGTGCTTAGGCATTAACACAGTTGCTTCTTGTCTCCTAACCTAAAGAGTGCACCATGCCACCTGCAGTAAATGCAGATTGCTGGGTGAAAAGGGGACAACCAAGCCCTTTTGTGCCACCAAGCTGATGCTATGGACATCTCCTCTTAAGAAGAACCTGAGGGCACTGTTTGAACCCGAATCTCCTCCTAAGATGAACCCGAGAAGAACCCGAGGGCACTGTTCCACTGGAACTGCTGTGTAGCTGAATGTCTGGGTAACCTTATAATTCAGTTATTGGTTTGATATTATTCTTACCTGTTTTCATTTTAGCGCGTTGTCAGCTTGAGGTCAAATCTTAATGGCTTATTTGCTCTGCATATCAGCAAATGAGGTAGTCTGAGGCCACATTCATGCATAAATTCTTGAACATGGGATAAATAAGATACTATTAAGCATAACACGAAATTCAAGGACTTGAGAAACTTTGCATATTGCTAAGCTGACAAAGTGTTGTTCTAAAGTGATAGAAGCAGGTGTTTCTTTTTAGTTGCCAAGTCTGCTCCCATGTGAGAGGCTAAATAAGTAGTCCGAATTACATCTAAGAAGAAAACTTGCCAGAGCTTAATTACTTTACGTCACAGTGCCAAATAAGAAGAAGAAGAACAAAACCACCTTGGAACTACATTGTAGTCTATTTAATTCTCCTCAGTTAAAGCCCTGAAGTAGAATTCTCAACTTCACAATAAACTGCACTCTTTCAGTGGTAAAGCAGAACAAATTTATAAGCAATGACTTGTGCTCCTTCTACATTTGGCTTTTAGGTAAAAGCAATTTTTTGTTGAAAAGTAGAAGTAGTTTTTACAAGGTCTGCAGCTGTGTCGTTTCAGTAGGATATAGTTTTATCATTAATCAGCGCTTTTCTCTGATGACTTCTGCTAAGGTTATGGCCATTTAATCCATCTTTATTGATAAGAGTGATCTTATTAAGCCTGGCTATTAGATCTTGGTGTTCTGTGAGTTAGACAGTAGTATCATCAAGCCTTGCTCTCCTGCTCCATCCTGTAGTGCTTGTCTGCATGCTGGGCAATTGAGTGCATCAGACTGTGTTCAGTCAATCCTGCTTAAGTCGAGCCTCCCATCACAAAGCCTCCGTCAGCTTGTCTTCTGCAAGGAGACTTTCGCAGTAAGCCAGCAGAAGAAGGGACTAAGACCACAGCCATCTACCCACATGGCCTGTGCAACATGCAATGAAATGTCAGTGTCATAACCCCTCAGTTCTACATTATTTTTTCACTGGGAAGGAGGCATTTTGCTGAGATATCTCTCTGTCCTTTGTTTGAAGAGAATGTAAAGAAACCAAAATTCTTGTACAAGACCAAACCAGGGAGTATTCTGTTTTGATTTCTGCCTATGTTGTCAGTATTTTGGAGGTAGATGCAAGAATAAAAAAATGATTACAAAAGAAAATCTGACATTTTTCTCATCTCTTAGTTTTTGCTATATAGTTGGAACTATATAGAAGTTGAGATTTTTTACCCCTTTTATATAGATAGGGCCAGTTGATTTGCCCCTCCCATATATTTTATCTTTAAGCAGTCATCCAATTCCCTCTTAAAAATGCTAAATTCTTAGTCTGCCCTCATTTGAAAGTATTTTCACAAGGAATAGCTGGCATCTCCTGTATTTTGAATGTTTTCATTTTTCTATATCTTTTTTGATGCAATAAAATAGTTAATAGAAGTTCATAATTGGAGCGTATGGAATGGGATCATTGATTTTTAGAAGGTTACTATAAATTTTCTGTTATTTTCTGTTCATGTCTATGTACAGGCTAATATTACCCCTTTGACCTCTTTATAAAGCAACAGTTTCACAAAGCATCATTGCAAGCATACTGTTTCCCTTTCTAATTGATTATAGTTAACTTAAAACCCAGTGATGTGTGTGAGTGACTGAGATTATTTTTTCCAAGACGTATTAGTGAGATGCATTCATCAACTGTGAATTTCATCTTCTCCTTTGCTGCATATTCATTTAGTTTTATTTGATACCACTTGTGGTTGTAACAAACTCTGAAATGATTTTGTTTTGGGCACATTTTACTCTCTCCTTGAGCAGGTTCGTCTCCTGTGAGAGATCTTAACTTGCAACAGAATTCCATGTTGAATATAGGTCAGCAGTGTCATGCTGTAAAAAGACAACTGGGGAACTATAAATAGGGATATTGCCTTTGAGGCACAAGAAGTAACTCATCTTCAGTTCTGCTCAGAAATGGTGAGACCTCTTTTCAGTACTGGACATAACATTTTAAGAAAGATGCTGACCAGCTGGAGAGTCCAAAAGCAAACAAGAATCGTCAAATGCTTTGAATATATGACAAGCAAGTGTGTGTGTGTGTGTGAGAAGAATTCAGGGCTGTGTATGTGTGTGTTAGTAATTATCAGATAAGTAAATGGATTTTGTAGAGTGGAAGGAATAATCTGTGTCCTTTGTGGAGACAAGAAGTCACTGTGATCTGTGACTCTGTTATTCATGTTGAACATCAGGAAAACATTTCTGAAGAAAACAATAGTTATCAGTGTGCTTTCTACTTATCAAGCAAATTTTGAACGTGTCCAGATCTTCCACTGGAGAGCAGAATTTGGGCACTTGAAAACCTTTGTCTGTTTGTAAATGCATTTCAGAATGCTAGATAGCAATCTAAGTAACATTTCTAGATTGCTTTGACAAAGGTGCAGGAACCTCATCTGACTTCTAGCAAGTGCTCTTAGTATTTTCACTGTCACAGGTTCAGGAGAAAAGAGCAAGGAAGGCCCAGAAGAGGCATGCATGTACCTAAGGAAAAGCTGCTATATGTTACTAAAAGGGTGCCAATGGTAAAAGAAGGAGCACACACAAGATGATAGTTCTGGGTCATCATAATCCAATGGTATGACGATTTAAAGTGATGTGCCTTGTCACAAGGCAGAGGGTAGAGAAAAGATGAAAGAGCATCTCCGCTACAGCTGGTAGGATTTCCTATATTCTCATTTTGAATGTGCCCAAAGCAATGCTTTTGGAAATCTCTTTTGTGTCAAATGAGAGAGAGGGAAAGAGAGGTAGGAATTTTTTTGCTGCTATTCCTCTGTCTCCCTGTATTCCTTATCAGACATTTGGTCCTTGAACTAGTTTAAATTTGGTTAAAAGTAGAAAGTTTCAATGCAAGTTTTTGGTTCAGACATATCATCATGTTCCATTAAAAATCCACCTTATAAAAAAACTTCTGAACCAGTTCCTACTCCAGTGCCACCAGGGGAGGAAATAGGAATGCACTGTAACTGGAAGCAGTCTCCAGTAGTTAGAGTGCTGCAAAAACATCTCTACTGAGTTGTGCTTTAGGCCTACGTGCCCCTTGGGCTGCTTGCTTGTGGTGGTGTCAGGGTAACAGCACTATATCAGGACAAAAACCACTCTGTATGCATACAGGCATCACAAAATGCTGGGGGTAAATGGAGTGAATTATATATGTCGCTCTTCTAGGAATGAAAAATAAGTTTTGCTGCTAGTTACGTGTAGCTGTAGTTGCATGCTACACCTTTAGTAAATGGCCTAAGGGGAGGATACAGCCTATTTAACCATTATTTTGTTTGTTGTTTCAGCTAAACTGATCTTTTTATATGTATGTGTTAGTGCTCCTCTTGCTGTCATCAGATGCCTACTGGGATCCAAAGAAGTCTAGTGCAGACAAATGACTGAATTGCAAGCTTTGCCATCAGGCTACATGTTGACCTGGCGCTGAAGGATGAATCCATTACTTTTAAGTTAAAATAATACACTGGACCTTGGTCAAAGATATTACTGATATAAACAAATGGCATGATTGATGGATCAGTCTGTTTCCAACAACCAATGAAAAATACCTTAGTATCTTTCCTTAGTTTGGCAAAGTCCTTTCTTGATTAAAGCTGGCAACTATAGGGATAAAAGAACATCTGAAATATTGTACCTGATAGGTCTTTTGGTGAAACATATTCCCCAAAGGCTTGAATCATACCCTTTTCTGTAAGAACTGTGACTCCTTAGGAGGGTTGACTGACTTTAGGAGAGATTGTAGGATGCCTGCTTCTAGTACACCAGTGATTGAACAGATCTGGAAACAGTAACTAAGTCACCCCCATTTACAGCTCAGCATTTTAAGGAAATTCAAGTTTGGTGCCTGTTTGCCTTAAACCACTGTCAACAAAAGTAACACAGGAGCTGCTTAAGAAGCAGCGTAGACATCTGTGTCACGGATGGAGGAGGAGTTGACAGCCCAATGCGGTAGTCGGGTATCATAGAATCATTGAATGCTTTAGGTTGGAAGAGGCCTTTAAAGGCCATCTAGTCCAACTCACCTGCAGTGAGCAGAGACATCTTCCACTAGATCAGGTTGCTCAAAGCCCCGTCCAACCTGGCCTCAAATGTTTCCAGGGATGGGGCATTTATCGCCTCTCTGGGCAATCTGTGCCAGTGCCACACCAAACATCTTCCCCTCGGGCAGGTCACCCTCGCTGTGAATGAGCTCCCTACATCTGCAGTTGCTGGGTTGGTTTTGTACTGTCTGTGGAGGTCTAAGATTGAAAGGTATGGTGCGTCGCTCTTTGAGAACATTTCCTCTAACCTGAAAATTACAATCTGCAGCATTTAAAAAAAAGTGTCAGAATGCTGATCTTTCATTGCCTCAGACTCATTTACCTCGTAAGGATGGGAAGACTATGCATTGATTAAACGGAATGCATTTGTTGTTTCAGATGCATTCATCGTGAATTGTTATAATTTAATCTAGGCTGTGCAGGGTCCTGGAGGGAAGCGACCAAGTGCAATATATATCTGCATCATTAAAAATAATTTAAGTGTGATGACAGCTGGAAAACAACCATACAAGTGATTTCAGGGTGTTCCATATTTATTCCCTGGTAATTATAAATCGTTGTTGGTTTTGTCAGTTTAGAAGTCAAAAGGCACGTTTTTAACACATCAGCCTTCAGTCTGGGCTCCGTAAATCAAGCAAATTGAGCAGACACCTGCCTAATATTTAGTCCTTGTTACCACAAATTCAAGCTTCTCCCATTCATTTGTTTAATCCCCAAAAGTCTGCTTGAAGTAGGTAAATATTATTCCGTATTACTGATGGAGAACTGAAGTGTAGGGCAGGTTGAAAGTAACTTTACAGAAAATAGCGTTAAAGCAAGGGCTTTTAGATAATCTACAAGTCTTAATCTCTGAAGTTAGCTGAATATTTTTGATGTTACTCTAGGTGATTTCTTCATTGATAAACTGTGACTGAATTGACCCTGTCTTCTGGGAGCAAGCATGGTTTGTTATCCTTGGTAACGCAGGGAGTTAACAGGTACAATGAAAAAGTGCTGGTTTTCTATTAAAAGTAGAATTTTGTTAAAACACCATGCTGTTGTGATATTTGGGGAATATGACAGGGGTTAATGGCTGAAAAGATTATAGGTTTATCGATGATACATAGTCTCTAAATGTTTTTTGAACTGTACGTAGGGATCACTTAATATGCTGCTGGAAAGCAACCATTAGCTGGAAAGCGGCAGTTGTTGGAGAGCTCAGAGCAGTGTTACATGACAGCTGAGGGGCGAAAGTAAAAGAGGTCTTTCCCTTGCCAGATACTCTTGTGGCTAAAACCTGGTTACCTACTGAAGTACAGTGGCAACTTAAAGCAGAAAGGCCACACTGGAAAAGGAAAACTAAAAGGCATATTATTAAGGAAAGAGATGTAAAAAATGAAATTATCACTTTCTTGCTTTGTCTAATATGTATGTTTCCATAGGGCTATTGAAAATCTATATATAAAATACAGCTGCTAAACTCTTAATCAGTTTCTCTACTTGCATGTGCACTGACCCTTTCATTCTTTCCTTTTCATGTAAGACAAAGTTGAGGTATGAACCAGATAAAGCCAAAAGGAAATAGAGGTAATATGCCATAGGATTTTCCCAGGATTTTTACATAAATTGGCCTATGGGACAGCTCTGCAGTACTGTTTTCTGCGTGGACTCTTTTCCTGGTAAAAGAACAGTTAAGCCCTGTCCAGCAAGACTAAGAGTTTACAGTCCTTTGGAGGTGGGTGAGTAAGGGACTTGAAGACAAAGGCCAAGGCTGCATCTTGATCCTCTCAAAGGCTAAACTCTAGGACCTGATCAGAAAAATAATTCACAAGAATTGGCTGTCCTAAATACGTTGTTTTGGTCATTCACTGAATGCTACCACTAGTTTGGTTAATTATAGGGAAAGACAGGGATAAAAACTTGGTAAACCCATCAGATTCTTTGGTAAATGCAATTGTTATTGTGAAATACAGGAGGTCTCGTCATGGACAAGACCTTTTAGGCTACGAAAACAGAATAAACATGTGGTGTATATCCCAGTGGTCTTTCACATAGCGCAGCTGTGATGTTTGCCCACTAAATAATCATTGGGGAAAATGTCATGAAGCACTGATTTGTCTGTAAGCAAGAGTACTACCCAGAATTTTATGTATCTCAGGAACTCTTTAGTCACTCCTGATTCAATCAAATGCTAGAAAACACACTTTTGCTCTCCTGTCAAGGTAACTTATTCTATTAGATATTTCCAAAAAAATCAAGAGAATTACAGATGCATGAGTGTCCAGGAGAGCCTTTGAAGGAAGGACTAATGGTCTTATTTTTGAAAGAATATCTTCATATTGTCACAAGGTATTAGTGATATTGCCATTTTTTTTTCCTGGATGTGGAGTTTTGTGGGCATTGCTCATCTCCAGCCACTCGTCAGTGTCTGTTAGGGCACTTTAACTTACATTCGCCACCTTGAGATGCTCTGATGGTTGCAGCGGATCCCTGTGGCAGAAGTCTGACAGCAGCCACTCTTTCAGGTTAGGATGGGGTTTGCTGTGGATCTGGCACGTGGGAAATGGGGCAGTGAAGCAGTTGTTGCAGTGGGCCGTCGCTAATCCCTCTGGTCAGTGGGACTGCCCTGGCTGGTTATGCTGAATGTTGGGCAATTTTGTGAAGCTTCCTTCCTGTGGGGCTGTGCCTTGAGCATAATGGTAATACACAATTGTTGTGCTTTATTGTATTTCCTTCAAGTTGCCATGGAGTCCACTGGATAATATTTCTTAATAAATGAACTGAATTTAACTTGTAGCTTAAGAAATCCAGAGACTGTGTATTAGAACTTCTTTATTTCCATGTCTTCTCTTGTTGAGAAAGGTAGTGTTCAGGAGTGTGCAAAAAGTGGCAAAGGAAAGGACTTCAAGGTGTAAATCTTTATTTCTGAAATTTTGGGTTAAAGCTTACTTGCCGCTTAGGAACAAATGCATTTGCTATTAGCAGTGGGAAATACTCTAACCAGATACTAGACCAGAACATGGGTGTGAAACAACAACTAAGTCAAATCTCTTTAAACAATCTCACTGTTGAAACGTGGTTGAAATGTTTATTTGCTATGTAATATATTTGTCTAAATTGGACTCCGTTGCCGTATACTGAGGTCGAGCGCGTTGTCTCAGTGAAACAGGGGCTGTTAAGGCCAAAGGCCATGTTTTTGTGGCTGGTATGAAGCTCACCGTGGATACAGTTAAAATACAGGATAGTAATAAGTGCTTCCTGGATTTGGATTTTTCTTTCTGACAATCCTTCAGGAGTAACATAGCAGGATTTAATCATTATCAATTACAGGTCTTAATTAAATGCTAGTAAGCACTTATTATGGTGATCGTGGAATGGAAATAGCTGCCTAAAGATTTAAGGGCTGTTTATAGGAGTAACAGCTGCTGAATAAACATAAAACTTTTCTTATTTGTCTCTGAGATTGAAATTGGAAAAAACCGTAAGAAATGCATGGCAGACATTTCAGTTTTGAGGATCTTGCTTTTGTTGTACATTGGCTTCACTTTTTTGCAGCTAATAATATTTTCAAAGCTCTGTGTTCAACTGCAGGGATATTTTGTGTAGTTTGTGGATTGCATGTTCAAAATAGAAGCGTATGCAAACAAAAAAAATGATCACTAATAATTTGTGCGTGTAAATAATCCATTGAAGATACCATCAGTTTAACTGCATGTGCAGATTAAAAATCATCATTTGAAAACAAGCTGCTTAATATTCAGTTTATATTTATGTCAAAATCTGTGGAGACATACAATAATTTTATGATAGTTAACAATAGGAAAACTGTAGAAGTCTTGAGCTTTGATTTAGATAAGTACTGAAAATACGGATGTTTATCCATCCTACACAACTCTTCCGTTTTCTTGCAAAATTTCTAGTTCTTCAGGCCTTGAGGGAAGCTAGAAATGTATTGTAATTCTGCATTTGGTTCCCACTAGACTCCACACGAACAGAGAAAATTGAGAAGAAAATTACTCTTTCATTTTCGAGTTTCCTCACAAAAGGGTAGTCTAAGTTTGGGGGTTTTTTTAGGTCTGCTTTCCTCATTACTGTGGTAGCTATGAAGCTGGAAGAGTTTTATGCGTTTGGCTTATTACTAAAGTAATTCAGATCTGGATCATGTGAATCTTTTAGGTCTCTTTTTTTTTGGTGCAAATTGCATGAATCTTCAGAGTTTTCTTCTTCTAATCTGTGATATTAGTAAGTCTCCACTGCAAGCTTAATGATGGATGCCTTGCAGACCTGTGCTACTAATTATGCTCTGAATTTTTTCTCAGGCCATCTGGCTCTTTGTGGTAGGGTAGGAACTTGATCCCCAGCACCAAACATTACCAACTCAACTGTAATGAAATAAGCTGACTACTGCATGACACAAAAAGGCCTCACTTAGCAGTGATTGTGTGATGATGCTAAGCAGGTTTGGAGCTGGAATGCGACTGAGCTTGACAGTTTCTTTGTTAAAATATTTTAATCAATCCCACTGCAATGTTTTCTCAATGCTAGAATTCTGCCAAACATCTGGCTGGGAAGTTGCCCTCGGCAGCTGGAGCACGTGACTGTCAAGCTGAAGCACGAGCTGGGTGTTACAGCTGTGATGAACTTCCAGACCGAATGGGACATTGTTCAGAATTCCTGGGGCTGCAACCGCTACCCAGAACCCATGAGCCCCGAAATCCTCATGAGACTGTATAAAGAGGAAGGTCTGGCTTATGTCTGGATGCCAACCCCAGACATGAGCACTGAAGGTAATGCTCAGGCCACTGTTGCAGCTAAATTAGTAGTAACAAACCCTTTGAGTTACTGAACTGTCACTTTCATGACTGGGGTTTTTTTCTGTGTAAATTTTGTGTAAAAGTATAGCTAATGCGCAAGGAGTAGTTTTTGTGCGTGTGTTGTCTCTAACAAATTACTCATATTTTCTTGTAGGCGGAGAGGCCATTGAAAGTACTTTGTGTCTGGCGGTATATGGGTATTTGAGTTTAAAGCCATCCAACATTGATATCTGCTTGACTGGTTTTGCTTTCAGCTTGAATTCAGCCGTATAATGAAAATATGCTGTGTAGGTGGAAGACTGTGGGCTTGCACAGCAGGACAGCTTGCCATCCTTGCTGGTTAAAAATGGAGAGACAATACTGTATGTCTGTCTCTGCTATTCCCTTCCTCCAACAAATAATTTTTCTTTAACTATAGTATCCCAGTCTGATACTGAGATAAATGATCTTGGTAATTTAGATAATTATTTGTAATTAATTTAGGATACCCATAGCATCTCATGTTGTAACATAAATTATTATTTTTAATTCCTCTGTTGGAATGCTCCAAAATCTTATTTCCAACCAGTAGGTTAGAAAATGTGCACGTTTTTGAGTGAGTGCTTTTTCACCAGGAGAGTGCTTTCAACAGTGTGAAATACTGCTGCCACAAGTAGGGAATTGTCATATCAGTAATAGGACATCAGGGAAGACAGGAGACCTTAAAACGGGGATTTGAAAGGGCTTTATGTCAGTGCTCATCTGTGCCATGAGGAGAAGTTAGGCTCTGATGTTTGCAGCTTCAGTTCCCGGGGTAGCAGGGAGAAAGACATCAGAAAATATGGTATAGTCATCCCTTTGGGAGTGAGAAAGACTGTTCTGTGTTGCTTAACCATATGCTTAGTACACAATAAAATCAGAACAGCATGAAGTTGTACAGGAGAATACTCTAGTTCTGTAACTCCCTCACTTCTTGACATAATGGCCCTCATTACAGTATTTTGGAAAGCAGCAGTAGATAGGTACCTTCACAAACCTCTGGTACTAAAAAATATTGCACTTTTGGCTTGCTAACTTTAATGCTATAGAAGATGTACTGTTTGATGTACTTTGCTGCCTTATCTCAGTCCCTGTGAAAATGAATACGCCACACATGTCCAGTGTTGATCAGAATGTGTATTTAGAGAAGACATGGGGCATTTTAAAGATTTTGTGTGATCCGAATCTGTGTTGCCAGAAGAAACAAAGTTTAGGGTAGAAAGTCATTTGACAAAAAAAAAAAAAAAAAAAAAGGAAAAGTCTAAAAT
>Ga0065711_1049858_pt1 | contig 11101 bp, 10 predicted proteins | sample Hoacrofraction12_FD_59098 | JGI IMG/M metagenome (GOLD analysis project Ga0065711, IMG submission 59098) | Hoatzin crop microbial communities from Cojedes, Venezuela - Epithelial fraction 12 v2 (version 2) | ecosystem: Host-associated > Birds > Digestive system > Esophagus > Crop | place... | reverse complement strand
GGCCCAGGCTGCCCAGGGAGGCTGTGGAGTCTCCTTCTCTGGAGATATTCCAGACCCGCCTGGACGCGGTGCTGTGCAGCCTGCTCTGGGTGACCCTGCTTGGGCAGGGGGTTGGATTGGGTGACCCACAGAGGTCCCTGCCAACCCTGACCATTCTGTGATTCTGTAACAGGGCTACAGGGAAGATGTGTGGGAATCACATCATATCCTGTAGCCTCTTCAGTGGTGTAGCTTGCTTTGAGCAAGGTGAGGTACTGACAGTTCCCAGAAACAGACCCAGACCACCCATGTCCTGGGCTCCAACACACCTAAAGCGTTATTTCCCAGCAATGTCCCTAGAGTCATCTTTGACTCCCATCAAATAACATCCTTCCAGTGCTCTACGAGCCAAGAACAAACCTACTGAATCCACGCTGGGTGAAGGTGGCAGCTGAACTGAACTTTGCCTTCAGGAGCACTCCACCGACTGCTGTGCAAATCTCAGCTCGGAGGTGTGCTCTGGAGGCTGCGCATCTTGGGCCAGGGCAGAATCCACCCACCCGTTTGCAGAGCTGGTAACTCAGCCAGCAGTAGACGTGCTCTATCCTATACACCTGCTCACGCAGTGTACCACGAGAGGAAGGTCTACAATCCTGTGAACAAGATGGACTTGCTCCATGGTGTAGACTGAATTTCTGAAGGCCCTCAACAGGAGACCTCAACACTGTGTCCCTCATTCCCCCAAAAGCAACCAAGGAAGGCAACGCCCCAGAGCAGAACACAGGTACCACCTTCCAAAGAACGTACCAACAACCACAGAAGCAGCTTCCAGTGCCTCACATTAATTTACTTGGTGTAACCAGAACATCAGCTGCGATGCAGTCCTGACAGCAGCCAGAAAAACAGCAGAGAGGCTATGGCAGCCACTCCTGACATTTGGGGAAAGGCAGATTTGTTACACGAACAGAAGCTTGGTTTCACTCATTTTTGTAGTCTTGCAAAACTGCACAATTCTGTAATGGAAGGACACGGATTTTCCCAGATAAGCCCCAAAACTCAAACTCAAAAGCCAGCTTCTGTCCCAACTTCCGCATAAGCATCACATACAGACGGGGAAGGTCTGCCTGCACAGGTATAAAAGCTAACAGCTACTACAGAATAAAACAGCTTCTTGAGTTGTATTTTTTCCTTGCCAGTTTGGACAGCTGAGAGCAAATAATGGCTTGCCACTGCTGTATTTTCCCTGCAGTGGGAGCAGGGCTGGGAATCCCACAAGGAACGCGTGGATCTGATCCTGTGATGAGTGACTGTTTTGGATCAGCAGCCAGCAAGGCACCTCGGTGCCCTGCACACACACCGCTCCTCCAGACAACCCTCTGCAGCGATTAGCAGCATCTGCTGCTAATAAACAAGGAGAAGCCGAGCTACCAGCTCGCTGCTATTTTTGGATTAGAAGCTTGCTTTGAAAGCAAAGGAAATCTCCAGCTTTCACAAAGGCCTTTAGCCTTCTTTATGTGAGAAACTACCTGCTCTATCTTCCCACCAGGCATACACTCACATACAGATTCTTTAAATTACCTGAAATGCCATTAGCTTAATTTCCAAATCAGAAGCTAAAGCACGCTGCCAGAAGAGAGAACACAGGTTATAAATTAACATTAGCCACAAGTGTAACATAAACCCAACTCGATGCTGCTGAGGCGGCAAGAGACAGGCGAGCCATCAGTTGTTCATACAGAAGAGCTCCCAGCAGTGAAGGAAGATCCCTTTCCCCACGCCACGGGAGGCTCGCGGACCTCAGCCACGCACTCTCCAGATCTGGGCAAGGAGCACTCGCGCAGTCCCTGCCATGCCAGTCCTGCGGAAGCGATGAACTCAGAAAAGAAGCAGTGCTAAGGATCAAAAAATCTGACATCCTACGCCTTTACAGATAAATTTGCAAGAAAAGAATGAGCTCTTTCCCCTGCAAGACATCACAGAGCCTAACACCAAAACAAGCACTTCTGTCGCAGTCCTCAGGGGCAAAAAAAAAAAAAAAATAGTCACTGCGGCTTTCAGCTGAAGGCAGGCAGTGGGATTATTCCTGTGATGAATACAGCTCCTCGTCTTGTGTGGCACCTAGCCCTGACACTCGTCTCTGACTAACATCTATAACAGACATAAGCGGGCCTACAGCAAAACCACAGATCTTAAGTAACTCTTGGCTTGAAGATCGAGATCTCAGTTTGGTTTCTCAAGCCCTTTGTTAGCGCTGGGTGCTCCCAGCAGAATTCTGCCAGCACTCCAATCTCTGCATGTGGATGTCAAGGTATGAAGGGTTTTGCAGCCTGGCTCAAGTCACAGACGACCCAGAAGCCATACACCCATCAAATGCTCATTTTTAATTCCTTTATATCAAGGGCCAGCAGCCTGCACATGCCCAGTGCAAGCAAAACTGGAGGCAGAGGAGCACGGGACCGAGACACATGAGCCAAATGCAACACAAGGCTCCACCTCCAATGCCATTTTAAAGCAAGAACCCCAAACTAACACGTGCCTTTTATTTCTATGCAAAACAAAGAAGCAGTTTTTCCAGTGCTATAATTTGGGGGTAGGTGGTGAGGGCTGGGATGCCGCAGGGATGGGGGAAATCACCATTAAATGTCCTTTCCTCTCGACCCTGGAGAAAATTCTTGCAGTCAGATACTCCAACGGCTGCAAGAGCAGCAAGGGACCAACCTAGAGGGGCTCTCCAGGGCCATTTTGCTCTTTCCCTTCACACACACAAGCCCGAACTCTCCCACCTGCTCCAAAGCCCCCCTTGCCCATCCTCCCTCCCCCCAGTGCCTTCGCCGTGTTGTGTACAATCTGGAGCCCCAAGCAGCCACCCCATTCCAAAACTATCCAGGCTCTGATGAGGGAACGAAACGTGCGTCACGCTATCTGCACATCAAAGACCTCGCAGCCACGGCATCGGCAGGGATGGGAGAGGGAAGGAGCAGAACAAGAGGTGACAGTAGGGACGGATTTTGTGTAGGTGGAGCTCCCCGTTGAGATTTTTGTCAGTGTATTTACAGAGCTGGGAGACTGCAGTTCCTCGGAGCTTTCATAATTCCTGCTCAGCACAAAGCCGGCTTCACCAGCCCTTCGCCCTCCCCTCGCAACCCTTCTCAGCAGCCAAACAAAGTGTCAGCTACTGACTGATGTCAGACCCAAGTCTGCTGGTGGAAAGTTGTTGTTTTCGCATATTTGTTTTTCTACTTAAGTCTGCATTACCCATAGCGACTTGAATATTCAGATAGCTCAGATAACAGCAACCGACGGCTCCAGCATGCGCTACAAGGTGACTGTCAGAAGAGAGAAGCCAGTCTCTTTCAAATGCCCTGAAATGCTCAAATCTTTTTTGCTTTTCCTGAGCAGCCAAGTCCCTTCTTCCACCACCCTTCCCCCTTCTTTAATGTAACTATGAAAATAAAAAATAATCGGTCATCAGATACCAATTTCCCTGCCAGACCCTCTCAGTCTGAACGCATCCTTAAGCACTTTCTGCCCCACCCCAGAAAAGGCGCTGGAGTTGTCTCTTTCCTGCTCCTGGTGAGCATCTCCCCAAAGCTCAGCACTGCCAGAGGAGCCAGCTGCTCGTTTCATTTTGTCCCGATCTTTACAGCCGTGGACTGCCCTGTCATGGCCATGCCTGAGCAGCCAGCTCGATCAGAGGTGCCCAACCTCGCGGTATCCAGCCGAGCTGGCTTGCAGAGCACCAGCAAATTTCCAGGGAGAGAAGCACAGGGCAACAGATCACTCAAAGATTAATTTAAGCTGCCTGTTATTTAGACTTACTCTTCTTGGTGATTGTTTAGAGAGATTCCTTCAAAACAGAACCTGGAGCACAGCTCAGAAACCCCTTCTTTAACTAACACACCTGAGACCCCAGTTGGAGCTCAGCAAGTCTCCACAGCTTGTAGGGCTGCCCAGAAATCCTCAAATTCAGTAGAAAGAACACTCCTGGATGACAGAGAAAGATAAAGTTTTAGGCTCTGACCTCTCTTGAGATCACACCCTAATTCTAAGATCACTTATGTAGTCGTGCTCTGAACACGTAAGTGAAGAATCCACTTACTTCAGATGTACGTGAAGAAACCCGTTTTCCTTCTGTGCAAACCAGAGAAGAATTTGCAAAAAAGGAGATGCCGCAACTCCGTGATGAACAACCAGTCTCACCTCTTTATACTTCTGCAGAAAACTTCCAACCACCCATCTCAGCGGGTCTGACGGCACACGGATTTCTGCAGAAGCGGTACTGAAGGGAGGGTGCAGAGAGGTGATGGGACTACCCCTGCCCTGCCCAAGCAGCCAGCAGCACGTCTCCAGCCTCCGAAATCCACGCCAAAGCCTTCAGACCATGTCACAAGAGCATGCTCCCTAATTAGATGACTTACATGACTAACCAACACAGTGTGAATTGTAAATGTCAGCTAGTGCGGTCTAAACCACGGTTCAGATTTCCCTTTGGGAGAATCCTTCTGCTTTAGAGATGGATATTTATTTTTTAATGAACACAGGACTACGGGTATTCATGTGGAGACAGGAACAGATCAGAGAAGGACTGTGCACACATCTTAATCATCACTTCAGACTGGTTTCTAATATTTTGTAGATTTTTCCTATCCTTTTCACAGCTCCAACAAAGAATAACCCATTAGCTGAACTCAAAAATAAACCCCAACAGCTTCAAGCTATAAATAACCAAGGCAGATATGCAGGGTTCTGTAAGCTCCTATTTTCACCATGCAAGGGCAAGAAAACAGGAAAGGCAAGGAGAAAGGGTGGAGTTAGATCCTTTCCTTTTTTTTTTTTCCACATCACATTGCTGTAACAACAGCTAATGCTTAAATACAAACGCTGTGCAGATTGTCAGAGCCGAAGAGCTGCAGCATCATCAGCACCGCACCGGCTGGGTCTGTGCGGGTGTCCCCGACCAGCCCACGGCCGTGAGAGAGTGGCACGGACTCCAGGCTTACAGCAGCACACGCAGAGCTGTGTGACACGCAGCCTGACCCTGCCAGCGCCTTTCTTGGGTTAGAAAGGCCCGACTTCCCCCAGCCATCTCTTTCAGGACTTGAAGAGGGTTGTGGAAGTGCAAAGTGCCGTGATGGGAGCAATGGCAGAAAGGGGAGGAAAGAAGAAATTCAAAAAGAAAATCCACGCACTGCAACACTGACGTGATCACCCACCTCCAAAACCCCAGAACTACGTGCCCCGCTAAGCTTGCCAAGCCTGCAAAAACAGAGCATTAGTTCCTGTTTGCCTAAACTCCTCCTGCAAGTTCTAGCAGCCTGGCAAACCCCACAAGTCAGTGACTGCAGCCACCGCACAGCCACACCACTCCATCCCCTTGGAGAGAGGTCACAGAAGCCCTGTGAGGATGTTTGGGTGTCCCCCCCCTCAGGAAAATATCTCCATGGCCAGTCTGGATGGGCCCACTTGGATGGGTGGAATTTGGTCAACCCCAGCACCGTGGATCCATCTAGATGAAGCGAGCTGCTAGAGGATGAGGATGCCCCAGAGGTCAGTGATGCTCAGCACCTCTCTTGGGCCGAGATGGCCCCAAGCTCTCTGTTCTGGCACCTCAGCAGCAGTTCTCCATGCTCAAATACCCTGTAGGATACCTTAAAAACCACAGTACCTTTCTCCCATTTCAATCCTATCCCTGTTTCCTAATAAGAACTTGCAAATCTCATTTTTAAAATGATGGTTCTCACCATATTCAGGCATAACTATTTTTGTTTAGGGATGGAGCAAAGCAATGGTGTAAATTATGCTTAAGAAAACCCTTTGGCATTTTCACAGGCATTGGAAAGAACCAATTTCAGAACAGTGTCTCACAATGGATGTCTCCATGGATACCTCTTTGTCAGCACCTCATTAGATAAGAGCTGAGACGTGTAAGAATATCTTCTGCATTTCAGAAGGTACCTCAAAACCACTAATTATGCAAATCTCCATCCTCTAACTGATGGATACTTGTATGTTCAGGTGACAAAATGGATAAGCTGAGCCGTGCTAGGAAAGGAAGGCAAGATAGTTCATTTGTTCTTTTCTTACGATTCCTGACACTTCGACAATTACCAGAGACTGGGGAACCCCTTTAGGCCACAAAACTGCTCCCCACTCCCCCTTCTCTTTGTAACAGCAAGGAGATAGAAAGGCAGAGACAAATGGAGAGGCAGAATTCAGAGAGCAGCATCTGAAAGCAAGCAGAGGAGTCGGTGTGGCAGAACCATCACCAGGACCAGGCAGGACCTGGCAGCTGCAGAGACACAGCCCGGAGGAGTTAAGACGAGCCCTCTTTCGAGACGCTCCACAGATTAGTGGTTAACTAGTCGCCATCAGGACAAATACTTCAGTCAAAACAAAAATCCAGCTCTGGCAGAAACACACGAACCACAAAGCTAGCTTGACTTTCAGAACAGCACCGATGGCACTAGAAAGACAAAAACAGCCCTGGGAGACCCTGGTTACCTGTAAGCTAGACAGAGTTAACAAAAACCCCAGCAACAAGGTGAATTGTGGGAGGTGGGTCCCTTTGGGACCTCCGATTTGTTCTTCCACTGCTAAGCACAGCAGAGGTTATAAAGGCTGCCATCTCCTACTCCTGAAGCCGCTGGGAGCCCACTCAGATCCCAGCACAGCTTAGAGCTGCCGCAGGGAAGGGTTTTTCTCTATCCCTGAGCAGCCACTGTAAGTCAGTCTAATTCACAGGAGAAATCCTTTGGCCTGCTCTCAATTATGCTGATGTGCAACAGCCCCACGGGACTCTCTACCCGCTGGGGATCGCTGGCACACTGCTTCTTGGCTGCACCGCCTTCCCTGCTTCCCAGGTGCCAGCAGAGAAACTGGGAGCTCCGCAACAGGGGGCAACCTCCCACCACCAGCCAGCTGGGTGCCTGAGCCCCTTCCCACAGCACCGTGACAAGGCTCAGGACTGAACCTGCAGGGATGACCTCCAAGTACAACAAAATCTTACTGAATCCTTAGGGGGATAATCCAAGATGAGAGCTGCCTATTGGAAGTAATTTTTACTGGAGACCTTCCTGTGCAGTGTTTCTATTTCAGGCACGCTACTTTGAAAGGTCAGGAACAAAGTGGAGCCCTGCCAGGTTTCTCACATCCAGAACAAGATAGCTCACCTGAGAAACTGCCACTGCAATGCTTTAAACAGAAACTGGGGTTCAGTCCTGGGACTGGGAAGTTTGCACAAGGCAGAAAGTTGGATTTGCACAGAAGGTTTGTACAGGTAAAAAGTCAGAGCCTGGGAGCGCTGCTCTGTCCCCAGCACAGTCCTGACTGGCACCAGCTCAGACCCAGCACAAAACTGGGTTCAGACTAACTGGGGTGGATAGGAACATCGAGAACTGTCCAGGAAGTACAGAATGCTGTCTGCAGCTAAACCGGAGGGATACGCAGAGGTGTGTTAGGAAGGGCTGCTGAGTTAGAAATAGTCACCCTCCAAGCATCATCTTGCTGGCAACTCACACAAATGGCTTGCTCACACCATTCTCCAAAGTTCATACAGAGTCCAGCTTATGTGTCTCAATTTAAAAATTAAAAGTCAGTTCCGAGTGTCCCCATTATTCATGTCTACGATGAGGATACCAGCACTTCACCACTCCCACGGGAAAAGCACGGCAGCCTGTATTAGGCAGACACAACACCAGGAGACACTGCACACAGGTTACATCACCAACCTACTACGCTTTGCTCCTTGATGGGTGTTTCATCAAAATTCCTCTGCTGCTCATTTGCAAAAACTTTCTTCAATCCCTGGGAAATTCAGAGTGCTGGTGGGAGAGACGCACCAAAGCAGGTCAGCCTCCTTGTTTTCTTAATCAGACAACACCAGTGCCCTCCACCACCGAGATCACTGCGGCTGCCTGGCCCATGGCCCTCCTGTCTTCCACACCCGGCAGAACCCACACGCAGCTACCACTGCACCGGCCTGTCGCCTCAAGGCATGCCAACACCGGGCACAGTAACGGCAAACTCTTCTTTCTCTTCCTGCCACGTGATATTTGACTGAGCAGTGACCGTACCCCCACTGAGCAGACCAAGTCTTTCTGTTTCAGCTGTCACACAAACACCAGTGGATTTAATTATGCAAGCATTGGCTCCCTCATGGCCCATCTTCATTAATAGTCCTTTACCCGAGGCTGTGTAAGCAGAAATATTTTGAGTTTTTCTAATGGCAGTTACTTGTATTTATATAGCACCTGTCATCCCAAAGAACCCCCAGCACTGTAAAAGCAGGGATGCACTTTACGTATCCCTGACCTGTAACTTCCTCAACAGCACAACGTGGCAGCTCTTTAATGCACACCGTGATCTGGGCATGAAAGGAGGGAAGTGGTCCCAACCTATGGCAAGGTGGCAAAACAAAAGACACAGCGAGTTTCTCAGCACCAAGACCTTTAGCACAGTCCTACCAAGTGAGTCAGTCCCTTCAGGACACTGCCACGCAGAACAGGGGTGGGTCTTCACGCGCACAAAGAGTACGGAAGCTTTTGTGCTCTGATAGTGTTGGAAACGGATTTTTTCAGTCAGACCTTCAGGCTGGAGACAGTGCTGCGTGACACAGATAATGCCACTGAGTCAGGTACCCGACAGTAAACAGCGACGTCCTGCAGCCGGTGGAGAGCTCAGCGGAGGTTCAGGCACTTCTCGAGCACAGGAAGGAACGGGTGCAAATTGCAGAGAGCACAAGAGCACTTCAGAGTCTCACATGCCACTAATTTTTTAAAGGGTAGACCTTGGCAAGCCTGAATTTTGAGCATTTTCTCTCCCAACTGTTTTCTTCAGGAATCCCTCTCACTGAATGACGCCTTGTTGTGCATAAGAAAGATGTATCCCTTCCTGACAAAAAAGCTTCTTTATGTAAGGAAAATTCACTAAAAGGTTCCTGGCTCCCACCTCTGCTCCACTCTCCCACGAGTGGCAAGCCAGGGCTTCCAGCTACCAACCAAGCACCATTAAACCGTGATTTCCAGAAGATTCCATCAGAACAAGTATTATTCTCACGATAGGTGTGGCAGCAATGTTCACCTAAACATCTCCTTTACAGCAGATATGAAGAAAGTGAATGGCCAAGGTTAACTCAAGCTAGGCTCTCAATGTTGAACATGACATTAGAAAGCCTGGCAGCTGTATAAAAAGGATGTTAACCTACACAGAGGTCAGGGAGTCAAGAGCAGTGAATTTGTTTCTACCACAGCCATCCCTCCTGACCTGGAGGAAATCATATGGCTCTTCCGAGTTTCATTTGCCTACTCAGCCGCACGTGAGCGATAGCTCAGAGTCGCTGGGGTGATCGGAGGAAAGCACTCTGACAGCAGACTCGCCAGCGACCCTCCCTGCATATTTCTGTGATACGACATCCTTTTTGTCAGAGGACTTCTTTTTGTTCTTTATGAATTTCCTCACTAACTACAGCTTTCAGAATACATTTTAAGACAAAGACATGCTTGAATATTAATGTTATTGAAAAATAATGGGAGCTGAAAGTATGTCCTTGATCATGTCTAGACAGAACCAGATATAATGGATTTCTAGTATCTAGGTAGTAGATATAAATAGATTAATATTACTCAACGACCTGGAACATCTCTATGCATTATCCAGAGAAGAGCGATCCTATAGCACAAGTCCTTACCAAATATCTGCTGTCTAACGAAGACTGCACTGTTCAGCTCCTGAATCGCTACCTGCAAAATACCTGGAGGAAAATGATCCAGGGGTGCTGGGGAGTTGCTCAGAGTCCACTGTCCAATCTCTCCTCTTCTGGCAAAGGGAGTGACAAACACCACCAGAACCAACAATTAAAGTGAAGCTCAGTAAACTTTAAAGATCAGGAAACTGCATCCAAAGACTGCAGGCAAAGTGCCCTACCAAGCTCTGAGTTCAGATAGGAACGTCAGTGTTCAGGGTCAAAGAACTGGCCAAGAAAACACGAACAGTAGATGTGGGCTCAAACCCAGGTCTGAACCCCCATCACTGCGTTTCAGAACCCTCAAAGACAGCAGATGAATTCCCAGCTCTGAGCTCCTGAGAAATTCATGCTCTGCCCTGCTACAGCCAGCAGCCCAGAAAAGCCACGAACTGAATTCCTCCAGAATCTTACACGGTCATAGTGGAGGCTGTGGTGACCAGATGCCCAGGCCCCTCGGACTGCTCGGCACAGGTCCATGGACAGCACAGTGCCAAAGCGGGATTTGGCCCCAGCTGCATGAGAACCAGTAACAGCCAGCAACAGCATCAAAACTTTGCCTGATGGCTGTTTCTTGCACTCTTTCAGATCTGTGTATTTCTGACTGCGAGACTCACACAGCTCAGCGTGACCGTAACGCTGTCCCTGCAGACCATCCCTACTGACCCGACTTCCATGAATGTGCCCCAAATCTCTCCTGCATCCACTCCTCACCCGCAGTTAGCTGCGATCCTTGGCAGCCTTGCATCAAGCTCACTAAGCTAAGCTTCCAATTTCTTCTTTCATTGAGAAAAAGCAACCATCAGGAACTGGCAGACTTCACAGAATGGTTTGGGTCGGAAGGAACCTTTAGAGGTCATCTAGTCCAACTCCCTGTATTAGCTGATGTCTGTTCACGTTACAAAGATACTGAGATCTACTAGAGTGGTGAGTGTCGCCTCATGTAGATTAAAAGAATAGTAAGAACTAGATGTGCTTGCGTGTGACTTCTCTGGGGAGGCTTAGCCGGCTTTGAGCCATGGGCCAAAGCAGCACGTGCTCCCCACCAAGGCTTCAGTCTGGGTACTGCCGAGTACCCCAAACGTAACAACCGCAGCAGCAAACAGGGAATCTCACACAGACCTGGCTGCTGAGGAGCAGAAACACGCAGGAGTCCAGGATCCCGGCCTGTGTTTCAGACAAGCCCTATCTGTTCCCATTGCTTCTGTCCACAAATTTGTCTCCCCAAGCGTAGCACAGAAATGCTCATTTGGACCCAGAGCTGGTTTGGTAAAAGCAGCAGAATGTTGGCATTAGAAGAATTCACACTTAGCCAGAAGTTCAGCAACATGAAGACCTTGTCAAGAAACAGGGGGGGGGGAATGAGAAAGGGAAAAAAAAAGG
>Ga0065711_1013091_pt1 | contig 11101 bp, 4 predicted proteins | sample Hoacrofraction12_FD_59098 | JGI IMG/M metagenome (GOLD analysis project Ga0065711, IMG submission 59098) | Hoatzin crop microbial communities from Cojedes, Venezuela - Epithelial fraction 12 v2 (version 2) | ecosystem: Host-associated > Birds > Digestive system > Esophagus > Crop | place... | reverse complement strand
GCCCTGGTGAGGCCTCATCTGGAGTACTGTGTCCAGTTCTGGGCTCCCCAGTTCAAGAAAGATGAAGAGCTACTGGAGAGAGTCCAGCGGAGGGCTACGAGGATGGTGAGGGGACTGGAGCATCGCTCCTACGAGGAGAGGCTGAGGGAGCTGGGCTTGTTCAGTCTGGAGAAGAGAAGGCTGAGAGGGGACCTAATATATGCTTACAAATATCGTCAGGGTGGGTGTCAGGAGGATGGGGCCAAGCTCTTTTCAGTAGTGCCCAGCGACAGGACAAGGGGCAACGGGCACAAACTGAAGCACAGGAAGTTCTGTCTGAACGTGAGGAAGAACTTCTTCCCTCTGAGGGTGACGGAGCACTGGAACACCCTGCCCAGGGAGGTTGTGGAGTCTCCTTCTCTGGAGATATTCAAGACCCGCCTGGACAAGGTCCTCTCCAACCTACTGTAGGTGACCCTGCTTCGGCAGGAGGGTTGGACTAGATGACCCACAGAGGTCCATTCCAACCCCTACCATTCTGTGATTCTGTGATTCTGTTTAGCAAATGTTGCTGTAATGGAATGCAGCTGTGAGTAGTGGAGCTGGCTGCCACCGGGCTGGGGATAGCAAGTCATGCTCCGCACTGTACAGCTTTCTCAACAGTTCACAGCCTCTGTTGTACCCAAAGAGAGAGTCATCTTCTGTCCTACATGCAACTAGTAATTTTACACTATGGTTTTGTGGTACTGAACTCAAAGTATTTTAGGAGAGCCTGCGAGCAGGAAAACTCTGATTGCTTCTGTCTTCTCAGCCTCTGGAGAAGGAATACTCTTGATGTTTCCACTTGCACATCACCAAAGAGAGACATGGAAAAGCAACAAGTCCCTTCTGAAAATCTTAGCCTTCAAATGTTATATTCTTTCTTACAGCTGCCTTGTTTAAAAAACACTCAGTGTGCGTCTCCGTATTCCATATTTCTGTAGTGTGTATGTTGTAAAGTTCCATAAGTCCAACACAGGAAGCATTCCATACATCTTTTTTTAAGATTAAAAATGCTTGTATGGGGAGTTCAGCAAGTGTTTTGAGCACAGGACCTCTTCTTTCATAGTCTTATATCTGCAAAGTTCCAAGTAATTTGCTTCTCTGGATCAAGGTATAAAGCTTTTAACTGTAAAGTTGATCTCCTCATAAAGTATATGTGTTCTAATGCTGTAATTACCTGAAGCCTGATCTTCCAGCCCTTGACAGCGTAAGTAACCCTTGCTCGTCTGTCTAGTCTTACTGATTGAATACAGGAGGAGTCAAGTGACTCTGGCCTATCTGCTACGTCTGTATTTATTCAACTTTTTCTTAAATCACAATTTGTTTTCACATGGATAAGTGATCTAAGTGAAGGGTTAACAGTGTTCTGTCTCTCTTAATTTGAGATTTGGAAGACAATTATAATTAAAATGCTTCTTCTAGTTGAGACTCCTTAGGAAAGACATACGTAGCCTGGAGCTAGAAGTCCAACTTTGCTTTTAAATGCAAATATTTTAACAAGTTTAACACACAGAAGCATGAACTATCAATTATTCCTACTAGGCATATGTAAAACATCTTGTTTATCACAAAGAGACCAAATTAGGCTAAAAATGTAAAATAAAAATTTGTAATTGAGATGTCGCCTGTTCTCCTTTGAAACTGCCCATTGCTCTTATCAGAAGTAACATACAGGTTGTCTTGATGCATCTGAATGGATCTTTCAATAAGAAAAGATAGGAGCTACCAGTATTGGCAGTCTGTGGCATTTGTCATGCAATGACATCGGTCACACAACTGTGACTTCTTCAGAATGGTGTTAGTGCATTAGTTACAGCACTAGCCTGTCAGGTAAGAGTGAAGACTTTGTCGACCCTTACTCTTCTGTAACTGGAAGTCTCGAATCCCTGACTGTTCTGTTTTGCCCTCTTTTGGTTTTGGTACAAGTTTTTGTACATTGCTCTTACTAGTATGGAGTGATTTCAGAGCTCTCTACAATCTTTGTTTCTGATACCACTGGGGTTTTATATATCGCCCTAGCCCCCTTGATTTGCTTGAGATATTTATAGATGTTATTTCTATTATATCATTTGCATTTTAACCTTGGAATTTGTAGTGGATCATAATTCAGTCTATTTGATGTTGATGGGATTGATATTGTTGTTTAATACCTATTTTATAAAAAAATACGTCCAAGTACTATAATGATCCGTTGTCTACATTGTTTCACAGTTTCATTTCTCTGTCCTCTTACTGATGGCTTCTATGCTTTTTAAGGTTCTGAGGTTTTAGGTGTCAGAACACATGACTTTTTTTTTTCCTTCAGGCTTCTTGGAATGAAAGGAAAGCGTACCTCTGGTTGGTCTCAAAAATTTAGAAAATCTTATTTTTTTTCAAACATAGCTCCCCCTACCATCACCTAGTTCTGATTTCACCCAGTTCTTAATTTCTAGTTAAGGAGACTTTACTTAGCTGCAGAGACTCTTTTATTTCAACTCATTAAGTGCATGACAACCGCAATAATATTTATGTCTGTTAGAAAAATAGGTCCTCTACTATGTGGTATTATATATTTATGGTGGTGTTTTATGTTTAGCTATTTATATATTTATTAGACACTGTATATATATGGAGTCTGATTTAGCGCTTAGTAAATTCCAGTGGTGGAAGGACCATGCCCTTTGTGTCACTCAGACTTCAGAAGGACTTAAAAATGGCCTTCACATCTCCATATCTCTACCCAGGGTCTCTCCTTTTCATTTGGTTTCAGGTATTAAAGCGGAAGAAGTGTACCTGGAGCAGTCAGTTGTTTCTTCTCTTTGTGTTGTTTGATGTGTGATGAGCTTGGTTATCAGATCTCAGTGTGCTCCTGAATATGCCATCATTTTCTACAAAAAGTGCTATCTATAAGGAGGCAAATATGCCCTCTACTGACTTCATCTGTGCCTAAAGTTTAAAAGCTGCTGTCAGAGAGTATACAATGGAACAGTTGTTTGCAAGTAAAGCAAATTAAAATAAACATCTTTTATCATAAGAAAGCAATTAGTGTTGATTCGCAGCTCGATTTGGTTTTTCTTTCCTGATCTTGACTATATTGTGATGGTTTTGTGCTTCCTCGGACAGTTTCTACTTGCATCTGCATCGATTAAACCTTGATCTCATTTATTATCTCAGGAAATGGTCTCAAGGTCACAGGGCTGGAAATTTAATTATGGTGGCAGTATATTAAGTGGCACATTTAAAGATGCTGAATCGTAGTAATTAATTTTTTGGATGGTGGTCTCTAGGGAACAGGTTTTCTCTACACTGGGTGTTTAGACATCCATCATGGCCATTCAGCTTGGCAGCTGTCTTTTAGCTTTAAACTGCATCATTATTCATCTTTTATGACTGACTTTAAAAACACTAGACAACGATATCCTTTTTTATTGTAATATATGTCAGACGCTTGTATTAAGCTATACTTCACCTTTGCTATAAAACGTTAACGGAGGTTGCTAGTAGCTACCTGGGCTGGCCTCTAAATTGAGACAACAATTACCCTTCGCTGACATCTAGTGTCAAGACATGAGATATAGCTGGAGTGCTGAATCCATTGGCCTGGAAAATCCTGTACTTCCCCAGTGATTCCGGCTCACCCAAGAAGCTGCAGCACTGGACATAATTAGTGGACACGAGGGATTATCTTGGCACTCAGTGTTGACTTTGTGGCAGCGGTAGGTTATTGAATGAAATGCAGCACTGCCAAGGTCTTAAAAAGCTTGTAATGTTTAATGAAGGAATGGTCATTAAACTTGCTGGATCAAATATTAGGCAATATGGAACTGGGAGGTATTTAATGAAGAGGACTGAATATATGAACTAAATCACATATGCTCATTTAAACTGCTGGCTAAAGCCCAGTGTATTTCAAAATTGTTCACTGCTGGTTTAAGGTAGACAATATGAACTGGGAAGGGGAACGGTAAGTAGGTTTTAGCTTTCTGTATAACTTCACAGAAAGTTTTTCCACTGTAGAATTATTTTTATTAAATGAAATGCTTTAAAGTTCACACATTCTTCTGGGACTGCTAAGAAATGTTCTCTATGGAGTGTTGAGGGTATTGGAGTTCTCATAGTGAACAATATCCACAGATCTTAAGCATGTGGTCTATCACACCCTTTGTCAAGCTGAATCTTCCAGAATCAACAAAATATTAAACAGTGGGTTTTCAGAATATTTTTACAAGAGTTGATCCTCACAGTAGTGTACCAGTAATTCTGGTATTAGAATCAGGCTCATCAGGCTGAGATGAAGAAAATCTCTTAAAGCTGTTGGGACAGTTAGAGAATGGAATTAAATTCTAGGTACAGAATACTGGGTGTAGCATTCCTCCTGCACCTTGTCACCTCTTGATCTCTTTAGCCATGGTTCTCCAGCAGTGAAAGTCTTTGTGCTTGCAGTATTTGATCTTCTTTTCAATGCTTGCTGTGAGCCCATCTAGCTCTTTATGGTATTTGGCCTTTCTGTAACAGTAACATATCTTCTACAGAGGTCAGTTAGTTCTCCTTTTTGTACTGTGTGTTTTGTCATGACAATTATGTGATTGTGGTTGGGATGTTTAAATTCTGTTCCTCTGCAGTGGAATTGATGAAGACTCATTTTCCTAGGTTTATGTGTCTTTTTAGTGCGTCTTAGTTCACTGAGTTAACTCTAGCAGCACGGTATGCCGTGGCTTAGAAAGTAACACACTGTGGTTCATGTTAATACAGAGGTTTTGTAGGCAGAATTAGTAAATGCTGAGCAATTTCAATCCTCCACCTATGGTTTGTGTTCCCATAGTTTGAAAAGGAAAACAGCAAGTAGAACAGCAAGTATATAATGAGAGAAGGAGAAGAGGTATCTCTAAAGTCAGATATACAAAGGCATATAGTGTTTCTTAGCTTTACTTTGGTTTGGTTGCAAACTTACTGGTGTGAAGGACATCTCCCAGAAGTGTCAAACAATGTAGCTATTCTCAAGGCTGGAGTGTGAGAATAGCAGATCATTTTGACCAGGGTAATTAAGTCCCATAAAAGCCAACTTGGAAATGGAAATGAATGATCACACAGTGGCTTCTTGTAGAGTTGCATATAGAGCTTTGGAGCTGTCTAAATTTTGTCTAATTTAAGAGGTACTAGAAAGGAAAACAAAATGGAGAAATAGGCTGGCCCTCCTCATGAAGTAAGAAATGTTCAGGGCTTCTGTGCTGGTGCGTGGGGATAGTTCGAGTCCCTCTTTTTGTCTGTCCTCACTTCCTAAAGATGCTTTTCTAGTCAGTAGGCTTTTTGCATGTCCTTTGTGGTCTAGAGCTGGTGGCTTCTCTGCATGTAGCCCAGAAGATACATCTTCCAGAATAAGGGAATGATATTTACCTTGGCACATATGACATCAGAAAGGCTTATAAGCAAGTGAAGTGGGAAGAGGGCCTATGTCTAGCCCCAAGCCGCTTCTAACATCATATGTTTGCAAGTATAACGTTCAGTCTGGCCAGCTGGTTTCCATCTACACATGGTTGACAACTCCTTTGTGATTTCCTCTTAAATTAAAATGACCTATATGCTTGTAAAGTAGCTCTCTCCTACTTTCAAATATTGCAACAGAAAACAAAAATTGGAATAACGTATCCTGATCACTCATATGGATTATCATGGTTATTTTCCAAATGCCCTAGTCTACTCATACGTTATTAAAATTGGATAAATTGCATGTATATATGGTTGTACATCTAGCCAGGCAAAGCATAGCAAATCAGTGCTAGCTACAGCTGCAAGAACAGGATAGTCAAAATGTTTAATTTTTTCCCCATGAGTTTCTGAACAAGCCCCTTTGTTTAGAATCCACTGGATTTGTGAAGAAACAAACGTATCACAATACAAGAAATAAGGTGGAATTGCAGTATTCAGTGGAGGATTATACTTGGAGCTTAGTAAGTACCAAAAAAATTAAAGAGGATATGTGGATATTCTTTTTGTCAAGCTTAAGTTTTCTCACTTCTTGTACCCTATTTTAATGAAGAACATTTAGATATTTGAGTTGTTTTTCTCCATGCCATCGATGGATTCAACAGTGATTTGAATATGTCTGCATGTAAATATTGCCATCACTGTGTACGTACATGAGTATTCACAACGGAATGGGGACTAGCCATATAGAAAGTTTGAATTTGGGAACATGTGGAACAGAGAAAATCAGTATAGCTTAGGTTACCACTGGAAGAGTGATGGATGTATAATAAATAATCCATTGGTTAAGTTTATGCAAGTGATTAGGTGAGCAGCTGTGCACAATAAATGGAGGAACAGAAGAAAAAATCATTAATGATAATTTCAGAAGAGGCTAATGGTACCAAATTAAGTATTCATCATGAACTGCTTCTTCAGCTGTAGTCATGATATACGTTTCATTCATATTACTTCACTGTTGGATTAAGTCACTGACGTTTTTGTTGAAACCAAGATAGCAAATGTTCCTGCAATTCATGTGGAATGATGTACTGTATGCATGGCAAAATTAGTCTGTTTCTTGTCTTTTTATGTCAACAAGCTCAACAAAACCACTTCTTTTTCATGTTTAGTGGCTATTTTATCTAAAATGCTACAGTAGAAGGACAGCAGTGTTAGAAAATGGTTGCACTTTACCTCCTTTTGTAACAGACTTGTATATGTTTGGTCAATCAGAATTTCTCCTACTGAAAGGTTCGATTTATAAAACCAAGCATGGGAGGTTTGGATCCAAAGCTGTACATCATCAGAACCTTCAAATTATATATAAGGATTTTTCCTCTGCTTTTGAACCATCTCTCATTAGCATTAAACACCATGTAATTCTTGGAATGACTTCTTGCAAATGTAAAATCTTGTTTGAGTAAAAATTTCCTTAAAAGATTATTTAAAATAGAGTTGTTCAGTATAGATGCTTTACTTTTTTTCTAATTCTGAATGTCACAGTTTTAGCCCATATCAGTGTAAGTTTCTTAATAGGAGGTATGCAGTAATTGGATTTCTGTGTGGGAGAACTGTCTTTCAGAACTGTTTTAATGCATACTCACATGACTGATACCCTCTTAACTATCCACCCTGAACTACACTCAACTTTCCTAAATGAGATTTTATTGGAACTGGTTATGATTAGATAAATGGGTGACTTCACTAATGTATAATGCACTTTTCAATTATAGCGTATGTACGATAATTTACATTTCTTGTTTGATAGTATGAAATGTATGTGACATATTCTGGATGAGATCTGCTGCTGTTTATATAATGGCCTTACTTTTCTCTTAAATTAACTCTGCTTTCAAGTTATTTCAGTCTATTTAAATTTTTCGGATAAACAAAGATGTTACAAATCCACCTTAATTTACCCTTCAGTGGATTGAAACCTACTAGTGGATAAGTTCTAGTCCCTAGATTTGTTGCCTAAGGAGACAAATTCTGTCATCAGATTAACAGGTTAATATAATGCAGATTGGAATAGGAGTTGTCCCTAGTTACGTGAGTGCAGAATCAAGCAGCCATTATCAAACTGACAGCTGAAAGACTGTTAACAAAGAAAAACGGATTTTGACAAAAAGCCAGTGTTTCTTTCTTCTTGCAGTAAATCTGATTTACGCCTCCTGTCTTAACAGTTTTCTTTACATGTAGAGATTCTGCAGGATGCTTTGGTAATTGTGAGATATGCAAGAATTAGAGCATCTTCTCTGGCAAAGGACCTCTGGGCAGGGGAAGAAAGAATAGCATTTCAAAGCATTTAATGTACTTTTTTTTTTTTCATTGTTAATAAACTGTACAACTTTTCATCAGGTGTCAACACCCAGAGAGACAGCATTCAGTCAGAAAAGAGAAATTGTCTATAGATATATCAATAGATTGTATCAGTAAATAGCTTTTAAACTCTATATTAAAAAAAAAAAGAAAAGCTAAAATGAAAATTGTGGGTTGCATCTGTAAGCTCTAATAAAGCAAGAATTTTGCACACTGTTATGCGATGATTTAATTTCAAAGTGGGCAACATACTAGAGGAATATATTTTTCCAATTTAAACTAAACTCTCTGAATGCCTCCAGAAGATCAACAAGATTTCATGAAAGAAAACAACTAAGCAGGTAATATAGTATAAGGAAGTTCAAGATAGAGGTTGGTTGTTGTTGGAAACCCATGAATGCTCCATAGCAGTCTTCCCAAAAGGGTTTAAAGAAATAAAAAAAAAACCCCAAACCCCAAATAAGCCATACAATGTGGTGAGGTGTCCCCTTCGCATTCCATTGCTCAGTATTGGTTTCTTTTGGAAGCGGTAGTTTTTCCAGTCATGCACTATACTGATATTGCCATTCTCTGTGTGCGTGTATTTATATATATATATAGTGTATAAGTATTTACACATACACAATGTCCAAAACTGGCAGAAATTCCAACATCCCTACAACAACATGTATGATGAATTTAAGCTTAGTCAGTATGGAACTGACATACGATATTCTGATATTTGCCTTTTAATTCTTTAAAAGCTGTTTTAAAAATATACCTGATGCTTCTTCAGAAGCCAATACATTCTGCAAAGAACTGAGAACTCAAAACTCCATTTTTAAGAAACTTTGAAGACTGTGACATTTGTTTTTTCCCACCTCCCTCAATGACAGACAACAGAGGCAATTGGTAATATATCCACTTCACATTCCAAATTTTCAATTGTTTTGAGTATCCTTCTGCTTTAATCGTTCCTGGCACAGCTTCACTGGACTTGGAGAAGGAATGAGGCCAGCTCAGGGGTTAGCTGAACAGTAGCATTTTGAATATGGATACTGAAAGTTGTAAGATCAAGAGTTTGTTAATAAAACATAATTGTGTGCACTTTTTGCTTCCAGAATATGTTTTGTAAAATGACCACTTTTATTCCAGTTAATATACTTGTTGTGCAGAGATTGCTGCCATGGGTCTGTAACCTACAAAACTATGTGAGCTGATGAGCAACTTGCATGGCCTTTGCCAAGTTACTGAGTTATATTAATAGCTGATTGCAGCCTACTGTTTTATTAGGACAGTTTTTTTTAAGCTATTGACAGATGTATTAATGACACTGGCTGATGAATAGCAGTTTTAGACTGAAGTTAGGGATTATTTTTTAGAGGAAATTAATTTTTTTCACATTAAAAAGTTTATTAGCCCATAGGACAAAGCGTAATGGTTTTAAACTAAGGGAGGGTAGATTTGGACTGGATATAAGGAAGAAATTTTTTGTGATGAGGGTTTCACCTTGGACTGTGTTTGAAAGTATGAAACTGTGAATAACCTGCTTAAGGATACTATGCAAAGGACTGAGTTGCATGTTCTTTGTAATTACACCATGCACCAGTTACACTGTGCACCATACTACAATGAAATACATTTCTTCTGTATTAAGAAATAACATTGTTAAAATACAACCAAAATGTCAAACATATAGAGAACAAAAAGGAGGTCTGGGCATCAATGTATATTCCGCAAGGACTGTTCACTTCCTTGGAACATTGAGCAGCAGTGCTTCAGAGCATGGATGGGTCCTCATGTCTAGGGCTTTTACTTGAAGCCTGAACAGGCTTACGGTTTCTGTCTGAACAATGATTTAGGGTCATACCGTAATGGGATAACTCAGGCCAAAATGACTCTCTGGAGGTCTGTAGTCCAGTCTCCTAATTGAGGTAGGGTCAGCTGTGAGATCAGAGCAGGTTACTCAGGGGTTTTTTCCAGCTTTGTCCTGAACACCTCTGAGGAATTTCCTGAATATTTTCTTCCCCACCCTTTCACATGATTGTATTATTGCTCAATTTTCCTCAAACTTCAGGTGTTTTATTTGTAGGTATTAGAAATTCTCTGTCAAACAGTGAAAGCTGAAGGAAGCAAGTCAAGGCACTTGCTGTGTGGGGTAACCATAGATGTGCATGCTCTTGTGCTCAAGATTTGTGATGCAAATCTGACTTCTCTCTCTAGACTAGTTTGCTGGCTTTCAGTAGCAAACTACTGACAATGCAGGTAATCTTATTACGAAAAGAACAACTGCTGTGTTAAAGTAGACTATACCCTTAAAACTGTATGAAGCAAAGCAGCTATATGAGTCTCCAAAGTATAATCATAATTCTCTTCCTCCTTCAGTGGAACATCACCTGCTATTTAAGTCACTAAGTATTCTGATTAGTTTAGACAGATTTCAGTGTGCATTTTCCTCGTGTCTCAGTAACGAGGAGTGTGTTTGTTCCAAAATCACCCTACTACAGCTAAATTTGAAAGCATGTGTATTTGATTCATATTGAGCTTGGAGTTTCTTGTACTGAAATAAAACAGAAGTACTCCCAGGAAGTAAATACTTACATAAACAATAAAGCTGATGCAAGTAAGAGGAATGCTGAGTCCACAGAATGCATTATTAACAGCATATTAGTACACACATTGGCTGAGATGCGTAGGTAGCTGTGCATGCTGTAAATAATTTTCTGGGTGTCAAAATAGTAGTGCGCAAGCTAATTTAACACATTGCAGGCAAAATGGCATGACCCATCTCATTTTATTTTAAAATCATGATTAATTCATGAATCAGTGGGTAGCTGTTCTTGTATTTTAACAATCTGTTTAAGCAGTTGGGCAAAGTCCTTCTGACTGAAGGATTACTGATGACCTCTGTTCCTCTTGTCCTCATCTAAATTGGTGTATGCATGTGGATATATGTGTATGAAGCCTTTACTATCCCTTTAGATTTACTTTCAGAAATTTCAAAGCATGGTTGCTTTACCCCATCGACTTTAATTTTGTTCTTGTGCTTCTCCACAAAAGCAACTTCTTTTCTAGCCTATCTTTCACTCTATAAGAACTTCCCAAGGAACAGCCAAAAAGAAATCTGCTTCAGATTGAAATTCTTGAATTCAGGTATGATCATGCAAACAACCAGGCAGAATTTATTTAACCTTCAGGCAGCTGCTTAACCGAGTTGAAATTATTGATGGCACATCAGCAACGATCAAGATGGAGAGACTAAATGAAGGGGTGCCTTTTCTTTTTCTTCTCCAGTCCTCCCTCCCCCTTGTCCTTTTTTTTTTTTTTTTTTTTTTTT